>ERZ773162.57-NODE-57-length-142868-cov-7.349289_pt1 | contig 142868 bp, 121 predicted proteins | sample MGYA00511113_ERZ773162 | MGnify/ENA primary metagenome ERZ773162 (study PRJEB29015, sample SAMEA2737807) | human gut metagenome | biome: human gut; feature: human-associated habitat; material: faeces | place: China | collected 2012 ... | reverse complement strand
GGCTCATCCGAGACGTCGCGAGACGAAACGACCATGGGCCATATTCGCTCTCAACCATAATTCCTCCCGTTTTCAATAGATGGTCGTATCTACTATTAGACTTAGTCAAATAGTAGATACGACCATTTTATGACAATGGGTCGAAGAGTCAAGGGGAATTATAAGTCCTTGCGGCTAAAACCGTGCGCAAGGAACGACCGAGCCCTCAGAGCAGCTCCTGGGCAAGCCAGGGGCCGTACTCGCCGGACCACATGGACTCCAGCCGGCCAAACACGCCCGACCAGTCGAAGCCGGCCTCGAAGAGCAGCTCCAGGTACTGGCAGAAGGCCGGCCCTGCGACGGCTCCCGCCGCGTCGCCGCGCCGCGTGGCAGCAAAGGTGTAGGCGCACGTGGGGCAGTTGGCCACCACGAGATCGGCGCCGGCCTCATGGGGCTCCTCGTCGAGCACGCGATGGGCGCGGGCATCGCACAGGGGCTGGTCGACCAGCGATACGGCGCCGGCGGCCCCGCAGCACAGAGCGCTCTTCCCATGGTGGCCGAGCTCCACGCTTTGGCAATCGGCGAAGATGCGGCGCAAAGGCCCTCCGAAGCGCCCGTCCCTATCGTGGCAGGAGTCGAACATCGCGAGCACCGGATCGTCGCAGCCGGCCAGAGCCGCCACCTTCTCGGGACGCGGGCGCGCGCCGGCGGCGGCCAAAAGCTCGGGCAGCGCAACGAGCTCGAACGCCTCGGCGCCCGCCGTCGTCTCCCACTCGTCGCGGCAGCCCGGGCACACGAACACCACGCGTTTGATTCCCGCCTCGCGAGCGCGACTAACCAGCGCCGCCTTGTGAGCCTCACAGCGATCGGCGAAACCCCCCGAGCGCAGGGGGCTTCCGCAGCAATCGGTCGACAGGGCCACGGATGCCCCCTGCTCTTGCAGCCACGCGAAGACCTCGCGCGTGAGCTCGGGCGCATAGCTGACAAGCGAGCAGCCAGGGAAGAACAGCGTGTCGGCCCCCCACGCGCGCGCGTTCTCCAACGAGGGCAAATCGTTGTAGAAGATGCCGTGCACGGCCCGGTAGGCCGAGAAGATGTGCCATTCCTGATCGACGCGGGTCATCGTGAAGCCGCCGTCGCCCGTAAGGCGTGCCTCGTGCAAAAGCACCCGCAAGGCGGAGAAAACCCCTCGGGCGTCGATGCCGTCGGGGCAGACCAGGGTGCAGAAACCGTCCATGCAGCAGCGACGCACGGCCAAGACAAGCTCGGGGCGCTCGGCGGCCAGCGCGGCGACAGCTGCGCGCGCCGCCTCACCGTCGTCCCCCGCCGCCGCATCGGCGAAGGCGGCGGCCACTTCCCCCACGCTCAGCGGCTCATCCGCGCCGCCGGCACAGGCGAGCACCTCGCAGCGCGGCACGCAGGCGCCGCAGCCTCGGCACGCTGCGGCGGCGGCCGACACAACTTCAAAGGCAGTGTTCCAGCTCATCGCATCTTCTTTCCCATGGGAAGCGGGCAGCACTCCCCACGCAGCTCGCAGCCGTCGCAATCGACAGCGATTTCCGGGGCGATAGCATCCCACGACAGCTCCCCAAAGCCCAGGGCACGGTAGAACGGCACCGAAGCGGCGCGCGCCACGAGGCGAAGCTCGCCGCGGGATGCCAGCGCCTCTTCCATAAGCGCGCGTCCGACACCCCATCCGCGCCACGTCGCGCAGGAAACCACCGGGTTCACATGGGCCGCGCCGTTGCTGCCCTGCTGCAGGCGCAGAAAGCCGACGGGCACGTCGTCCTCGTTGACAGCGACACGCACGTTCTCGGCCGACGGAAGGTCATCCATGCCCTCGGCGGCGGCATAGGCATTCAGATAAGCGAGATCGGACTCGCGAGCGTCTCGCAACGTGAAAGGCACATCTGACATCGCGGTGCTCCTAGAACGGCGGCAGATACACTTTGTCGCGCGACTGCGGAATGGCCCGGCGCCCCAGCTCGCGCAATCCCCGCACCACCTCGTCCATGAGGGTCACGGGGATGCCCATCATCATGAGGCTGTCGTCCACGTCCGACGAAGCGCGGCACCCGTAACAGCCGAACGAGATGTTGATCTCACCGGAAGTGAGCGGGATGAGCGTGGTCTCGACGCACTGGGCGTTGTAGCCGGATGCGTGGAAGTCGTGCCTGTGACCAGTATAGTAGGACGTGGCCATCGAGAGCCACATCATCTGCTCGGGCGTGCCGATGACGGCCACCACCTCGGCCTCGCAGCGCGGATCGTCCAAGGGGCACGTCACCGTGGCGCGCACCGAGCGCGGCGGCAGGCTCGGCCGCTCGGCCACCATGCGGCGCGCCGCCTCCACCGAATCCAGCTTGTGGAACAGAATGTACAGCTCACCCGAGGCGAGCTTCTTCGGGATGGGCGACAGACCCAGGATGGACGTGCCGTCGGGGCAAGCGTGGCGGTTCGCCGGCATCATGAGGGCGCGCCCCCGACGGGCGGCCATGAGGGCCTGGCAGTAGCGCAGACGCTCCTCGGGAAGGGGCACGTCGGGCAGGGGCTCCCCCTCGCGAATGAGCGAGACGGCCACCGGGTGCCAGCGCAGCCCCAGCACCTCGCGCAGCACGCGGGCCCACTCGCGGTACTGCTCGCGCACCTCTTCGGCAAGCGGGGGCGCCGGCTGCTCGTCGGTCGTCGGCGCCGCCTGCGCGGTTGCCTCGATGCGGATGGCGTGCACGGGACACTGGCCCGAGCACGTCTCGCAGCCCCAGCAGGCCTCCGCGCGCACGGCGCGCGGCGCGCCGCCCTCCATGGCGATGACCTCCATGGGGCAGAACGCCTCGCACAAGCCGCAGCCGGTGCACAAATCCTCATCGAAGCGTATCTGGTGGCTCACGGCGCTCGCATCGGTCATGCCCACAGCGTCGGATACCTCCATGGCGCCCTCGTGAAGCGCGATTCTCTCGCTCATCGATTTCTCAGCTCCTCTTTGCACCAGGGGGCGTACACGCGCCGCCCCGCGCCGTCGGTCAAATGGTACGAGCAGAACGGAATGGCCCGCCCGTCGGGCACCGTCACCATCATGGAGCACTCGCGCATGCGCTGGATATCCATGGTGTTGGCGTCCATGTAGTTCATGACGATGACGGACAGCCCATCGGCGACGGGCACGCCGTGCGATGCCAGGATATCGGGGATGACCGATCCTTGCGGGCTGTCGGGATTGTAGGCCTCGCGGTACTCGTCGAAGGTAAGCACCTTGGTCGCGGGATAGAAGCCCCACGGGTGGTACCGCTCATCGGCGCCGCGCTGGTCACGCACGAGGAACAGGCCGGTGTCGCACAGCGGATTCGAGCAGCCGAGCGGCCAGAAATCGCGCGCCTCGATGAGGCCCTCGGACTGCTCGGCCATCTTGAAGATGACATCGCCCGCCGTTAGGGCGCCTTCGCGGTCGGCCTCGAAACGGCCCGAGGTGAAGGCGGGCTGCAGGGCAAGCCCCGCCACCACATCGGCGTTCTCCAGCGAGAAGCGCAGAAGATCGCCGAGCTGCCCGTCATTCACGCCGGAGAGCACGGCGACCGAGAGCACCACCTGGATGCCCGCCTCGCGGCACCGCTCGATGGCGGCGAGCTTCACGTCCAGAATGTCGCGCCCACACGTGGCCTCGTACACGTCCCCGGTCATCCCATCGAAGGACAGGTATACGCCGGTGAGCCCCGCCTCCACAAGCGTCCCCAAATAGCCCGGACGACTCGCAATGACCAGACCGTTGGTGTTCACCTCGATGCCCCAGAACCCCCTCACGCGTCCCATGCGGATGATCTCGGGCAGATCCTTGCGGCACGTCGGCTCGCCGCCGGTGAGCTGCACGGCCCCATCGGTGCCCACGGCATCGGCGATGACCTCGTACATAGAGGCGATCTCTTCCAAGCTCGGGTCTCCCGTGGGATCCTCCGCGCTCATGAAGCACACCGGGCAGTGCAAGTTGCAGGCGCGGGTCACCTCGATCTCGAGCAGCGTGCCGCGCCGCTCGTGACGAGAACAGGTGCCGCAGCCCAAAGGGCACGGCGCGCTGACCGCGCAGTTCGCGCGCGGCGGCGTCTTGGGAAGGGCCAGCGACTGCAGCCAGCGGTAGTGCTCGGCATCGGGCCAGATGCGCGTGCGCGTGCGCCCGTGCTCCCCGCAGGTGCGCTCCATCCACACGACGCCTTCCCCGTCGGCCGAAATGGTCGCCGGCAGCGGCGCCAAGCACTCCGGGCACAGGGCGATCGTCTTGTCAATCAGCGTCTGTTCCATGGCGTCCTACTTATCAATATACTGGCGCGGATCGTGGTTCTCGTTGGGCGGCGTGGTCACCTTGAAGCCCATGAAGTCGATCCAGTCGATCACGCGCTGCGGCACAAACAGCCCCTGGGCGGGCGAGGCCTCCTCGATGGCGCGCAGGCACGAGATGGCGTGGGCCAAATCGCCGCCCTCGTCCACATCGGCTACCGGCATGAGGTAGGCCGACGGGGCGCCGGTCTCCTTGAGCTTCTCCACGTAGGCGTCGAGCGCCGCCCGGCCGCAGGTGTTGTAGTAGACGCCCTGGTTGTCCATGGGCGTGTTCGCGCTCCAGCCGACTAGCGACGTGCCGCATTCCTGGCACGGCGCCTGCACGAAGCCCGGCGTGCCGAGGGACTGGAAGTAGTCGAGCCACTGGAACGCCTGGGTGATATGGCTCTTCGGCAGCGTGGGGATATCGCCTCCCACCGAGACCACCGACTCGTAGCCCAAGGCGAACAGCTGGGAGAACGCGTCGTCGAAATGGTCGTCGAAGGTGGCGCCGGCATCGGTCAGATAGTGCACCTCCATGGGCCAAGGCCCTATGGCATCGTAGGTCTCGCGCATCGCCTGAACATTGTCGACCGGCGTGGTGGACACGAAGAAGTCGTAGGTGACGGCATCGGCGTCCGGATCGGCAGCCAAGCGCGCGTCGTTCTCGCGCTGCAGCTCGATGAGCGCGTGCATGCACAGCTCGCTCACGTCGTAGAGGCTGCGACGGAAGAACTCGGCGGCCTGCTGCTCGGAAAGAATGCCGCCGCGCTCGCGCGTGAGGCGCGTCTTCACCATGCCAGGGATGGGGGGCTTGCTGAAAATCAGCAGAGCGTGCTTTTTCGTCGTCATGTCTATCCTTTCTTCGACACGCAGTCGTTCTTAGAAACCCAGCTCAACGGCTCTTCAGAGAGCCGCAGGTCGCACGGAATGGCGTTGTAGGACCAGCTGCCGATCATGGGCTCGCCCACCTCGCAGCGGGTCAGGTGGTTGGCATTCGACTCGTCCATGCCGCCAAGACGCTCATCGGCGCCCCATTCGGGGTGCCACCAGCCGTAGTCGACGCTCACCACATCGTCGCGCATGGCGGCCACCGCAAGGACGAAGCGGGCCACCCCCGCATCGGTGACCACCTCTACGGCATCCCCCTCACGAAGCCCGAGCGCCTCGGCGCAGGCCGGGCTCACCGTTGCCTCCGGTGCTGCCGCCCCATCACGAAAGCGCGGATTCTCGAAGTACATGGAAGCATTATACGGCTGTCTGCGAGCGCCGGTGATGAGCGTGAGGGGGCGGCGAGGAGCCTTAGGACCCCCAAGCACGGGCCCGGGCAGGCGGCTGCCGCCGTGGAAAGGCAGAAACTCGCTTGCGAGCTCGATTCTGCCCGTCGTCGTGGCGAATCCGACCGGACGCCCATCCGCTCCGAGCGCCTCATGCTTCGCGTAGGCGGGCCGGGGCCAGTAGGTGCCCTCGATGCAGAACTCCTCCCAGGAAAGCCCTGCAGGTAAAAGCTGCGACGCAAACGCGTCCTCGAGCGTCTCCTCGGGCCAGAACTCGGCCTGCCCCAAACGACGTCCCAGCTCGCGGAACACGTCGTAGTCGCACCGGCGCTCGTAGTAGGGAGCCACAGCCGCCGGCCCTCCGTAGGCGGCGTTGGCGATGCCGCCGTGCACCTGCAGAACCGGGCGCTCCAGCGCGCCGGCGATGGGCAGCACGTAGTCGGCGAGCTGCGCGGTGGGCGTGAGACGGTACTCGAGCACCACGAGCAGGTCGAGCGCTGCGAGAGCCCTTTGCACGCGCGCGGTGTCGCCGTAGGTGAGCAACGGATTGGTCGCCTGCACGACGAGCGCGCGAATGGGATAGGGCCGCCCCTCCTCCATGGCTCGAAGCACCAGATCGGGATGAGCCGAGGTGAGGTATCGCATGGGAGGGGTGCGTCCCAAGCGCTCGGTGAGCGCGCGCAGGGCGTCGTAGCCGGCATAACTCTGCAACGGCGTACGATAGGAGCTAAGCGCCGCCGCGCGGCAGGACGCAGGCATGGCGTCGCTCATCTCCATGGCCAGCTCGCTCACGAAATCAGGCGCTTCGGCAAGCACGCATGCGCCGGGCTTATCCACATTGCCCGTGATCGCGCGCAGGCAGCACAGCGCCCGATGGGTCGGGGCCACCGCCGCGCCGATCTGGTCGATCCCGCGGCCCGACACGAGAGCCGAGGCGCGACCGCCTGAAAACAGGCGCGCCGCCCGGCGGATATCGTCGGCCGAAACTCCGCAGGTCACCGCCACGGCCTCGGGCGCAAGCGGCGCCACCGCACGCGCCAGCTCATCGAAACCAGAGCACCATGCGTCGACGAACGAAGCGTCGTAGAGCTCCTCCCCGATGATGACGTTCAGAAGGCCCAATGCCAAGACCGCATCAGTTCCGGGACGCACGGGCAACCACACGTCGGCGATGGCCGCAGCCTCGGTTCTCCGCGGATCGACCACGACAAGGGCGCCCCCGCCCGCGGCGTAGGCGCGAATGTGCTGCCAGAACGCGGAGTTGTCCGACTGCGCCGGGTTGGTGCCCCACAGCACGAGACACTCGGTGAGCCCCGGCACGATATCGGCCTCGACCGACCAGCCGAACGTCGCCATATCCATCCACACGCGCGGGTTCCAACAGATCTGCCCGATACCCATGTTGTTGGGCGAGCCGAACAGGTTCATGAAACGGTGCAGCGGCCAGAACGACGCATGGGGGCCGCCGATGGCGCTCGCCAGCGTTTCCGGCCCGCTCTCAGCCGCCAGCGCCGCCAGCCGCTCCGCGATGTCGTCGAGGGCCACCTCCCAGCTCACGCGCTCCCATTTCCCGCTCCCCCGCTCGCCGACGCGACGCAGCGGCCAGTTCACGCGGTCGGGGGCGTCGAGCGCCGCCACGTTCATGGGCCAGCGCCTGCATGCGGCCATGACCTGCGACCCATAGGGGTAGCGTGCCGGATCGGGCCGCAGCCCCGTCACCCGTCCGTCCTCCACCGTCGCGATGACCGCGCAGTCGTAGCCGCAGTACTGGCAATTGCTCGGACGTTCCTCAACCGCGCTCATCGCCCGGCCTCCGCATCGCGCGCCAGATCGATAAAGCCACGTCCGCCCTCTCCCTCAGGCGCGGCGCGTCCCTCCAAAAGGAAGCGCAGGGCCATGGGGCGGGCCAGGGCACGCCAGTCCATGGGGTATTCGCAGAGAAACTCCAGGTAATGAACGACGGGAAGCGTCTCCTGGGCCATCGTGAGCGAGGCCGCGCAACTCATGCAGCCGCATACGAGCGCGTCCGCGCCGCACGACGCCGCCTCATCGGCCCTGCGCGCGCCCTGCGAGAGCGCCGCCTCGAAGCGGCCCGCGGCCCGAGCCGTCGATCCGCAGCAGCGCGAGGCGGGCTTGAGGTTCTCCTCGATGAGCGCCGCGGCAGGCAGAAGCTCGCGCATGCCACTGCCGAACCCGTACGCGCCCCGATCGGGGCAGGAGTCGTGCACCCAGAGAAGCGCGCCGCCGTCGCAGGTGAGCCCTTTGGCCGCCAGCGTGCGCGCGATGGCCCCCTCTTCGATCCGGCAGCCGGCATCGGCTAGCGCGCGCGAAAGCGGTACCACCTCGATAGCCGGCGCCCCGGGGGCGGCGAGCGCCCGTCGCAGCGCGGCGGAGCAGTTCGGGCACGCGGCAACGATGCGGTGCACGCCGGCCCGGGCAAAGGCCTCGCGCATCTTCTCGTCAACCGTGTCGCGACGGGCCGCTCCCCCCTCCTCGAAATCGAGGATCTTGCCGCAGCACAGAAGGGAGACGCCCTGCGCGATGCCCGCACCCGCAAGATAATCAGCCATAACCGACACGAGCGCGGGCGCGTAGTTTACCATCGAGCAGCCCGGAAAGAACACCGACGGAGCATCCTCGACAGGCCGCTTCTCGACCACGCGCGCCGCCCCGCCGTCCGCCGACACGGCGATGACATGCCCGGTCAGCGCATCGGTGAACGCCATATCGTCCACAGCAATCCTCCTTCCGCATCCTATCAGTAGGCGGCCCGCATCGGAGCTTGCGCCCGATGCGGGCCGCCTCGCAAACCCACCGGTCGACCCACCGCGCCGACCTAGTAAAGATTCTCGTCCTTCTTCCAAGCCGTGAGGAACGCCGCGTCCTTCTTCGGCAGGCGCTCGTTGAAGCGCACCTCACCGGGAATGGGCGCGCGCTCGTCGGAGTACACGCACAGGTAGCGCAGCAGCAGGCCGCCGCAGAGCACGAGCCACGGCGCTACCAGCGCGGAAGCCGCCGTGCCGGCGCCGAAAACATACAGGCAAAGCGGGAGCAGCAGACCGCCGAAGACCATGCCGCCCCAGAACAAGGGGGCCGTCTTGCCGCGCACCCAACGGGCGGCAACCTCGTGGGCGCACACGTTGCCCGCTCCGTAGAAGCTCAAGACCATCACGAGCAGCACGACGATCTCGGCCACAACGAGCACGATGTCGACCGTATGCACGATCTCGTGAATGAGCTCAGCGAGCAGAAGGGCCACGCCCTCAAGCTGAAGCGCCCCGCCGAGCGACAGCGCAATGGCCGCGCAGGCCGTGGAGAGTGCCGAGACGGTGAACAGCACCGGCAGCGCCGGGGTGGCCCAGAAGGCGTGGGCCTTCAGTGTGGAGAGCATGACGCCGGTGTACACCATGACGCCGAAGCCCGCCACCCCGGCCACGCCGAGCATGATCGGGCGGACGCCCTCAAGAGCGGCGGCCAAACCGAAGGTCCACTCCCAACCGAGCACGTACAGGTAGCTGGCCCACCACACGAAGCCGAAGATCATGGCAACGGACAGGAGCACCGCGCCCCACTTGATGATGGCGGTCTTGGTGGTGAACACGCGCCAGAACACCGGCGGCTGTCCCAGCTCGAAGACGAGGAAGAAGCAGCCTAGGGCCAGCGCCGCCAGGGCGAAGAACACCGGAGCGAAGAACAGCGGGCCCGAGCCCGGAGCAATGATCAGATCGAACAGGGCGGACAGGAAGAAGATGCCGCCGCCCAAGCCGCCGAGGAACAGGTAGATGACAATGGGGGCCTCCCAGTAATGGTGCTTCATCGCGCACCACCTCCCATCTCAGGAATGTAGTAGATCTGCGGGTCGGTTCCCAGCTCGGTGAACAAACGCTCGGTGTGCGTGGTGTTGATGAGCCTCGACACCTCGCTTTCCGGATCGTCGATGTCGCCGAAGATGCGAGCCCGCTGGTGGCAGGTGGCCACGCAGTAGGGCTCGGCGGCGGGGTCGAGCGCTCGGCGATCGCGACAGAACGTGCACTTGCGCACGTACTGGTCGAAGCGGGGCACCATGTGGGACACGTCGCGCATGCCGTAGGGGCAGGCGTTCACGCACACCTTGCAGCCCATGCACTTCGAGTAATCGACCCATACGGTGCCGTCGTCGTCCTGCTGGCTGGCACCCGTGGGGCAGCACGGCACGCACTCGGGGTTGGCGCAGTGCATGCACTGGGTCGGCGTCCAGGTGCGGTACACCTCCGGGAACGTGCCCTTGACGCCCTCGGTGTACACGGGGTTGTAGATGATGTCGAGGGGGAGGTCGTTCCAGGTGCGGCACGCGACGGTACACGACTGGCACCCGATGCAGCGGCTCTGGTCGACAACCATGACGTAACGGGTCATAACTTAGGCTCCTTCCTCTTCCTCGGCGACACGGGCGGCCGCGGCCTCTTCGTTGACGATCGGGTTGTACTCCATGTCGTAGTGAGTCCCCGTCGACTCGTCCACCAAATGTCCCGTGGCACCGTCGTAGAGCCAGCCGTAGTAGGCGTCGTGGAAGGCGCCGGTCTCGGGGTCGACGAGCCAGCCGGAGGCGGGATCGTACACATAGGGCTTGTCCGCGAGCTGCGCGTAGCCGCCCTCGGCGTTCCACGTCAGCTGCTCGGGCACCTCGAACGGAGCTTCGGCGCCGGGATAGCAGCGCACGCCGCCGAGGAAGGAGACCTCCTCGCGATCCATGGTGTAAGACTTGCCGGTCGCGTCGTCCACAAGCAGCTCGCTTGCCGGGTCGTAGCGCCAGCCGGTGTAGGCGTCGTGGTAGCCCTTCGTGCGCGGGTTCACGAGCCAGCCCGACTCGTCCAGGCGGAAGTGGGTGCCCTCCTGGTACAGCTGGCCGTTCTGCCACACCCGGTAGAAGCCCTCGGGGGCCTCCTCAACCTCAGGCGCCTCGAACGGCACGTGCGGGCGGGCCATCTTCTGGTCGCTCGGCATGACCGTCACGCCGGGCTCGGCGGCGTTGCCGGGAATGGACCACTGGGCATCGGCGGGCTTGTAATCGTGATCCAGCTCGGTGCACTTGTACACGCGGCACATCAGGCCGCGGTTGGCCCAGCTGCCGCCCATCGGGTCGCAGTCCTCGACGTCTACCGACGTCAGAACGTTCACGTTCGACTCGAGGCAGCCAAAGGGGTTCGAGAGATCGGCCGAGCCGTCGCGCTCGGGGAACCACCAGCCGCGCGGCGCGAACACCACGCGCGGGTCAAGCTCGGGGCTCACGTTGGCGCGCATCTTGATGCGGCCGCGGCGCGTCTCGATCCAGCACCAGTCGCCCTCGGCGATGCCGAGCTTCTCAGCCAGCACGGGGTTGATGGTGAAGTACGGATCGGGGTACAGGTAGCGGATGCCGGGCATCTGGAAGTGCTCGGAGTGATGGAAGGGCATGAAGCCGCCGCCCGTGGTGAGCACGATGGGGTACTTCTCGGCCACCTCGGGGTCGTCCACCTCGTTCTCGGAGCAGCCCAAATAGGTGGGCATGCCGGGGTACCCCAGCTCGCGCAGGATGGAGGAGTCGCACTCCACCTTGCCCGAGGGCGTCCAGAAGCCGCCGTTGGCGATGAACTTGTTCTGGTGCAGCGGCGGATAGTACATGCGGTAGTTGTCCACGAACTCGTCGTAGCAGCTGATGGGAAGCCCCAGAGGCTCGAGGATGTGGTAGTAGGCCTCCTCCTCGGTCTTCCACGGCCACATTTCTTCGGGCTGACCGCACGCGATGCCGAGCTTGCGCCAGAACGTCATGTCGGTGTGGCGGTCGTAGAGAGGCTGCATGGCGCGCTTGCCGCCGAGGATGGAATCGGTGGCGCCGTAGTGCGTCACGATGGTGGGGCGCTCCAGCGCGCCGGCCGCCGGGAACACGTAGTCGGAAAGCAGCGCCGTGGGCGTCATCCAGTAGTCGACCGTCACGAGGAACTCGCACTGCTTCAAAGCCTGAAGCGTCATCTTCGAGTCGCCGTAGGAGTTGATCGGGTTGGTGGCGTTCACGATGAGCGCGCGAACCTGGTAGGGGTCGCCGGTGATGATGGCCTTGAACACGCTCGGGCCGTGGGCCTCGCAGAACCACTCGGTCGGAAGCGTCTTGCCCCAGGTGCGGCGCGCATTGTCGGAAATGAGCTGATAGCCCGGCCAGCTCGTCAGCTTGAACTTGTCGGAGCCGATCTGCTTGGCCTTCTGCTCCTCAGGGAGGCACTCGTTCGCCTCCATCTCCTCATCGGTGAGGTAGTTCAGGGCAGGCCCGGGCATGCCGTCGCCGCCAGGAACGTCCAAGTTGCCGCACACCGCGCGCATGAGCGCGAGCGTGAGGCTCGTCGTGGTGGAGGCGGTGCCCAGCTGGTCCCACGTGCAGCCCCACTGGATGCAGCCGGGGGTGTTGGTGGCGTACATGCGAGCCGCCGCGCGAATCTGCTCGGGGGAAAGCCAGGTCAGCGGCGCCGCCCACTCGGGCGTGTAGTCGCGCACGTGCTCCTTCAGGGCATCGAAGTCCTGGCACCAGTCGCGCACGAAGGCGAAGTCGTACAGACCCTCCCAGATGATGGTGCGCAGCAGCGCCAGCGCCAGCGCCGAGTCGGAGCCGGGACGCAGAGGGAGCCACAGATCGGCCTTCGAGGCCGTCTCGGAGAAGCGCGGATCGACGCAGATGATCTTCATACCGTTCTTCTGCAGGTCGGTGTAGCCGCGCATGGCGCCCAGAGACGACGCACCGGGATTCATGCCCCAGAGCATGACCACCTTCGCCGAACCCAGGTCGGTCTCGAAGGGCGACCAACCGGCCACGCAGGTCTCGGCCATGAAGGTGGGGATCCAGCACAGAAGCGCGTTATGGAACCCGTTGGGGCTGCCGAACTGGTTCAGGAAGCGGCGGCGCGCCCAGTCGTCGGTGCGCGTCGTGCCGCCGGCGGTGGCCACGGCCTCGGCGCCGGATTCGGCCTTGATCTGGTTCAGGCGCTCGGCCACCTCCGCGATGGCCTGGTCGTACGGGATCTTCTCCCATTTTCCCTCGCCTTTGGCCCCCACGCGCTTGAGCGCATGGTTGATGCGGGCGGGATGGTTCAGATGCAGAAGGGCGCTGTTGCCGCGGCAGCAGAGGCCGCCTTGGTTCGCGTAGTTCGGGTCGCCCTCGATCTTGATCGCCTCCCCGTCCTTCACATAGGCGAGGACGCCGCAGTTCGCATGGCAGAAATAGCACAGCGACTTGCGCATCTCGACGCCGGGGGCGTGGATGTCAATCTCGTTCCCCATCGATAACTCTCCTCTTCTCGTCTCCTGTCGGTCGCACCTCGGAAACCGCCGAGGCGCACAGGGCCACAAGGACCCAGGCCAGCCTGTCCGCGAGAGCGCTGCCGCCGCGGCGCCGCCCTCGCTGGCGTTCGATTTTCGAACACCGAAAGCCTTGCACTAATAGTAGACCTTACCTATATTAGATGCAATCTAATACTTGGTTGCATCTGCTACAAAAATGACCATCGGCCGCAACCTTTTGCTGCATCTCATCCAAAAAGAAAGGGGCGACCCGAAGGCCATCCCTCTCTTGAGCGATATGCCAGCCGCTCCCCTACGCCATAGGCGGCGCGAATCTCCTCTTGTCTTCTGGCCGAAATGATTGATTTGGTCTATTATTGTAGCGATCGCAATATTCCACGAAATCGAAAGGCCCTTTATGTGGCATGTGTGCAACCCGAAGTCCGATGACGATTTGAAGCAATGCGCCGAGCTGGGAAAGTCCCTCTCGCGCATGTCGCAGCCCACCATTTTGGCAGTGCTCGCCCGATCGGAGGAGCCCCTGCACGGCTACGTCATCGTGCAGCGCGCGGCCGCATCCCCCATGTTCGGGGGCAAGAAGCCCGATCCGGCCGGCATCTACCGCACCCTGAAGAAGATGGAGGAGCAGGGGTTCGTCACCTCCGCATGGGACACCCCCTCATCCGGCGCAGCCAAGCGGATGTTCTCGCTGACCGACGAGGGACGGGCCGCCCTGCGCCGCTGGATCGACTCGCTGGCCTGCTACATCGCCTCCATCCAGGAGCTGCGCGAGGAGGCGGCCGACGCCCTGGGCATCCCCGTGCCGCCCCGGCCCGTCTGCGGCGGACACGAGTAGCGGGCGCATCGTGCCAGATCCCGTTTCCATCAGGCAACCACGCGTCTCCAAAACGCCCCAGCGCCTCCTCTCCGGGCGCGCCATCGCCGCGGCGCTCGGCCCTAGGCCCGTCATCGTCGTCGGCACCGCGCGCGACGGCCGGGCGAACTTCGCGCCCGCGGCTTTCTGCACGCCGCTGTCCTACGAGCCGCCCCTTGTGGCCCTGGGACTGAAATCGACATCCTGGAGCGGCAAGGCCATCGAGGTGACGGGGCACTGCACCCTGTCGACCGTGGGCGCCGAGGCGGCCGAGGCCGTGCTCTGGTGCGGCTCGCACTCGGGGCGCGATACCGATAAGAGCGAGGGCTTCCTGTGCGCTTGGACAGAAGGAGGGCACGCACTCCCCTATCCTCAGAATGCCCTCAGCGTTATGGAAGCGCGCGTTCGCTCTGTCACCGAGGCCGGCGACCATCGTCTCTTCATCCTGGAGATCACCGAGGCCGCCACGCGCCTTCCCAAAACCGAGGAGGGCCGCCTCGCCACTGAACCGAGCCTCCTGTGCCTAGAGCACTCTGTCTTCGCCTGCGCCAGGCAGATTTCTTAGGTACTCTTCCACATTCACATACTCCACTTCGCCCTCGTTGAAGGACTTGCCGCGATACAGCACGCGCTTGGCCACGATGGGGCCGAAGCGGTGCTCGGTCTGGGCGCACTTTCCGTCTTCCACGAGGAAGCGGTACTGCTGGGGCGCAGCCTTCGTGCTGTGCTTTATCTCGTATATCTCGCAGTGCGCCGCATCGGGATCGAACACCACCATGTCGAACTCACCGACGGGAAACCGCAGCACGAAGACTTGCTTGCGGGGGAAGGCCAGAGCTGTCTCAAGCAGCACAAGGTCCTCCATCATGCGCCCCATGATCTCGCTGTGAATGCGCTCGAGAACGCGGTTGCGCTCGATAAGGGACAAATCGGAGAATTCATCATCGGCAAGCAGACTCTCGACGAACGCCTCGGCCTGGGCATAGCGCAACCCCGGCTGGGAGATAATCGTCCGGAAGCGATGGTCGTTCAGATTCTCCATACTGACCACACTCACGCTCGCCACCAAATCGAGAAGGGCCAAATACTTACGAATCTCGGCGACATGACCCTCTGAAAGCTCAACGGTGCGCTCGGCCGCATCCCGAATCTCCAGCAAATCCCGCAGCCGACGCGTGACCGCCTCGATGTCGATGCGATCCAGAATATCCGTGGGCTCTTCTCGATCCTGTCGCAGGTTCCGAGCCGAGAACGCAAGATCGTGAGATCTGAAATCGCGACCCAGCACGTCGAGGGTAAAGCGACGGTTCACATCCTCCACCACCCGATTGATGGCGCTGGTCAACTCATCGGAATCGTAAAGCTCCTGAAGGCTGCGGAAATGCCCGCCGTCCTGATAACATTTCAACGAGTACTGGATGTTGCGCGCGATGGCGCTTTCGGTATACTCGTCGGTGCTCCCCTTCGATGCGAACGTGGATTGCTCATTGTAGTTGCTCTCGCCAAGGCTCATGGTGCCGCCATAGCGCAGGTACTCGTCCACGCCCTCAACGCCGAGCACCCCCTCGAACTCCCGATAGGGTATGAACGTCGTGCGCAGCAGCGTACATCGGTCGTAGAGCTGTTCGCTTTCTGCAAAGATAAACCCCAGAGAATCGGTGCCCGAGAGCACCAGGCGCATGCCGCGGGTCGTGAACACATCGGAAAACAAGGCAGCGCCCTCGACAAAATCGGAAAGCAGCGTCACCTCGTCGACAAACACCGTGTGAAAGCCCGCATCAGCGAGCTTGCGCAAATCGCGGTTGACCTGAGCCAGCGTATCAAAAGGCGTCACCCGCATGAACGCCGTGCGCGCAAGCTCGTCGGCAGTAAGGTCGAGAATCGCCTGCCGAATGAGGGTGGTCTTCCCCGTGCGACGAAGCCCGCACAACACGAGCACCTTATCGTGGGGCTCCCTCTCTAAGAAACCACGGAGCTTTCCGCAGAGGGCACGCTTCTTAAAGCTTGCAACCGGGGCCGCCAAACTCACGAAGCTCTTCCCCGACGAGTACAGAGCCTTCGAAGGCCTCCGCACGGAAAGGCGCCTCCCTTTGACCGACTTCGGCGAGCTCTTGCTCAAGGCGCTCGCGAAGGGCAATTTGCGTCCTAAGGCCCTCTACCTCATCACGAGGCACATAAAGCTCGCGCCGCTTTCCGTCCTCTTTCACGCGAAGGTACCAGTATTCGCGCCCCTTGACGGTCTTCTTCGTCAGAGAACCCATCGGCAAACTCGCAATCTGTCGGATAAGCTCTTCTCGTTTCACCTGCTCATCAACCATGCGCGTGCTCCATTCAAAAAGTTATACCCAGTTATACTACATTTGGGTATAACTGGGTATAACTCAAGAGAAACTGACGATGTCGCGATTAGATAAAACTGAAAAGCTCATCCTACCTTCACTGCTGAGGCAGGCCGGAGATGATGTTGTACCAGGTTCCGGCTACCGAGACGCAGAGGGCCTTGAGCTCGACATGACCGGCATGGGTGGCGCTGCCGAGGTAGAGAATCGTCCCATCAGAAATGCCATCGGCGTCCTCGGCGTCGATGCGCACCCAGCGGCCGCTTCCCGACTGTCCGTACTCGCACAACTCAGATCCATCGGCAGCTATAAGCGCGCCGGTCTCCTTATTCGTGCGCGCAATGGGCAAGGCGCGCAGCTTGCCGGCGTTACGTAAATCGCGAATCACGCCAAGGGCCGCTTCGCTTCCTTGCGACTTTGTCTGCTGATCCTGCAGGAAGCATCCCAACGCATAGGTTCCCACCTCATGCCTCCTACGAACGCAGCGACTCTTTAAGCCGGTCGCAGCCGCATCCGCAGCCTGCGGGGTGCTTTTCGCGCTCAATGGCGTCTTCCACTACGGTGCCCACCAGCTCGATATCGAAGATGAGCTCGCGCCCCGCCAGCTCATGGTTGTGATCTAACCGCACCATGCCGTCCTTCGGCGGAAGCACCTTCACCCGCATAGAACCGGAGGGAAGCGCGATCTCGATGAACTGGCCCACGGGAAGCTGCGCAGCTCCGGGAAATTCCTCCGCCGGCACTTCCTCAACCAGACTCTCGTCATAGGGACCGTAGCCCTCTTCGGGTGCAAGATGCACGGTAACCTTGTCGCCCGGGGCCATCTGGCTGACAGCGCGCTCGAAGGTCGGAAGCACCGTGCGGCTTCCCACGACGAAGTCCATGGGCTCGCCCACCTTGTAGGTGTCGAGGAACTTCATTCCGTCATTCAGCCGGCCTACTGCGTGCACGAGCACTCTCTCGCCGATTTCCACCATGATGGCCCCTTTCCTTAGTGCTGAACTTGCGTATTCCCGCAGACGATGCTAGCCCAGCGGGATGAACATCTTCTCCTCGGAACCGTCCCACTTCTCGCGGGCCCCGATGATGGCGTCATGCAGGAACTTGGCGCGCGGCTCCACGAACTGCACGGCGAAACCGAGCTGCTTGTGAAGGTCGGCCACCATGAAGCTCGGCTTGCCCGCATTCGCCTTGATGGCCTCCACATCGGCGCCGGTGGCGCGGGCCTTCTCCAGAGCGTTCTCCAAATCAGGATAGCCCACGGTAATCACGGGCAGACCCAAGAAGTCGCAGGCGTCCTGGGCCTCTTCCAAGCTCTCCACAAACATGTGGATATGGTTGAAGCCCGGCTTGTCGGGCTCGTTGAACTCGGAGAACATCGTGGGCACCTCGAAGGGATTCGGCTGAACCACTTCGATGGAATGCGAGCCCCAGGCACCGTAGCACGCATGGAACTCGAGCCCCTCGCAATCGACCTCGTCGCCGCGGTAGAGCAGCTTACCGAAGGTGTTGGTGGTGTAGAAGAACGGGCCGGAGCCGAACAGACGGTTGTGCTCAGTCATAAAGCCACGCCAGTCCGGGGCACAGAAGCCGAGCATATGAATCCAATCGCGGCCCTTGAGGTAGTCGGTGTAGTCTTTAACGATGATACCTGCCATGGAAAAATCCTTTCCCCTGAGTAGTAAATGTATCCAAGCGCCTATGCGAGCTGCTTGGCTGTGGTCATGCCGAATTTGCCGCCGTCCAGAATAAGGTCGACGCCGGTAAGATAATCGTGGCCGGGCTCCAAGAGACGCACGATGAAGTCGGCCATCTCCTCGGGCTGTCCCAAACGCCCAAACGCGGTGCCGGCAGCCACGCCGGCCAACGCAGCATCGTCGGACTCGCGCAGCATGGGCGTATCGAAGGCGCCCGGAGCAATGGAGAAGATCTGGCAGCCCCTCTCGCCGAAGCGCTTAGTGTTCGCTCGCGTGTAATACTGCGTGAAGGTCTTGGAGATGGGATAGTAGCGGTAGTCCTCTCCCATGCGCGCCATGGCCTCAGGCACCTCGCGCTCCTCGATGGCCGCCTTTGCGCGCTCGTAGAAGTCCGGATGGCTGGGCTCGTCCCAAATCTCGCGCTCCTTCGGCGTCGGCTGAACAAAGTACCCTGTGATAGACGAGAAGTTCACCAGGCGCGCGCCAGGTTCAAGGTAGGGCAAGAATGCCTCTACGAAGTTCACGGTGCCCACCATGTTCACCTTGACGATGAGCTCGCCGCCGCCGGCATCGACGCCGGCCGCATTGATGACATTACCCAAAGGCGCGAGGGATGCGGCATAAGCCGCGAACTCGTCGAGCGATGCACAATCGGCGATGTCGCAGGTCTTGCCATAGGCCTCGACCCCCGCTTCCTCAAGTTGGGCCAGGGCGGCCTCAAGGCGCTTCTCGTTGCGCCCGCCCACAAGCACCGGTCCGAATATGCCCAGCGCCCTGGCCGTGGCAAGGCCCATGCCCGAAGTGCCTCCGGTCACCACTTGCAGTTTTCTCATTACGAGACCCCTTTCAAAACTCGTATCGGAATAGGCCGGGACGGTTGGGTTGTGGCAAGTACGGCAGGCAAAGCCCGCTCAAGCCGTCCCGGCAAAGCGCCCCATTGGCTAATCTGCGTCCTCGACAGATTCAGGCAAGGGCTTCAACAAGAAGGTGATGAAGAACAGGACCACCCAGGCAGCCAGGGCCACAATCATGCACATGCGCATGCCGCTGGCAGGGTCGGCGGCCACGAGCAGCGTGAACACCGCCATGCCGATGCCAGCGCCCAGGTTCGACCCCAGCTGCACAACGGAGTTGCCCAAGGTGCGCAGATCGGGCGTGAGCTGAATCTGCGGACCGGCGGACTGGGTCACCGTCTGCTGAGAGTTGAAGATGCCGGCGACGAACATGAGGATGTAGATCACCCATACCGGCACGCCGGGCACGAGCACGAACACGAAGGCACCCATGACGATGATGCGGACAATGTTGCCGAGCGTCATGACGCCCTTGGCATTGCCGCTCTTGGCGATCATCTTGCCGAAGATGGGGCCCAGGAACAGGCCGAGCACGGCCATGAGCGCCGAGGCGATGCCTGCGGCCAGAGCAGGGCCGATAGCTTCGCAGATGGGGTCGGTGGCCAGCGTGCGCATGATGAAGCCGCCGATGAAGAACGAAATGGTCATAGCGCCGAAATTGTGCAGGAAGTTCGCACCGGCAAAGACCATGGTGTTGCGATCCTTCAGAGCCTTCACGGGCACGATGGCGTCGTTGCCCTTCTTCTTAATGATGAAGACCAGCACGACAAGCGCCACCGCCGAAACAGCTAAAAGCACGAACGACAGCGTGCTGCCGAAGGGCACGTAGCTTGAGCCCATGGAAAGCACGATGATAAGCGCCGCCAGAAACACCGTGATGGCCGCAGCACCGGCAAAGTCGAACTTGCCGCCCTTGACGGCGAAGGGCTCCGCCTCGGCCTTCGTGGCCTTGACGCCGAAGAACATGAGCACGGCGGCAACGGCGAGAAACACCATGGGAACCGCACTCCACACGCGCCAGCTCACGTTGTCGACGATGAAACCGCCGAAGAACGGGCCGATGAGCATGGCGGCGGACATCATGGTGCCCACCAGACCCAGATACACGCCGGCCTTCTGCTTGTCGTACATATCGCGCACCATAGTGAAGCCCACGGCGAACACCGCGCCGCTTACCAGACCCCAGAAGATGTTGGCGATGATGATGGCCATCATGTTCGGCGCGAAGACACGCACGAGCAAGACGATGGCGCCGGCTGCGAAGCCCCCGCCGGCGAGCAGGCGCTTCGTGGCAGGATTGCGCGCTGCGATGAAACCGAAGATGGGCATGACGCACACGCTCAAGATACCGCTGATGCCTTGGGCGAGACCGTAAATCTCCATGCCGCCAATTTCAGCTGCGGCCGCCGGGAACACGATCGAGTTCGTGGTGGACACCATCAAGTTGGCCATAACGCCGAGATAGACCGCGATAAGCGTCATCATCTTCTTGGCGTTGGGGGCATCCATAAACGGATTTGCCAGTTTCCCCTCGGACTGAACTGCCTCAGTCATTTTTCCCTCATTTCCGCAGAGGCGCAAAGCCCCTGCTCTCGAATAGTTAGCAAAGCTCTCCGCCATCGACGACCAGATGCTGGCCGGTCATGAAGCTGGACGCGTCGCTGGCCAGATACAGCACCCCGTAGGCGCAGTCGTCCACATTGCCGAAGCGTCCCAGCGGGATAGCCGGCAGCTTCATCTTGGCGAAGCCGTCGCTGACGGTGGCGCCGTGGGTCATGTCGGTGTCGATAAAGCCCGGATAGAACGTGTTCACGCGCACGCCCTTGGGCGCGAGCAGCTTGGCCAAACACGGCGTGAGCGAGCGGATGGCGCCCTTGGTGGCGGTGTAGGCCACCGAGCCCGCGGCCTTCCAAGCCGCCAGCGAGGCGATGGGGATAATAGAGCCTACCCCGTGCTTGCCACACTCTTCCCAGCCGTTCTTCACCATATAGAACACGCCGTCAAGGTTGATACCCTGGACGCGCTTCCAGTTTTCGACATCGAACGCGGCCTCGAGTCCGCCAGAAAGCGAAAGGCCCGAGATGCCGGCAGCCAGCACCATGATGTCCAGGCGACCGAATGTTTCAACGCAGGCCTCAACGGCAGCCTTGCAGTCCTCCTCCTGGGATACGTCGCAGACCGCGTAGGCCGCCTCGCCCCCCACGGCCTCAATTTCAGCCACGGCCTCTTGCAGCTTGTCCTCGCGGCGCGCCGTGAGGAACACCTTCGCGCCATAGCTTGCGAGCAGCTTGGCCGATTCATTGCCGATGCCGTGGGAGCTGGCACCGGTAATGAGCGCAACGCGACCTGAGAGGTCGAAAAGATTCTTCTCCTCCATTGTTTTCCCCTTCTATGGGAGGCGGGGTCTTTATTGTTTGACCCCGCCCGTTGTAATGTGATGGATGATGCTTACTTGCCGCCCATGAGCGCCGCCATGGGAATGAGCGCCGGCGTGTTCTCATCGGCATTGGCGGCCAGCGCGGCCACGCCCTGCCACAGCTGCTCGATGGGAGCGTTCACCTCGATGTAGCTGCCGAGCTGCTCGCGGGCGTCGAAGTACATGACGTGCAGGCCCTGGCCTGAGGTCATATCCATGGCGACCTCGATGCCGGCCGCGGCGAATTCCGCTGCCACGGCATCAACGTCGTCGGACCAGATGCACAGATGATGTAGGCCGAAATGGCCGAGCTCCTTGTACACATCGGGCTCGTCGGTGAGCACCTCGATGAGCTCGATCTGCATATCGCCGAAATGACCCAGCGCGCAACGCGAGCGCATGCCCGAGGGGGCACCGCGATAGGTGAGGCTCGCGGGCTCGGAGGCTCCCAGATCCACAAAGGGACCGGTGCCGAGCAAATCGCGGAACCGCTGGGCCGATTCCTCGATACTCTCGACGTAGAAGCCGATTTGCTTGATGCCGTACTTGTTGAGCAGTGTCTCTGCCATGGTCATCTCCTCGAGATTAGGCGTTACTGTGCCGCAGGCGGCTTGGGGACACCCGGAGCGGCGGGAGGCTTGGGGGCTCCGGGGGCTGCAGGGGGCACCGGCGCTCCGGAAGCGGCCGGCGCCTTGATATTCGCATCCAGCTTCGCCTGGTCGGCGTCGAAGTCTTTGATGCTATTATCGAGCTCGGCTCCGCACTCCTCGCATACCTGGGCCACCGGCTTGTTGGACTTGCCGCACGCCGGGCACACTTTCATGGATACTTCCGCTGGTCTGAAGCACATAGCGCTTTCCTTTCGTTTGTCTTGCAAAGGGCGCGCCGCCCTCCCCCGGCGCGCCCGAACCTCAAAGCTTTAGGCGAGGGCCAAATCCGGCAGGCCCTGGTCCTTGGTGCGGGTGGACACGTTCATGACGAGCGTCTTGCCGTCCTTTTCCGCCGTCAGCGTCCAGTCGGCTTCGGGCAGGCCGTCCAGGCAGAAGTCGCCCCAGGAATTGGTCGTGGTGGTGAAGGTGCCCTCGTCGGATACGGCCGTCACCGTGGCGTCCTCGACAATTTCCTTCGCCTCGGGGTCATACACCGTCGCGGCGATGAACTTCTTGGGGAGCCCGCGGTAGAACACGCGCGGCTTGGTGCCGTACTCGGGATGGAGCACTTCGGTGCCCTCAAGATCGAGATCGGCCTCTTCGCCGAACAGGATGACGTCCACATGGCAGTTATCGACGCAGCGGGGCACGCGGATGGGCGAATCGACATCGTCCAGAAGATGGGCGCATCCGGTGCACTTCTGCGGGATGTCCAGCGCGTCGTTCCAATAGACGCAGTGATAGGGGCAGGCCTCCATGATGGCGCGCTGGCCCTTGGACTTCACCGGGTCGATGATGACCAGACCGTCGTCGCGGCGATACACCGCGCCGTCCTTGGCGGCGGCCATGCAGGGGGCGTTCTCGCAGTGGTTGCACAGCGTGGGCATGTAGGTCACGCGCACATGGGAACCGGCACCGCGCTCGAACTGCTTGAGCTTCAGCCAGAACTGGCCCACTTCCGGCTCAGCCTCGGCATAGGGCAGCCAGGCCTGGTCGCAGTGCTCGTCCTTGCAGCCAATCTGGCAGTCATGGCAGCCCACGCACTTGGTGAGATCGATCAGAAATGCTTTCATAGTTCTTCTCCTTCCCGGCCGCTCGCTACTCGACGACCCAGGAGTTGTAGTTGATGCCGATGGCCGGGTCGTAATCGCGGGCGAAGGCCTCGGGGTACTTCTCTTTCCACTCGTCGTACTCGGCCTGGCTGAGCTTTTCCACCTCGAGCAGGTAGCCCGTGACGGCGAAGCCCTTGCAGTGCTTGGACACCTGGTTGGTGGGGCTGATCAGATTGATGGCGCCGCCGCGGTCGATGTGCGGGGCGATGGGGTCGACACGGCTGCCCTTGTTCACCATGACCGAGCCGGGGGTGATGCGCTCGGAGATGCGCACGCCGCACAGCACGATGCCGCGCTCGTTGTACAGCTTCACGATGTCGCCGTTGGCAAGGCCGCGGGCCTCGGCGTCAACGGCGTTCATCCACACGGGCTCGTAGAAGTAACCGTCGGCACCCTTCACCTTCACCGTTTCAATCTCGCGGAACCACTTGATGTCGTCGCCCTGCACGTGCACGCGGAAGCGGGCGGGGTTGGCGGTCACGAGCAACGGGTACTTCTTGCAGCGCTCGCCCCACAGCGTCTCGTCGTGGGTCCAGCCTTCCTCGGCAGGTCCGCCGATGATCCAGCGGGCCATGGGCGTGCGCTCTTTGTCGTCCGGGAAGTTGTCGGCCAGAGCCTGGCTCCAGAACTCGATCTTGCCCGTAGGCGTGTCCAACGGATTGGCCTCGGGATCCTCGTAGAACAGACGCATGCCCGGAGACATCTCTTTCCAATCCTCGGCCAGCTTCGGGAAGTAGTAACCCTTCTCCTGGAAGGTCTCCCAATCGATTTCCTCGCCCAAGCGGGACTGGTCGAAGCCGTACTTGATCCACTCGTCCTGGGTCATGCCCAAATCGATTTGCTCGCGAATGCCGAAGCGCTCGCCGATGGCACAGGCGATTTCGAAGTCGGACAGCGACTCGCCGACACGCTCGCAAGCCGGGGGGGTGAGGCCGGAGTGCGGCTGGAACACGATCATGCCAGAACCCATGGAGTCGTTGTCTTCGACGCAGGTGGTGACGGGCAGCACCAGATCGGCGAACAGCGAGTCGTTCTCGAGCCACTGATGGTTGGTCACGAAGAACTCAACTTCGTTGGTGCGGATGGCATCTTGGAAGTTGAAGCCGCCGTCCCAGCAGTTCATGTTGCAGGGCTTCTCGGACCAAAGCATGTGCACCTTGCTAATGCGGGGCTCCTCGGTGGGCGGCTCCATGCCCATAGCCTGGGCCATGGCCTGCTGCATGGCAAGGGCGGCCTTTGGATCGGCCGGGTAGTTGAACTCCTGGAACTGCTCGGAGGTCTCCACATACACGATGCAGGGGCTGCCCCACCATTTCACGTGGCCCTCGGTGAGCGCCTCGGCCACCATGGTGCGGGGGATGGACTGCACGTTGGGATAGAACATACGGCACTGGTTGATGGAGCTGTAGGGCGCCGAGGTGGAGCGGGCGATGTTGGCCTTAGCCATGGAGGAGGCGTTCAGATGCAGCTGCTGCACACCGGGCTTGCCCAGACCCTGCAGGGCCAGCTTGTAGGCACCGGTACGGCCCGGCTCATGAGAGTAGGGTGTCTTCACGGAGCCAGAGGAGAAGTGCGCATGGGAGGTAACCTTCTTGGCAACGTTGCGAGCGTAGGCCTTGATGGTCCACTCGGGCACGCCGCAGCGCTCGGCGGCCCACTCCGGCGTCTTCGGGATGCCGTCCTCGCGGCCGAGCACGTAATCCTCGAGCTTATCGAAGTGCACGGTGTGGGTGGCGACATATTCCTTATCGTAGAGGCCCTCAGTGAGCCACACGTAGATGACGCCGTAGTCGAAGGCCACATCGGTGTTAGGAAGGATGGGAATCCACTTCATCTCCGGATGGCAGACGGCGGTGTAGTTGCAGAAGGGGTCGACGATCACAAACTCCTTGCCGATCTCCTCCCAGAACTTCAGAAGGCGGCTCCAGAACTGGCTGCCGTAGTTCTGGGTGAGCTCCCAGTCGCCGGCGTCGAAGCAGATGAGCTCCGAATACTCCGTAATGTCCTTGATGACGTTCCAGGAGTTGTAGCCGGTTTGGGGCGGAGCGATCATGCCGAGGCCCTTGTTGGAACCAGAGCCCCACACGTGCTTGGCGCCCCAGTACCAGCCCTCCACCGAGTCGGGGGTGCGGGTCTCGCGGGTGTAGCCGCCCAGCTTGCTCATGAGGTTGGAATGCATGCCGCCGCCGGCATGAAGATCCTTCGACTCGCGATGGCCGTCCTCGCCGATGGTGAACACCGAATAGGGGCCGTAGGTGTCGATGATGCGGCGAATCTCGCTCTCCATGATGTCGAGGGCCTCATCCCAGCTGATGCGCTCGAACTTGGAGCGACCGCGGTTAGCGGCGTTGATCTTCTCGGGATCTCCGCCGGGCTCCCAGTCGACGCGCTTTAAGGGATAGCCCACGCGGTTCTTGGAGTACACGCGGTTCTTGTAGGCCAAGGCGAAGTAGTTCGGCGCCGTCTTCATGGGCGGCGTGAACGTCTTGCCCTGGGCCTCCAGGCTCCACAGCGAACCGGCGAGCTCTTCGACGGTATAGTTCGCGTCGATGCGCATCGGGCGGATGCGGACGATCTTGCCGTCCTTGGCGTCGACCGCCGTCATTTCGCCGCCGGTGCCACCGCATGCGATGGACTGGATGGTGGTCACCATCCCCTGGCCGGCATCGGGTTTGTTGGTACCCATGCTCAAGTCTCCTCTCTCAGAATCTCTTCTTTCCGAGGAGAGGAGCCCAAGAGCACGACTCTTCAGGTGGTCGAACCTGACCCCTCGCGCCTTATCATGGCAAGCACGAGGAGAACGGCCCAGTGGTCAATACGGTGCTTTCGATGCGAAACTGGACGCAGAACAGGTGCGTGGCGCAGCTTTAGATACAGATAGGCCATCTGTACCCGGTCAGGTTACAGATGGCCTATCTGTCGCCAGTCGGCTAAAGGGGCCCTAGCGGCGGTAATTTGACGACGTGACCCAGAAAGATTCGGTCATGCGCAGATAGAGCGAAGCAAGCTTTTCGACGGGCATCGCCATCTGCTCGCTAATCCACTTGCGCATGAGCATCGCCTGGGACGAGGCGAAGAAATAGGCGATGAAGTCAGCTTCGACCTCATCAGAGGCCATATTCAGAGTCGCAATAAGAGGGAGGTCGTACTGATAAATGGCATCGGTAGCAACGCGGACAAACACATCGCCACCGATACCAGTCGGCCGTACCAGATGCTCGTAAAAGTCGCGGTTTTCGTAAAGGGACTGGTACATCTTTATGTAGAGAAGAACCCCCAAGTTACGAACTTCGTTATGATCGAACAGGGCGTTTATATCCTCGAGGGGCTTGATGATATCGCGTCGAAAGACGACGGCAATGATATCCTCTTTGTTCGAGAAGCGCGAGTAGAACGACTTGCGGGACAGATGGGCGCGCTCGCAGATGTCCGAGACGGTAATGCTCCGGTAGGGCTTCTCGGCAATAAGCTCGCGAAAAGCCCGCTCCGTCGCCTCGCTGATGCCGCCTGTTCGGGCGTCTCTCATGACAGCCCTCCCCTCGCTCGGATTCTCTGCTACTCGTTGGAGTATAGCACGCGGGCCTTCGCACCCTACCCGATCACATCGGCGCGGACCTTGTCGCGCAGGATCCAGCTAACGGCGATGTAGGTGACCATGGTGAGCGGAGCCACGACGAGGAAGGGCACGGCCACGAGGTTCGTGGCGTACAGCACGCTGCCGATGACGGTGACCACAGCGATCGTGCCCACGCCGCGCCAGTGGACCGCCTTCTCGGGCTTGTCCATGTCGATGTCCTGCGCCCCGATGCCCATCTTGCCGCGCACGATGTAGTAGTCGGTGATGAGCAGCACGCACCACGACGAGGTGAGGATGGAGCCGTAGCTCATGAACGCGTTCACCTGGTCGAGGATGTTGCCCAGGATGAAGGCGAGTCCGATGGCGTTGGCGCCCACGACCGCGGCCACCCAGGGGATGGAGCGGCCCGTGAGCGAGTGCACGAGGTTCGACACCGCGTTCGCGCCGCCGATGGAGTTCGACGTCTCCACCTTCATCTGGGACAGGCAGATGATGGCAAGGCCCACCCCGCCCGCAGCGAGCACGAGCGAGACGCCGGGATTAGTCACCGCCGCATTGGCGGCCAGCGTCGGGTTCATACCCTGGGCGCTGAAGTACTCCACGGACTTGTCGAAGCCGTAGTAGACGATGAGCGCACCGAAGATATAGGTGACGATAGCGAAGAGGCTGCCCGTAAGCGAGATGGGCACCAGATCGCGCTCCTTGCGGGCGAAGCGGGTGAAGTCGGCCGCGAACAGGGCCAAAAGACCGCTCGTCATGATGGCGTAGTTCACCGAGTAGGCGAAGCCCTCCAAGGGCTGCACGCCGGGGATGAGGATGCCGTGGGTGGCCGCGTCGACCAGTTGGCCCTCAGCGGCGATGAGGTAGACCACGTACCCCATGACGCAGAACAGGGCGACGACGAAGACGGCGTTCATGCGGGCGATAATCTTGGTGCCGAACAGCGCCATGAGCACCCACACGCAGGATATGCCGATAAACAGCGCCCAGCGTGCCCACTCCCCCTCCCACCCGAAGGCGAACAGGATAGCGTTGCCGAGCTGCACGGTGCCCACGGCGAGCACGCCCACGAGCACGAAGATCCAGATGAGGGAACCCGCGGCCGAGCCCTTCTTACCGAAAATGTAATAGCGGGAGACCACGTTGTTGGGCAGGCCCTCCCTAAAGCAGATGCGCCCCACGAGCCAGGTGAGCACAAACGAGAGCGCGAAGGTGATGGCCACGGTGACGCCGCCCATCTGGCAGCCGGCGTAGAAGGCCACGATGCCGCCGCCCATGAGCTTGGAGAGGCTCGAGACGACGCCGGAGAGAATGGCCGCGATATCCGGCCAGGCGAGACGCTCCGATTGTGGAACACGCTCGAACAGCGACACTTGAGCTGTCGCCGACCTCTTCTTGGGGGAGCCCTCCCCCTCCGACGGCGCGCGCCCCCTTGAGCGCTTCGCCACGTCCGTCGTCGGCTTTCCCTTGACCTTCTCCTCGTTGACACCCATCGGCACCTGCCCCCTTTTCGAACAATCGACGGATAGTCCCTTCCCGAAGCCTCCCGCCCCTCGCAAAGCGGGAGCCTTCGGGAAGGGAGCTGGGCGCTAGTCCCAGCTCTCCTTGCATGCGCGTTAAGCGCCGGAGCCTTAGGCGCTCGGCGGCTTCGGGGCACCGGGGGCCTTAGGCGCTGCCGGAGCCGAAGGCGGCTTCGGGGCGCCGGGGGCCGCGGGGGCACCCGGGGCACCCGGGGCAGCCGGGGCCGCAGGGGCGCCCGGAACGGGCTTGGTGCCGTTCAGATAGGGCGTGAAATCGCAGCCGCAGAACGGGCAGTTCTTAAGCTCGATGCCGTCGACGGCCTCGATGGTCTTGTGGCACTCGGGGCACTCGGCCGGGCCCGAGGCGGCCGCGCTGGCTGGTCTGAAGCACATGGTAGTCTCCTTTTGTCGAACGGTCGCGCCGCTTTTGCAACACTTTTCTATCCGAATGCCTGACGAGGCAGGCGTAAATCGGTGGTGGAAGGCAGGGCCTGGAGGATGCCCTTCCTCCCGAAGAGGGACGCGCGGCTTCTGCGCGCCCCTTAACATGTCAAACCCGTAGGGCTTAGACGATGCCCACGTTGGCCATGATGATCATGACCACGAGCGCGCACATGCCGGCGCCGATGGAGATGGCGGCGATGTGCTTGTAAGAGTTCTTGTGGTTCAGGCCCATGGCGGCGAGCATGCCGAACATGGCGCCGGAGTTGGGCAGGGCGCCGCCGATGGTGGCGGAGGTGGCGATGATCTTCGCCAGAACAGCCGGGTCGACGCCGGTGGCCAGGTAGGGATCCAGGAAGTTCTGGGCGATGATGCCCACAGCACCCGAGCCGGAGCCCATGATGCCGCCGAGGGCCGCAGCCATGGTGGCAGCGGACACGTAGGTGCCGCCGGGCATGTTGAAGATGGCCTCGTAGATAACCGTGAAGCCCACGGAAGCGGCGGCCACGGTGCCCACGCCCACGGCAGCAGAGGTGAACACGGCCGGGCCCACGCCGGCGACAGCGCCCTTGCCGAGCGTGTCGCGCAGACTCGGCAGGTACTTGAAGAAGCAGATGATCGAGGCGATGATGCCGCAGATCATGCCGATGTACACAACGTTCTTCATGCCGGTGGCGGACAGGCCGATGATGACGGCGATGAGCACGATGAGCGGCAGAATGGCCAGGCCCACGGGCGGGATGTTCTTGTCCTCTCCCACCGCGATGTCGTCAGCGGTGGCCTCGTAGTGCTCGCCCTTGGCCTCAGCGCGCTTCAGAGCGAACTTGATGTAGATGCAGCTCACCACGATGGCGATGATGGAGCCCACGATGCCCATGATGGGAGCGGCGGTCAAAGACACGCCACAGCCGTTGGCCGCGTTGATCCAGGCCACAGCCGGCACACCAGGAATCATGGCCATAGTGAACGAGCAGGCAGCCAAAGACCAGGCGGCGCAGAACAGATGCCACGGAATGTTGCACTCGCGGAACATCGGGCGCGCCAGCGGGATGAGGGCGAACATGGCCACGAACATCGAGATGCCGGCATAGGTGAGCACAGCGCCCACGGCGGCGATGCCCAGAAGCACCAGGTACGGGCTCTTGGTGCCGACCTTGTTCATGACGAACTGGGCGATGGCCTTGGCAGCGCCCGACTTATCCATGAACTCGCCCATGATGGCGCCGCCCATGAAGATCAACAGGTTGCCGCGGATGAAGCCCGCAAGACCGGTGACATAGGACGTCTCGGTGCCGACCATGGATTCCATGATGTCCATGCCGTTGGTCAGCGCGATGACGATGGCGGTCACGATGGACGTGATGAGCACGTTCCAGCCCTTCATGGCCGCGATGACGAAGAAGACGAGGCCGGCGATGATGCCGATTACTCCGATCAACTCCATTGATTTTCCCCTTTCCTAGAGGTTTCTCTTCTCCTCTAAGCCCCCTTGCAGATCCTCCACATCCGCAACAGAGCATAGATGTTTCGTAAAGGCGGGACGGGCACCCCCTCGAAGACACCCGCCCCGCAAGCCACAAACGATACGGGGTGATTAGGCCATATCGTTACGGGTGGCGCGCATGAGCTCGATATTCGAGCCGTGCTTCATCTTCAGGCCGTCGCGGCCGATGGTGCCCTCGTCGAAGACGGTGAGGTCCTCTTCGCTCTCGAACATGGTGCCGAGGTCGCCGCGCTGCTGGTTAAGGGCGATGGCCTCCTTCACGTCGTAGGGCAGAAGCGGGGTCTTCTCGCGCGGGTTCCAGATGAGGTAGGCCGGGCTCGTCGCGTCGGGCGAGGGCATGCCCTCGCAGTAGCGCACGTCGCCGTACTTCTCGATGAGCTCGTCGAGCGGGCCGAAGTCGAAGGCGCGCAGCGGGCAGGACGCAGTGCAGACGGGCTGCATGCCCTCGGCCAGACGGTCGACGCACATGGTGCACTTGCTCATCTTGCAGTCGGGCTCATCGGTGGCGAACTTGGGCGCGCCGTAGGGGCAGGCGTCGTAGCACTTGCGGCAGCCGGTGCACTTGTCCTGGTCCACCAGCACTGCGCCGTACTCGTCCTCCTTGTACAGGGCGCCACTCTCGCAGACCGCCACGCAGGCGGGGTTCTCGCAGTGAGCGCAGCTGAAGGCCAAAGAGTGCAGGCGCAGGTTCGGGAACGTGCCGCTCTCCCACTCGTAGACGGTCATCCACTTCTCGGCGCCCGGCTCGATCTCGTTCCAGTCCTTGCAGGCGATGCTGCAGGCCTGGCAGGCGTAGCAGCGGTTCATATCGAAAAAGAATCCGTACTGGGTCATGGTTCCTCCTTTCGGGTGCAATCGGCTAGGCGTTCTCAGCGGCGGAAGCTGCGGCCTCCATGGCCACGGCCGCCGCGTCGCGGGCGCCGTCTTTCTGGGCGAGGCGGTCGCGGCAGGCAACGGCCACCATGGCGCCGCGGGCACCGCCGCGCTCGGCCTCGTTGCCGTAGCCCTCGGCGTCGCCGTCGGCCACCTTCTCGACCTCCACCAAACCGGCGATGATCAGAGCGCCGAGGATGTGGGGCAAGTGCCCGTCGTCCAGAAGGATGTTGGGCGTGCCGCGCATGTCCTGACCGAACACGTTCATCTCGGAGGTCTCGCCGTTGGTCTGGTACCAGCCGCCATGGTGCACGGCGGCGGTGCCGGGCATGCAGCGGTTGGTGACGTAGGCGGTGAGCAGCGTCTCGCCGCGATCGGAGTAGACGCGGCACAAATCGCCGTCCTTGATGCCACGGGCCTTGGCGTCCACGCCGGAGATCCACACGGCGTGGCGGTAGACGTCCTCGCGCATGTAGGGGTTGTTGTCATTGGAAGAGTGCTGGCGGTACACCGACACGGGCGTGACGAGGGAGAGCGGATAGTCCTTCACCTTCGGGTTGTAGAAGCCGTCGTTGGAGGCGCTTCCGATATCGCCCTCCACGTAGCTGGGGCTCCACACCGGCATCGGATCGAGGCGGCCGCGCCAACGGCTCTCGGTCATGTCGTGGGTCTTCACGTAATTCGAGGAGAACTCGATCTTCTTCGTGGGGGTGTTAAAGGGGCTCTCGCCCTTGTCCATGGCGGACTTGAACGGGTAGTAGGGCTCGTCAATCTCGGTGCGGATGACCGGGTTGGCGTTGAACTCCTCCCAGGTGGGACGGTGGTCATAGCCCAGATAGGCCATGATGGTGGCGTTGTCGGCCCACTTCTCGAAGGCCTCCTTGTAGATGGCCTCCTGGGCGTCTACCCAATCCTCCACCGCCACGTCCTTCATGCGGGGGTTATAGCCCTCGACGACCTCGTCGCCCAGGCGCTTGGCGATCTGGGTCCACACCCACTCCTTGGAGCGCACCTCGCCGGGGAAGTCCAGGCCGCGGGCGCAGAAGGTGAAGTAGTTGCGCATGCCGTTGGGGCCGCTCACGAAGCGCTGATGGCCGTACATGTACTCGTCCATGCCCTCGAACTGCCACACGGGCGCCGGCAGGATGATGTCGCACAGCTCAGCGGTGGGCTGGTTCATGTGCCACTGGAAGCCCCAGTTGAACTCGGTGTTGGCCATGCCGGCGAAGCGCTTGTTCACATTCGAGTGGTTGTTGCCGTAGTTGTTCTCGAAGATGATCATCTGAATGTTGGGCAGCGGGCAGTCGTTGGTGGGGCTGCCGATGAGGTGACGGAACTCCGACTCCGTGATCTTGCCCGACCAGTAGTCGTCCTGGCGCGCGAGAATCTCGGTGAGGCAGTTGTTGTTGAACAGCACCGGCACCTGATAGTCGCCCGGATCGCGCTGCCAGTCGGCGCGCGGCGCGGGCACGCGACCCGGAGTGGGCAGGCAGGCGCCGGACTCGCAGCCGCCGTGGCAGGCGATGTTGCCGGTCATGGCCTGCAGAAGCATCGAGGCCGAGGCGGAGTAGTCGCCCATGTGGCGCTTGGCGCAGGAGTAGAAGTACTGCAGGTGCACCGGCTTCTCGGTGCCGTACAGGCGCGCGAATTCGCGGATGGTGTCAGCGGGCACGGCGGTGATGGGAGCGGCCCACTCGGGAGTCTTCTTCAGGCCGTCTTCGCCTTCGCCCATGACGTAGGCGCGCCACTCCTCGAAGCCCTCCTTGTCGACCCACTCGTCGATAAACTCGTGGTCGATCATATCCTCCTCGAAGAGCACCTGGGCCACGGCGAGCATCATGGCCAGGTCAGTGCCGGGGCGGATCGGAATCCACTGGTCGGCGAGAATCTCGGCAGACTGGGTGTAGCGCGGGTCGATGACGATGGTCTTCAGACCGTACTCGTGGGCCAGCTGCATGTAGTAGGACGTCGGGCCGAACCAGGCGACCACCGGGTCCATGCCCCACATGATGAAGAGCTTGGAGTTGAACAGGTCGGGAGCCTCGAAGCCCGGCAGGGCGTTCTGCAGGCCGCGGGTGACCTTGGTGAGATCGACCCCGAGGTGCAGCATCTCGCCGGCGGCGTGTCCCGAGGTGGAATGCTCGCCCCAGGCGCCGAAGCCCGCCTCCCACCAGGGAGCCAGCGGGAAGCCGTTCTTCTCGAAGCTGGGATACTGGGAATGGAAGATGCCGTAGGGACCGTACTTCCCCTTGATTTCCTTCATCTTCTCGGCGATGGTGTCCAGCGCCTCCTCCCAGGAGATCTGGACGAAGTAGCCCTGGCCCGGGCCCTTCTTGCCCACGCGCTTCATGGGATGCAGAAGGCGCGTGTCGGCGTGCAGCTCCTTCTTCCAGGAATGGCCCATGGCGCACGGGCGCATCTGCACGTTGCCCTTCCACGTGTTCTCCCAACCGCAGTCCTCGCGGGAGTCGTTGGGGTTCACCGAGTCGTCGGGCTCAATGGCGATGATCTTCCCGTCCTTCTCGTGGCACTTCAGCACGCAGGCTGAGTCCCAGCACCCGTTGGCCGGGCAGGACGTGTAGAAGATGCGCTCGCCCTCGCGGCGCTTCTTGCTGGTCTCGATGATGCCTTGTTTGTCCATCGATTCCTCCTCTTCTTTCTCCTCGTTTTCGGAGACACAAAGAGAGTCCGGTTCGCGACTTGGGCCCGATCGATGCTGCCCAACTTCGGACGTTCCCGTGTCCAGTGGCCTCATCATAGAGAGGAGAAATCATCGATGAGCATGACAGTCACCGATTCGCCGTCGCACTTAGTTGCAAGGGCTGTAAAGGTTCGCTACATGCTAGTTTTGCTTACAGTCACCGTCAAAAATCGCTCCATCGATTCGATAAAAGGCTCTGGACGCGGGAGGAACAGGCTTGATTTAATGTTGGATTAAACAATCAATTTTGGCAGCGACGGGGAAGCTTGCCGAAATGCACCGAACAACAAGGACAATACCGTCGCTGTGCCATGCCGCCGATGAGGAGGAGCCATGCTGTTCGACGATATCGAGGTTCTGCTGGTTCTATCGAAGGCGAAAAGTCTTTCACAAGCGGCAAACCAGCTTTACATGTCGCGCCCGGGCCTGTCACAAAAAATTACCAGCATCGAAAAGCAGTTCGGCACTTCGCTCATCAACCGCACCTCTACGGGCATCTCTCTTACCCAGGCGGGCAAGGTGGCCGTGAAGTTCGCTCAGAACATGGCCGATATGGAACGGGTCATGGCCTCCCAGATCGCCGCCATCGACGAGCACTTCCCCGCCAACGTCACCGTGGGCATGAGCTTCGCCGACGGGGTAACGCTGCTGCCGCGGCTGGTGGCCCAGTACGTGAAAGAGCAGCCCGATGCCCGCGTGCACCTGGATGCGGGTTATGAGCCCGAGCTCGTGCAGAAGCTGAAGGACGGCGAGCTCGACTTCGCCATTCTGGAAAACCAGCCTTTGGAGCCCGGCATCGTCACCGAGGTGCTCGGCTACAAGAAGCTTGTTTTCTTGGCGCCGGACAAGGCCCCCTACAACCAGATGCCGGGGCCGGTGCCCATCGACACCCTGCTGAAGTGGCCCATGATCGTCTACGAATGGCACTCCGGCCGCCACATGGTGGGCAACCGCCATTTCCGCGAGCGCTACGGACTCTCGCTGCGCGACCACAACATGGTAGGCTGTTTCGATACCCACGAGGCTATGATAGAAGGCGTGAAGGCGGGGCTCGGCTGGGCGACGCTGCCCGAGTGCATAGCCAGTCGCTACCGCAACGAACCGGGCATCATCCGCTTCAAGGTGGCCACCGACACCATGTGGTATCCCGTGTCTCTCACCTGGCCCTCCAGCTGTTCTCCCAGCGACGAGGCGCGCGATTTCGCCAACTTCGTCCGCGAGAATATCCCCGAGGGCTACTTCGCCAACAGCACCGAGGCGCAGCCGCGCTCCTGATGAGGCACGCCTCGTTTTCACCTGGGCGTGAACCCCATTCGCCCGCGAACATCCTTCCTTCGAAAAAGTTATACCCCGTTATCCCACACTTTGGGATAACGGGGTATAACCACGGTCGATTGCGCCATTTTATCAGAAAGCTCTAGGGCATTCTTCCGCTCGGTAAATGTATCTTTTCCGGTAGGAATGACGGGGCCCTGTGGCCCACGCTCCTTGCCTTATAATCGGTGGGAGCAATCTGAAACCAAGGGAGCAGCTATGGGCATCCGAAAAGACAGTCTCTACCGCGACGGCGTTTTCCGCATGGGAAACGTTCGCGTCCTCGATCTGTCGGGCAGCCGAACGCTCCCCTTGGGAAACAGCGATTTCAGATCTGCCGTGCGCGACTCCGTCGTCGTCGACAAGTCGCTGCTTGTCGCCGACCTCTTCCGCAGCGGCTCGAAGGCCACGCTCTTCTGCCGGCCGCGCCGGTTCGGCAAGTCCCTCAACCTGAGCATGCTGCACTGCTATTTCGAGATGGCGCCGGCCGATTCTCCCGCCGAAGCGCCCGAGAACGACGTCTTCGCATCCATGGCTATCTGGGACGAGGACGCCGGGGCATTCCGCAAGCACCACCGCGCCTATCCGGTCATCCACCTCTCCTTCAACAACACCAAGGCCCAGACCTGGTACGAGGGGCGTCGCTCCATCGAGGAGAACATCGTGGGCGAGTACCTGCGGCACGGCTACCTCGCCGAGAGCACCGCGCTCTCGCAAGAGGAAAGGGCGCTCTTCTCCCGCATCGCCGGAAGCCACGGAGAGGACGAGCTGCCGACCAACTCCCTGCTCCTCCTTTCCCGCCTGCTCTTCCAGCACCACGGGCAGCGCACGGTGATTCTCATCGATGAGTACGACGCCCCTGTCATGAGCGCGTCGGCCAACCATTACTACCGGGAAGCCGTGACGTTCATGAAAATGTGGCTCACCGGCGCCCTGAAAGACAACTCGGCCCTCGCCTTCGCCGTGCTCACGGGCGTGCAGAGAATATCGAAGGAGTCCATCTTCTCCGATCTGAACAACCTGGACGTCAACACCTCGCTGAACGTGCTCTCCGACGAGCGCTACGGCTTCACCGGGGACGAGATTACCGCCCTGGCGGCCTATCTGGATGCGTCGGCCGCCATCGACGAGGTGCGCGCATGGTACGACGGCTACCGGTTCGGCAACGTGGACGTCTACAACCCGTGGAGCGTCGTCAACTACTTCCAGAAGGGATGCGTGGCCGACGTCTACTGGGGCAACACCTCGAGCAACTCGGTGCTCGGCGATCTCGTCCGCCGTCGCGACGCGGCAACGGAGCAGAAGCTCTACGCCCTTATGGAGCCTGGCGGGGTGGTGCGCGAGCCGCTGAACCTCTCGGTGGTCTTCCCCGACGAGAGCGAGGTGGCCCCGGGCGCGCTGTGGAGCATGCTCTATCTGGCGGGCTACCTCACCACCAACGACATCGAGACGCCGAACAACACCCGCATCCGCCGCGCCCTGCGCATCCCCAACGCCGAGATTCGCGAGCTGTACCGCACGGAGATCATCGAGCGATTCTCCTCCATCGCCGGCTCGCGCGACCGCCTGTTCGCCTTCCACGAGGCCCTGACAGCGGGAGACGCGGCTGCCGTCGCGCACGAGCTGGAGAACATCCTCTTGTACTCGGCTAGCTTCTTCGATCTTGCGAGTGAGAACAGTTACCATATGTTGGTGCTCGGTCTGCTGTTCGGCATGGAGGGCTACCAAGATCCCCTCTCCAACCGGGAGAGCGGGCGCGGGCGCTTCGACATCTGCGTGCTACCGCAGGCAGGGCAAGAGCGTCCTACGATCATCTTGGAACTCAAGTTTGCCAAGAAAGCTGACAGAAACGCGCTCGAGAGCCTCGCCCGCAGCGCCCTGGAGCAGATCGAGGACAAGGCCTACGTGCCGCAGACGACACAGGGTCCCGACCCCGTCCTGCGATACGGCATCGCCGCCAGCGGCAAAACCGTCGCCGTGGCGGTACGGAGGTAGGTCGGCTTCTGCAGAAACACTTTACCCATTAAGTGCACAGCAAAGCGGGCCCCTCACCGTGAGGGGCCCGCTTTCTATTCCCGTGGCGGGAAGAAGGCTGTGCCTGGAAGGATTATGCCAGGGCGTACTTTGCGGCGTTGGTGCCGGCGTTGCGGCCGAAGGTCATGCAGTCGGCGATGGCGTTGCCGCCCAGGCGGTTCTCTCCGTGGATACCGCCGGTGCACTCGCCCGCGGCGTACAGGCCGGGGATCGGCTCGCCGTCGGCGTTGCAGGCCTCGGACTCCACGTTCACGCGGATGCCGCCCATGGTGTGGTGCACGGTGGGCACCTTGCGGCAGGCGTACCAGGGGCCCTCGGTCATGGCCGCATCGGCGGTGTTGTCGGCCACGAAGCCGAACTCGTCGGTGCCGCCTTCCACCACGGCGTTGTAGGCGTCGATGGAGGCCTGCAGGTTCGCGGCGTCCACGCCCATCTCGCCGGCCAGGGCCTCCACGGTGTCGCCAGCGACGATGTGGCCCAGAGCCAGCATGTTGTTGATGGTGGCGCCGTTGGCGTCCGGCTCGTCGGGATTGGGGTAGCGCAGGGTGTTCACGACAATCCAGTAGGTGCCGTCGGGCTGGGCGAAGATGTTCTTGCACAGAACGTCGCGCTCGGCGCCCTCGTTCACGAAACGCTTGCCATCGGTGTTCACGAAGATGCGGTTACGGCCGGAGGTGCGGATGTCCTCCATGAGGCCCGTGCCCGGGGTGCCGCAGGGGTGCAGCTGGATGTCGGACAGGCAGATGAGCTCGGCGCCGGCGTTCTCGGCGAGCACCATGCCCTCGCCCTGGGCGCAGGGCTTGATGTTGGTGCAGCCGATGGAATCGTCCAGCACGACTTCCTTCCACACGCCAGTGTTCACCTTCTGACGGTACTCCACGTTGCCGCCGAAGCCGCCGGTGGCGATGACCACGGCGCCGCAGTTCACGGTGACCTCCTGCTCGCCGTCGTAGAGCGCCTTCACGCCCACGACCGCGCCGGCGTCATCCAGGATGAGCTCTTTGGCCTGCATGTCGTTGAGCAGCATGATGGCATCGGCGTTGTCGTCGATGAACTGCTGGAACGAGCGGATGTAGGTGTTGCCCGACGGCGTGGCCGGGTAATGGCTGCGCTGGCCGAGCGATCCGGTGGCCGAGCCGATCTCGTCCTTGAACTCGACGCCCAGGCTCTCGAGCCAGTGGACGGAATCCAGCGCGTTGTCCGTGAGGAAGTGCACGAGCTCGGGATTGTTGGTGTTGTGGCCGCCCTTCATGGTGGTCTCGTAGAAGGTGGGGATGGAGTCCTCGATGCCCTGGGGCTCCTGGCGCTCGGGATCGACGGCGTTCAGCGCGCCCTCGGAGACGTTGGTGGAACCGCCGGTAATGCCACACTTCTCAAGCACGATAACGCTCGCGCCGGCCTGCACGGCCGCGATGGCCGCCGCCAGGCCCGAGCCGCCGCCGCCCACGACGCACACGTCGGCGTCGTAGACCTCTTCCACCGCCGGCTTCTCGGGCGCCGGGGCCTCCGCGAGAACCTCGAAAGCCTGCGCCTGCTTCGCGCAGTCCTCAAGGCCGGTCTGCAGGGAGAGCGAGGAGAGCGTCGCGCCGGTGACGGCATCGATGTTGATGGTCTGGTTGTCGATGGCCTGCTGCTGCAGGGCCTTCAAAGCATCGGCGCCGACGCCGAGCGACTCCTGGTTCGCCGAGGTGTCGATGGCCGTGATGGCGTCGTCGGAGAACGTGACGGTCATGGTGTAGGGGGCGTTGTGGCCCGTCACCTCGGTCGTGTAGGTGCCCGCCTTCCACGGCGCGGAATCGGCCAGCTCCTCGGCGCGGCTATGGGGCGCGCAGCCGGCCAGACCGAAGCTGGCCAGACCGCCCCAGATACCGAGCACGGCCGCCCCTTTGCAGAACGTACGACGAGAGATGCCATTCAGGGGAACAGAATCGGATGTGCGGGTCATGATGAGCCTCCTTCTAACGCGTCACAGTAAGGGAACCGGGAGTCGCTTGAAGGATCAGCCTGCCGAGCTATCGAACCGCCCAAGTGGCTCGAACGATTACCTGATAGCTGGACTTTAGCGCGCCAGACAGTGGTAACTGCCAGTCAACAGGCGCTTGTTGGCTTTGCGCGCGAACTATGTAGGAACTCTGAAACCCTGTCAACAATTCGCCACATTGGGCACCGATTTGTTTGATTTGCACCGCGAGAAAATCGCTATCGCAGGCGCGCGGCCAGCGAGACGGCCTCGCGGCCCAGCTGACGTGCCAGGGCAAAACCAATTTCGTCGCCCTTCACCGAGCGCCACTGAGGCTGGCCCTTCTCGTTCAGCCCTGCAAACCCCGTGGCCACCACGCCGCCGGCCAGCGGCGCGCCCGGGGTGCGGGGGTGTACGGCGAGCATGCCCTGGGTGGCGAACCAGCTGTCCAGAAGCGCGAGCGTCCCCTCCCCTCCGCAGTTGTTGAGGCCGGCCGCGGAAAGCGCGCCGCCCACCTTGCCCGTCAGCACGTTCTCCACCATATGGAAGGGGCGCGTGCGATCCATGAAGTTCTTCATCCGCGCGCTCACCGTGCCGAAGTAGTCCGGCGAGGCGAGCAGAACCACGTCGGCGTCCCGCAGCTTCTCGTAGAGGTCGTTCATGTCGTCCGCGAGCGTGCAGCTCGTCTGTGCGAGGCAGCGGTTGCAGCCGATGCAGAACCCGATATCGAGCCGGGAGAGCTCCACCAGCTCGCCGCTCACCGGCACTCCGAGCGCCGTCCCCTGCTCGGCCGCGCCGTCGAGCGCCGCCTGCAGAAGTGCCGCCGTCCCCTTTCCGGCCCGATGGCTCCCATTGATTCCCAGCACTTTCATGGGTATTCTCCTCTCCAACGAAGGGAGCCCCGGCCTTGTGGGCTGCGGGGCTCCAGATAGCAGGTTCGGTTTTGCCGATCCTCTCTTACATGTTGTGGAAGGCGTACTTCTCCGGGTTCTCCTTCACGTCGGCACGATTCTTCGGGTTCATCTTCAGCGTGCCCATGATGCCGTCGTTGGTGTTGGAGGCCAGCACCTGGTTGCGGTTCTCCATCTTGATGCAGTTCTCGAAGCTGGTGCCGTCCAGCGAGCACTGCAGGGCCTCCTTGGTGAGGCGCAGACCGAACGGGGCGGTCTCGCGGCACATCTCCTCGGCCATGGCCACGGCGGTCTCAAGCACGTCATCGTCGGCCACCACGCGGTTGGCGAAGCCCCACTCGTAGAGCTTCTGGGCATCGAAGCGGGCCGGGTTCATGAGGATCTCGCAGGCGCGGGCGTAGCCGACGATCTTCGGGAGGAAGAAGGAACCGCCCATGTCGGTGCCGGTGTAGCCGATGGACAGATAGCCGGCGTTCATCTTGTAGGACTCGCCGAGCACGCGCATGTCGCAGGCGCAGGAGATGGACAGGCCGCCGCCCACGGCGAAGCCCTTCAGGGCGCCGATGATGGGCTGCTCGCAGCGGCGCATGTTGATGATCTGGTCGGAGCACATGCGCTGCATGATGTAGAAGTCGCGCTGGATGCGGCCCATGTCCTCGGGCGGATCGAGGGCGAGGTCGTTCAGGTTGAAGCCGGCGCAGAAGGAGCGGCCCTCGCCGGTCAGCACGATGACGCGGCAGTCCTTGTCCATGCGCACCTTGATGAGGAAGTCGTTGAACTCGGCCATCTGGGCGTAGGACATGGCGTTCAGGTTGTCCGCATCATTGAAGGAGCAGATGTAGACCGGACCGCGCTGCTCGATCTTCAGCTTCTCGTAGTCGTAGGTGAACTCGGGAAGATGGTAGGCCTCCTGGTAGACACTCATGGATGAACCCCTTTCGCACTTAATTACTCAAGTTTTACTTTTTAGCCCATTGGAATTTTGTTCCTCCTGACTTGCTTCTGATTCTTAAGGATGACACAGCGGTTTTCCACGGACAATTTTAAAATATTGTTTCTTTTACTACCCAATTAATTGATTTTGTGGGTCTATAGATTTTCACGTATCGCTTGGCCCTATTGACTCATCAATTATTCCAATTATCTTTTCTCAATTTTGGCTTCCTGTCCGATAAATACCTTTGTATGCTAAAAGCACGAATTTCTTCTGGGTATCAGCGGAGGCGCTCGAGCACCGGGGAGCCGCGCACGAGCGGCCGGGCGCCTCCGTGGCAAAAGGGTTTTAGGTTCTTTAGAAAGGAAGGCCTATGATCACCGATCTCAAGATCAACGAGGAGAAGAAGAAAGAGTACTACGAAAAGGGGTATTGGACGCACGACACCATCCGCGACGTCTGGGAGCGGCAGGCGCGGGCGAACGCCAACAAGGAATACGTCGCCGACGACCAGGGCTGCCGCATGACCTACGGGGAAGTGGACGACGCAGCAAGCCGTCTGGCCGCGTGGCTCGTGCCCCAGGGCATAAAGCCCGGCGACGTGGTCACCCTGCAGTTCCCGAACTGGGCCGAGTTCACCATCGCCTACGTGGCCTGCTTCAAGGCCGGCGCCGTCATCCAGTCGCTCGCCCGCAACTTCAACGGGGCCGACCTCACCTACGCCATGAACCTCGTGGAGAGCCGCGCCTACATCGGGCCCACCTCCTTCCACGGCGTCGATTACGAGCAGCAGATCCTCGACATCGCCGGCGACATCCCCACCCTGAAGGTCATCGCGCTGGTGGACAAGAAGGCCCCCAAGCAGACCGACCTGCCCACCGTGGCCGAGATCGTTGCCACTACCGAGCCCCTCGCCGAGAAGGTGCCCGTCGAATCCGACCAGGTGGCGTGCCTGCTCTCCACCTCCGGCACCACGGGCAAGCCCAAGGAGGTCATGCTCACCCACAACAATATCCTGTTCTCCGAGCGCGTCTTCGTGGAGGGTCTCGAGCGCACCGCCGACGACGTCATGTGGATTCCGGCACCGCTGAACCACGCCGTGGGCTTCTTCCACGGTCTCGTGGCGCCGATGCTTCTGGGCGGCCGATCCGTGCTCATGCAGGACTTCGCCGTGAAGGACGCCATCGACCTCATCAACGCCGAGGGCGCCACCTGGTCCATGTGCTCCACGCCGTTCATCTACGACATCGTGAAGTACCTGGACGCCCATTCGGACGAGTCGCTGCCCACCTACGTGCTGCACTCCTGCGGCGGCGCGCCGGTGCCCGGGGCGCTCATCGACCGCGCCCACAACCACGACATCCTGCTCTGCGAGATCTTCGGCTCCACGGAGAGCTGCCCGCACGTGTTCGTGCCCCCGAGCAAATGCGTGGAATGGAACGGCGACTGGTCCGGCATCCCCTTCCCCGGCATCGAGGTGCGCTACATCGACGAGCAGGGAAACGATGTGGCCCCGGGCGTCCAGGGCGAGCACATCTCCCGCGGGCCGCACCAGTTCGTCGGCTACCTGAACGAGCCGGAGCGCACCGACCGCGCGCTCACCGACGACGGCTGGTGGTTCTCGGGCGACCTGGGCTACATGGACGAGGACGGCCGCATCCGCATCAACGGTCGGCGCAAGGAGATCATCATCCGCGGCGGCGAGAACCTGTCGGCCCGCGAGATCGACGACAACCTGGTGGGCTGCCCCGGCGTGGGCGAGTCGGCCACCATCGGCATGCCCGACGACCGCCTGGGCGAGCGCATCTGCACCTTCGTGGCGCCTTTGGGAGATACAGTGCCGACCCTGGAGTCGGTCACGGCCTACCTGGAAGGCGAGGGCGTGCCCAAGCGCCTGTGGCCCGAGCGCATCGAGATCATCGACGAGATCCCCAAGACCCTCATGGGCAAGGTGCGCCGCAACGTGCTCACCGACGAGCTCGCGGCTCGCATGGCCTAAAGCAGCCGGCACGTCAAGCTGGCACGATATCAATAGGGCATTCCTATGAATGCCCTCTTTCTTACTATGACCATTTCGACACGGTCGTTTGTATGATAGTAACTACAAGGTTCGTGGCCGCCTGGGGAGCGATAGCGGCCGGTCAGAAAAGCAGAAGGGGCTGACATGATCGACGACCTGAAGATCAACGAGGCGCTTAAGAAGCGTTGGTACGACAAGGGGTATTGGACGCACGACACCATCGCCGACATCTGGGAGCGAACGAGTGCCGCTCACCCCGACCGCGAATACGTCTGCGACGACACGGGAAGCCGCCTCACCTACGGGGAGGTTGACGACAAAGCCGGGCGTGTGGCCGCATGGCTTGTCGCCGAGGGCGTGGAAGCCGGCGACGTCGTCACCCTGCAGTTCCCCACCTGGGCCGAGTTTACCATCGCCTATGTGGCCGTGCTGAAAGTCGGCGGCGTGGTGCACCCGGTGCCGCGCAACTACAACGACGTGGATCTGGAATACGCCATGAACCTCGTCGGCTCCCGAGCCTACCTCTCCCCCACCTTCTCCCACAACACCGACTACGAGGCGCAGATCCTCTCCGTTCGCGGCGCCGTGCCGAGCCTGGCCGCCATCGCCGTGCTGGACAAGCAGGCGCCGAGCCACTCGGAGCTTCCCACCTTCGACGACATCTACGGGCGCTTCGAGCCCTTGCGCGAGCCCGTTCCGGTGTCCGCCGATTCCGTGGCCTGCATCCTGCCCACCTCGGGCACCACGGGCAAGCCGAAGCAATCCATGCTCACCCACAACAACATCCTGTTCTCCGAGCGCGTCTTCACGAGCGAGCTCGGGCGTACGCAGGGCGACGTCATGTTCATGCCCTCGCCCTTGAACCATGCTACCGGCTTCTTCCACGGGCTCATCTCCCCGCTTCTGCTCGGCGGCCGGGCCGTGCTGCAGCAGGACTTCCGCCCGCGCGAGGCCATCGAGCTCATGAACGCCGAAGGCGTCACCTGGTCCATGTCGGCCACGCCGTTTATCTACGACATGCTGAACGTGCTGGACGCCGAGGACGGCCTGGCCTTCGACACCCTGCGGCTGTTCTGCTGCGGCGGCGCGCCCTTGCCCCCGGCGCTCATCGAGCGCGCGGCCCGCTACGGGGTGCTCCTCTGCGAGATCTACGGCTCCACGGAGAGCTGCCCGCACGTGTTCGTGCCCCCGGAGAAGTGCGCCGAATGGAACGGCGCCTGGTCGGGCGTGCCCTTCGCGGGCATCGAGGTCAAGGTCATCGACGAGGCCGGCAACGAGGTGCCCCGGGGCGCCCAGGGCGAGGAGATCTCGCGGGGGCCGCACATGTTCGTGGGGTATCTGAACGAGCGCGACCGCACCGATCGCGCCCTGGACGACGAGGGATGGTTCTACAGCGGCGACTTATGCTACATGGATGGGGAGGGGCGCATCCGCATCAACGGGCGCAAGAAGGAGGTCATCATCCGCGGCGGCGAGAACATCTCGGCCCGGGAGATCGACGACGACCTCATCGGCGCGCCGGGGTTGGCCAACTCGGCCACCATCGGCATGCCGGACGCGCGCCTCGGCGAGCGCATCTGCACCTTCGTCGTACCGAGCGACCCCGCCGCGCCCCCCACCCAGGACGATCTCATCGCCTACCTGAGGGAGCGCCACGTGGCCAAGCGCCTGTGGCCCGAGCGCATCGAGATCATCGACGAGATCCCCGTCACCGACACTGGCAAGGTGAAGCGCTTCATCCTCGCGCAAATCTTGAAGGAGCGCATGGAAGCGGAGTGATCTCTTCACCGTCGGTAGAGTAGGCTGCCGCTGGGAGGCGTGCCTCCACGCGCAGTTCCGCAGCGAACGAAAGTGCCCAGTGGGCACTTTCGCCGAGCGAGGACTGTTTGAGCATGGAGGTATACCTCCCAGCGGCAGCCGGACAAGCAGCAAAAAGCCCGAGCACCGCTGATCGCGCTCGGGCTTTTTGCTAGAGACTTCTTTTAACTTATCGGTACTCCCGGTCGAGCTCCTTGGCGATGGTCATGCGCTGGATCTGGTTCGATCCCTCGAAGATCTGGAAGATCTTGGCGTCGCGCATGAGCTTCTCAACGGGATACTCCTCGGAATAGCCGTAGCCGCCGAGCACCTGCACGGCGTTGCTCACCACCTCCTGCATGGCGTCGGTGACGAAGGTCTTCACGATGGCGCCGTCCTTGCGCACCATCTCGCCGGCGTCCATCTGGCGCATGCAGTTGTTCACGAGGACGCGCGCCGCCTCGGTCTTGATGGCCATGTCGGCCAGCATAGCCTGCACCATCTCGAAGTCGATGAGGCGCCGCCCGAACTGCTTGCGCTGCTTGGCGTAGGCCACGGCCTCGTCGAGCGCCCGCTGCATGATGCCCACGGCAAGCGTCGAGATGAAGGCCCGGGAGAGGTTCAGCGCGTTCAGCGCGATGGACATGCCGCATCCGACTTCCCCGATGACGGCGCTTCTCGGTACGCGCACGTTCTCGAGAACGACCTCCGTGGTGTCCGACAGGCGGAAGCCCATCTTGTGCTCCTTGGCGCCGGCAGCAAGGCCCGGGGTGTCGCCGTCGATGAGGAAGCCCGTGATGCCGTGGGCGCCGGCTTCCGGATCGGTCTTGGCGAACACCACGTAGATGTCGGAGATGGAGCCATTGGTGATGAAGGTCTTCGTCCCGTTCAGGACGTACTCGTCGCCGTCGAGCACCGCCGTGGTGCGCATGGCGGCGACGTCCGACCCAGCGTTCGCCTCGGTGAGGCAGAAGGCGGCGAATCCGTTGTTCTCGGTCTTTTCCACGAAGTGGCGCGCCTGCTCCTCGGTGCCGTTCAGAAGGATGTTGCGGAAGGCGACGAAGTTCGTGACGAAGGTGTCGGCGTAGGCGGCGTCAACCCAGGCCAGCTCCTCGAACATCATGGCGCAGGTCTCGTAGCTTAAGCCCATGCCGCCGAACTGCTCGGGGATCTCCACCATGTGCAGTCCCAAATCGAAGCCCCACTGGTACAGCTCGCGGGGGCACTCCCCTGCCTTGTCGGCCGCGGCCACGTACGGCATGACCTCGTTGCGGGCGACGTCGCGCACAAGCTTCACGAGCTCGCGCTGCTCCTCGGTGTAGGTGATGGCCATAGGTTTCCTCTCTCTTTCAGCCCCGCGGGGCACTTGCATGCGGCTCTATCGCGTGCCGGGCGGAACGAGGCCGCCGGCGCTAGCGGTTCTCCTGCAGGATGCCCTCGTCGAAGGCATAGCGCAGCTGGGCGTTCACCGAGCGAACGGCACCGTCGTGCAGCTCGGGCCGCACGTCGTTGTACACAGCCTCCACTAAGGCCTCGGCATCGGCGGGGATGCCGCTGCGAACCGCGGACACCACCTGCTGCAGCCGCTGGAGGCGGTGACGGCGCGCCTGCTCGATGCGCTCGGAGGGGTTCTCGATCACCGGCCCGTGGCCCGTCAGCAGGCGCTCCACGCCGCGCTCGGCCACCAGGCGCCCGAGCACGTCCAAACTCGCCAGATAGTCGCCCATGCGCCCGTCGGGCCAGCAGACCATCGTGGGGCTCTGGGCGAACACCACATCCCCCGTCACCACGAGCGCGCCCTCTTCCACAAGAAAGCCCACCGAATCGCTGGAGTGGCCGGGCAGCGGCACGACCTCGATGGCCAGCGACACTCCGGGCAATTCAAGGGGCCCAGGGCCCAGCGTGCCCGACGCCACGCCCAGCACCGGCGCGCCGAAGACCCGACCCGCCTCCTCGGCGCACTCGGCGTGGTCGAAATGATCGTGGGTTACCGCCACGGCGGCCACGGTGAGGCCGCGCCGAGCGCAGGCCTCGGCGATGCGCCCGATGCAGGCGGCGTCGTCGGGACCCGGATCCACTACCACGCAGGCCCCGTCGTTCGGAGCGGCGAGAATCCAGCTGTTGGTGCCGTGATAGGTGAGCGGCGTGGCGTTGGGATGTCGCACGCACTGGGCGAAAGGCCCCACCATGGCCTCGTTGTCCGGAGGCGTGAAGCGCGCACTCATGTCTCGCTCACCTCGCAGCCGAGCACCACGTCGCCGCACGCCCGCGCCACCGGATGCGGCCGCACGTGCCCGTCGAAGGGAGTATTCCACGCCTCGTCCACCGAGGTCGCTGCCACGATGGAGGTGAGATTGGAGATAGTCGGGGGCACGAGCTTGAGCAGCCCTGCATCGAAACGCATGAGCGCCTCGCCCGGGGCGATCCAGGCCGCCTCCACGGCCTCGCTCGTGCGGCCATCGGCGTGCTGCCCCTCGGGCAGCCGCGCCAGGAAGAAATAGGTATCGTAACGCCGTGCCTCGCTTTCGGGAGTGACCCAATGGCTGCGCAGACGCATCAGATCACTGCGCAGCACGAGCCCCCGCTCGCGAAGGAATTCCCCGAAGGAGACGCGCCGCGTGGCCACGGCTTCACGTTCGGCAGCCCAATGGTCTTCGCGCTCGTCGACGGGCGCGCCTCCGTCGGGAGCAGAGGCCAGAAGCACGCCGCTCTCCTCGAAGACCTCCCGGGCCGCCGCCGTAATGACGCCTTTTGCCACGGACACGGGACAGCTCATGAGACAGGCCCACTGCTCCGGAGAAGGCCCGGCCCAGGGCACGGCACATTCCACATCCCGCACGTCCATGCCGCCGCCGGGAAACACCACGGCGTCCGGCGTGAAGGCCATGGTGGAGGCGCGGCGCAGCATGAAGACATCCACCGGAGCCGCATCCACGGTCTCCTCGATGGGCGCTCCCCCCGCCAGCGGGCTCTCGAAACGACGATAATGGGGCTTGCCCTCGCTCACCAGCATAACCGTGGCGGCCATGCGCGGGGCCACCGACTCGGCGGGCGCTCCTGCGAGGAAGGCCCGGGCGCGTTCCACCACACCAGGCTGATCGTCCACCGAGTACTCCACGTAGGCGCCGGGGGAAAGCGGCTCTCGGATGCTCTGGACACGCCGTCCCTCCGCCGCGCCCGCAGCCGTCGCGCCCACCGCCTTCGCCGTCTTCTCGGCTCCGTGCCTCATCTTGCCCGCGCTCTCGCTCATTTTTCCGCTCCTGCCAACAGCTCGGCGATGTCCCTCACGGGCACATCGGAATCTGCCGATACCATACCATCGGCGAGCATGGTCAGACAGAACGGGCACGAAGTCGCCACGAGATCGGGGTCGGTGTCAAGCGCCTGGGCGCAGCGCGCCTCGTTGATGCGCGCACCGGCGCTCTCCTTGAGCCACATGCGACCGCCGCCGGCTCCGCAGCAGAAGCTCGTCTTGCGGGCGCGCTCCATCTCCGCCACGCTTCCGCCGGCGGCACGGACCACCTCGCGCGGTGCCTCATAGATGTCCTGATAGCGGCCCAGATAGCACGAGTCGTGGAAGCACACGCGCCCGAGCGCCTCTCTCGCGCGGGGCAGGCGCCCCTCGCGCACGAGCCGTGCCAGAAGCTCGCTGTGGTGGATCACCTCGAAATGCCCGCCCAGCTGCGGGTAGTCCCGGGCCAGGGCCTGGTAGCAATGGGGGCACTGCACGATGATCTTCTTGACCCCGTAGGCCTGAAGCGTGGCGATGTTCTCGCTGGCCAGCATGAAGTAGACGAACTCGTTGCCCATTCTCCGCGCCGCGTCCCCGCAGCACTTCTCCTCGTTGCCCAAGATGGCGAAGCTCACACCCGCCTCCGCGAGCAGCGACACCAAGGCCGCGGACACCTTGCGATTGCGTGCGTCGAAGGCCCCGGAGCAGCCGGGCCAGTAGAGGTACTCGGCATCGGGGGCCTCGGCGATGGTGGGCACATCCAGCCCCTCGGCCCACTTAGCGCGGGTCTGCCAGCCCAGCCCCCACGGGTTGCCGTTGTTCTCCATGTTGCGGAAGGTGGCCTGGGCCTCCGGCGGGAACGCGCTTTCCATGGACACCTGGTAGGTGCGCATCTTCACCACCTTCGGCACGTGCTCCACGAAGGCCGGGCACGCCTCCATGCAGGCGCCGCAGGTGGTGCAGGCCCACAGGGTCTCGGGCGCGATGACCGCGCCCACGAGCGGGCGGTCGACGATGGCGCGCTCGGCGTCGGCGAGATCGGCGTTCTCAAGGAGCGCCTCGGACGCCGGCAGCTCGGGAACCGCCTTCGCCCCCTTCCCGCCCTCGTCGGCGGCCGCGCCGTTCTTCTCCAGGGCCGCCTCCTTCTGCAAGCGGTAGATTATGGGCCCCCGCTGCTCTAGCTCGGCGCCCAAATCCTGGATGAAAGACTTGGGGCTTAGGGGCTTGCCCGTGGCAAAGGCCGGGCAGAGGTCCTGGCAGCGGTTGCAGCGCACGCAGGCCTGGGTGTCGAACAGATCCTTCCACGTGAGCTCCTCCAAGCGGCCGCAACCGAAGGAGAGCAGGCCCTCGTCCTCCATGTCGACGAAGGGCAGCTCCCCTTTGGGTTTCAGATCGCGCCAGTAGACGCCGGCCGGCACGAGCAGCACGTGAACGAGCTTGGAATAGGTCCAGTAGGCGATGAGCGCGAAGGCGAGCGCCATGTGGAACCACCACAGCACGCGGTGGGCAAGCTCGATCTGACCCTGGTCCCAGCTGACGAAGAGCCCTGCGAAGAGGCTCCCCACCGGCGACCAGGCGCTCCAGGGATCGCCCGTGCCGGCGATGCGCAGGCCCTCCAGCACGAATCCCGTGAGGCCGATGGCCAGCAGCAGGCCCAAAACGACGATGTCGCCGGGCTTGGTGTCAAGCGCGCGGTTCGCGATGCGACGCACGATGCAAGCCACCATGGCGATGCAAAAGGCGGCGCCGGCGATGTCGACGGTGAGCGAGAGGAAGTACAGGTAGAAGTCGCCTTGGACGAGAGGGAGCCCCAAATCGGCCTGGGCGGCCACGGTGGCGGTGGCGATAAGCAGGATGATCATGGCGACGTACATGGCCACGTGCACGAGCCCGGGCCCGCGCCGCTCGGCCACCTTCACCTGCAGAAGGGCGTCGCGCACCGCGCCGCGCAGACGCTCGCCGCGCCTATCGGAGCGATTCTCGGGCTCGCCGATCTTCCACAGGCGCCAGCGCCGCACGAAGAAGACGACGGCTACGGCCAGCGCCGCGATGAAGCAGGGGTAGATCAGCCAGTGGCCCGTGATGTTCCACAGAACCTCGCGTGCCGGCACCTCGCCCATGACGCACCTCCCCTATTTGCGCTCGCGGACGGCGGCCTCCAGCAGCGGCACCGCCTCGAAGAGATCCGCGACGATGCCGTAGTCGGCGCCGGCGAAGATCTCCGCCTCGGGATCCTTGTTGATGGCCACGACGCACTTCGAGGCGCCCATGCCGGCCATGTGCTGGATGGAGCCGGAAATGCCGCAGGCGATGTACAGCGAGGGCGCCACGGTCTTGCCCGTCTGGCCCACCTGGTACTGGATGTCGACCCAGCCCTCGTCCACGGCCGGGCGCGAGGCGCCCACGGCGGCCCCCAGGGCATCGGCCAGAGACTCGATGACCGCGAAGCCCTCAGGCCCCTTGCAGCCGCGGCCGCCGGCCACGACGATGTCCGCCTCGGCCAGATCGACACGCTCGGAGGCGGCGCGGGCCACGGACTGCACGATGCGGGCGAGGTCGGCTGCGTCGGCCGGGGCCGCGACGACCTCGGCGGTGCGGGAGGCGTCGGCCTCGGGCACCGGAAGCGCCTTCGGGCGCACCGTGGCCACCACGGTGGGGGCGGCTGCGGTTGCGCGCTCGATCACCTTGGCGGTGTAGGGCAGGCGCGTGAAGACGACCTCGTCGCCGGCCTCGATATCCACCACGTCCGAGAACAGCGGCGCATCCAGGGCCTCGGCCAGAAGAGGGGCCGCCACGCGAGATTCGGCGCCGTCGGCGAGCAATACCACGGCCGGGGCGCTCTCGGCGGCCAGCCGGGCCAGCGTGCGGGCCACGGCCTCGGGGGCCGGTGCGGCCTCGCTTTCCACAATCACCACGCGGTCGGCGCCCCACGAGGCGAGCGCCTTGGCGTGGCCTGCGGCGGACGCGCCCCACACGACGGCGACAACTGTCGCGCCCGCCTGGTCGGCCAGCGCCCGGGCACCACCCAGCATTTCGGCATTTACCTGGCGCAGCGCCTCATCGGCACCGTTGACCCCTACCCATATATCAGCCATGAGAAAACCTTTCTCTTAAAAACCTGCGCGAACGTTGGAAGCGAATGAGCGGCGGGCTAGAGGACCTTCGCCTCCTCGGCCAGAAGGCGCACCGTCTCGGCGACGGCCTCGGGCGCCTCTCCCGCCACGATGCGGCCACCGGAGCGACCCGGCTTCAGCTCCCGGGAGACGACGGTCACCGTTGTCGGCTCGGCCGCCGCGGCAAGGTCGGCCACGGGGCGCACCTCGGCGCCACGTCGCCGCGCCTGCATGACGTCGCGCACCGAGGGGTAGCGCGGCTCGGCCAGCCCTTGCTGGGCGGCCACGACGGCCGGCAGAGGAAGGCGCGCGGTCTCCACGCCGTCGTCCACCTCGCATTCCGCGACGATGGCGTCGCCTTCCACGGAAAGACCCGTGGCCATATTCGCCAAGGGAAGCCCCATGATGGCCGCCATGCGCCCCATGACCTGGGCCGCCGCCGTGTCGCCGGACTTCCAGCCGCCCATGATGAGGTCGGCGCCCATCGTGGAGGCCGCCTCGGCGAGCAGGGCCGCGGCCTGGGCGGCGTCGCGGGCCGTCCACTGGTCGTCCTCGATGAGCACGGCCGCGTCAGCGCCCATGGCCAGCCCGTGGCGCACGGCGGCCAGGCAGTCCTGAGAGCCAAGCGTCAGCAAGGTAACGGTGCCGCCCAGCTCTTCTTTCAGCTGCACGGCGCGCTCCACAGCGAACTCACTGTAGGGATCGATGACCATGGTCTGGCCCGTTAGCTCCACCTCTCCGGCGCCGTCAAGCGCTATGACGGCCTCGGTGTCCACCACCTGCTTCACGCAAACGACGATGTTCATCTCATCCCTTTCACCCGTGTACGGTCTCTTAAGAGTAATTTTACGGAAGGTCCTTTACGCGCAACACCACTACTCCCCCGCTTTTGTCCGCACCATACGGACGCATCTTCCTATCTGTCCCAAAATGCACAAAGCCCCGATCGTCCGCAATGGGACAGATCAGGGCTTTCTGGGAGTTATTGGAAGTTCTTATGCCCTTATAAGGGACGTTCTGTCCCTCAGGGCGCGGTTACAGCCCGCAACCAATGGCCGCCAGAGCGCGGCTCGGCCGAGCGACCGGGCCTACTGGGCCGCGTGCAGCTCGGCGTAGCGCTTGACAAGGGCCTCGTTCACACAGGGCGGCACGAACTGGGACACATCCCCGCCGAGCGAGGCGATCTCGCGCACGATGGAAGACGACAGGTACATGTGCTGCGGCGTCGACATGATGAACAGCGTCTCCAGCTCCTTGTCCAGCTGGTAGTTGAGCGCCGTCATCTGGAACTCGTACTCGAAGTCGGTGATGGCACGCAATCCCTTCACCACGGCCTGGGCGCCCATGCGGCGGGCGAAGTCGACGAGCAGCTCGTCGAAAGGCTCGACGCGCACGTTGGGCAAATCGCGCGTGACCTCCTTCACAAGGGCCACTCGCTCCTCGAGGGAGAAGAGCGGCTTTTTCTTCGCAGAGACAGCCACGGCAACGATGACCTCGTCGACAAGCTGGGCGGCACGGCTGATAACGTCGAGATGTCCGGCGGTGATGGGGTCGAAGGTGCCGGGGGTAAGCGCACGTTTCACGGCGGCTCCCTTTCTCTTAACGGCGGCCGCGCAAGGCGGCTCGAACGACTTGGCTCCGACGCGCGGGGGCATCGGACGGTAGCGGCACCGACGCACGGGCGCGCCAGATGCTCCCTGGAAGTTTACACGATGCGCAGCGCCCCTTCTCCTAGGATTCGAAAAAGGGCCGGCGCACCGCTCGAGAGCCATTGTAGAAAAGACCGCTGCGGCATTATATAGACATATTCGTAAATCTGTCCCATTAATTCGTCCGAAATACGATCAATCTTACCAATACTTGTCCAATAGCATCCTAATTCATCGGATTCATTGATAGAATAGTCCCAGAGAATAGATACCGCTTGAATCATTGGAAGAATCGAGGCGGCCATGCAAGTACACGTCATCCATGAAATCGACTGCTCCGTCGAGCGGATCGACCCTGCCGTCGTCGAGGCCTTCCTCGACGCCGAGCTCTCCGACGATCCCATGCTCGCCGACTCCATCTGCGCCATGGCGGACGCCATGAGCGCCGAGCTGCATCCGCGCGGGGTCTACAAGCTGTTCAATCCCGCCATCTGCACCCTGCCGCCGAAATACACCGAGCCGGCTATCAAGCTCGTGGGCACGCTGGCGGTGCTCTACGGCAGCGCCGCCTACGAGCGCATGAGCGAGGCAGAGCACACGGCCATGGTGGTCTCCACCGTGGGCACCGACGAGGAGATCGCCCGCCTTCGCGAGCGCCTCGTGAAAAGCGACATGGACGCCTTGCTTTTCGACGCCTGCCTGGAGGCCATGGCCTCCCTGGCTGCTGACAAGCTGGCCGAGGCCGTGGCCGACGACGCCCACGAGCGCGGGCTCCACCGGGGCAGCACCCTGGAGACCGGCGTCGAGGACTTCCCCCTCACCATGAACACGACGCTCGCCTTCTTCACCCAAACCGAAAAGCGCCTGGGGCTCACCGCCGCCGAGGACGGTACGCCGTCGGATCGCTGGAGCACCTGGGGCGTCATCGGCCTGTACAACGAGACCCAGAAGAAGCGCCGAGGCTGCGCCTACTGCCACAACGTGCGCACCTGCACCATCCGCAAAATCGGCATGACCTGCCACGGCCGCCGCACCCGCAAGAAGGCAAAGCCCACCCCTTCCGCTGACCAGCAGTAATCGACCTCACGAACCTTAAAGGGCACCGACAGGTGCCCTTTTTCTGCATCTCATTTCACTGGTTCAAAGCACTCGGGATGCTGCTCGCCGCCCTCTGCGCGCGCTCCGGAAGGTGCTGATCGACGACCTCTGCGCGCCTCCAGGAGACGTCGCTCACCGCCCCCCTGCGCGCTCCGGAAGGTGCTGCTCGCCGACCTCTGCGCGCCCTCCGGAGAACGCGGCCGTTAAGAAATAGCTTCCACTTCAGCAGCAACGATGCCGGGACGGTACCGACTGATGTGCGTCATCTTCGCTATTTCTTTTGCCGCGTTCGCAGGAGGAAAAAGCGCGCAGCGGGCGGCGAGCAGCACCTTCCGGAGCGCTTCCCCCAGGTCGATTCCAAGCACAAGAAAAGGGACCCGCTTTCGCAGGCCCCTTCCATCAAAGCCGTATCGCAGGAGCGATTTAGATGGTCCAGAGGTAATCCGGATCCTCGGCAGCCTTGGCGTACTCCTTGAGGATGCCGCGGCCGGAGATGTGCACCATGATCTCGACGGTGCCGCCACCGATCTGGAAGCCGCGGCAGTCGAGCATGAGGCGGGAGACGCGGGTCTCGTCGGTGAAGCCGAGGCCGCCCATGAGCTGCAGGGCGCGGGAGCAGCAGTCGGTGAGCGCCGGGGCGCCGTAGCGCTTCAGCATTGCGGCGTCGTTGTTCACCGGGATGCCGTTGTCCATCTTCCAGCAGGTGCGGTACAGGAAGTTACGGGTGTTGGTGAGCTCGATCTGCATCTCGACGATGTGCTCCTGCACGAGCTGGAAGGTCTTGATGCCCTTGCCGAACTGCTGACGCTCGTTAACCCAAGCGCAGGCGTCGTCCATGGCGGCCTGGGCCTCGCCGAGCAGCTCCGCCAGAAGCACGCAGCGCTCCCACTCGAAGTTCTTCATGAGCTGCAGGAAGCCCTTGCCCTTGATGCCGAGCAGAGCGGACTCGTCAACCACGACGTCGTCGAAGATGATCTTGGAGAAGGGCATGATCTGCATGCCGATCTTGTTCAGCGGCTCGATGGTGACGCCCTTGGAGTTGGCGGGCACCAGGTACATGGACATCTCCTTGTTCTCGGCGGAGGGGTCCTCGTCCTTGCACACCACGATGAAGCCGTCGGAGTTCTCGCCGGAGGTCACCCAGGTCTTCGTGCCGTTGATGTGGATCTTGCCATCGGCGTCCTTGGTGGCGGTGGTGGTCATCCACTGGTTGGCGGAGCCGGCCTCGGGCTCGGAGATGGCCAGGCAGTACGGCGGGTAGCCGTTCTCCTTGTAGTAGTCGATGGCGTACTGGATCTGCTCCGGGGTGCCGAACTCGACCATGTCGAACATGATGAGCAGGTTGGGAGCCATGGGGATGTTGCCGCCGCAGTGGTTCAGCTCTTCGATGATCATGGCCATGGTCTGATGGTCGACGGGCTTTCCACCGTACTCTTCGGGCAGGCCGTACATTCCCCAACCGTCGTCGACCCACGCCTTGGCGATCTCGGGGGCGATGCCGCGGTTCTTATAGCCGGCGGCGATGGCCTCCTCGGTCAGGTGCTTCTTGCCCCACTCGCGAATGCCGCGCTTGATCTCGAGCTGCTGCTGGGAATAGCTGAAATCCATTTCTTCCTCCTTTAAGGAACGTTGCCTTTATTCAAAACGCCTGCGCGTTTGAACCAAATTGAGAGAGCGGGCGCCGCGCCGTTTGAACACGGCGCCCGCAACCGGGGATAAGCCCGATTTAGATGGCCATGGAGGCCTGGTAACCGCCCTTGACGGCCTCGAGGGTGCGGTACACCTTGCCGTCGGGGGTGGTGGCGTCGCCGATGAGCTTGGCGTGCGGCCACACCTTCACGATCTCGTCGTACAGATCGGTGTTCTGCTCCACGCCGAGGGAGGTCAGCACGGTGTCGCACTCGATGAGCTGCTCCTCGCCGGTTTCGACGTTCTTCACCTTGGCGCCCTTCTTGGTCACCTCGATGAGCTCGGTGAGGGGCATCAGGTGCACGCCCTTCTTCTTGAGCAGGTTGATGGTGGGGTTCTTGTCGATGATGCCGATGCCGTTGCCAAGCTTCTTGGCCGGATCGATCACCCAGATCTCGCGGCCGTCGCACATGGCCTCGGCCACTTCCAGGCCGGCGAAGCCGCCGCCCACGACCACCACGCGCTTGCCCACGATGGCGGTCGGGCCGCTCTTCATGTTCAGGCCCATGCGCATGAACCCGACGGTGCCGCCCTGGGCCTTGATGGCCGCCACGGCCGCCTTCCAGATCATGCCCTTGCCCTCGGGCACGATGCCGTTGCACATGGCCTTGATGTCCTCGGACTTCACGACGTTCTTGCCGTCGATGCCGGGCACGTCGATGGGGATGATGCCGCCGCCGGGCGAGACGATGACCTGGTCGGGATTCAGGGCGCGCAGGGTGTCCACGTCGACCTTGGTGTTCAGCTTGATCTCGATGTTGGGATGAAGCTTCATCTCCTCGTTCCAGTAGGACACCAGAGGCTCGATGTTGGCGTTGAGCACCTGGGCCATGGTCAGCAGGCCGGCGAGCTTGTCGGACTTCTCAAGCACGGTCACCTTGTGCCCGCGCTCGGCCGCCACGCGGGCCGCCTCCAGGCCGCCCGGGCCGGCGCCCACGACGGCGATGTGCTGCTTCTCGGTGGCGGGCTTGTCCTGGGGCAGGCCCACTTCCACGCCCTCCCACACGTTCGCGTTCACCGAGCACTGGCAGGGCTTGCCGATGAAGATGTTGTCCAGGCAGCGGGAGCACACGATGCAGGGACGCACCTGCTCCGGTCGGCCCTCCTCCACCTTGCGGGCGGTGTCGGGATCGGCGATGAACTGGCGCGCCATGCCCACCGCGTCGCCGTAGCCCTCGGTGACGACCTTCTCGCACATGTCGAGCGTGTTGATGCGGGTGCCGGGGAAGACGGGCTTGCTGGTCACGGTCTTCACCTGCTTCGCGAGGTCGATGAACTCGCCCTCGGGCACGATCTGGTTGGCCACGGGGCGGGGCGCCTCGTGGAAGCCGGCCTGCACGGACCAGGCGTCAACGCCGTGGGCCTCGATGATCGGGATGAGCTCGAGGGTGTCGGCGATGCGGTTGCCGTCGGGCATGAGGTCGTCGGCGGAGATGCGCACGAGAATCGGCATGTCGTCGCCGCAGGTCTTGTGAATCTCGTCGATGATCTCGCAGAGGAAGCGGGCGCGGTTCTCGGCCGATCCGCCGTACTCGTCGGTGCGGTGGTTGGAGTACTTGGAAAGGAAGCGCATCACCATGTAGCCGATGCCCGCGTGGATCTCGATGATGTCGATGCCGGCATCCTTGCAGCGGCGGGCGGCCTGGCCGTACTGCTTGACGACCTCGGCGATCTCCTCTTTGGTGTACTCGCGCTCGGGCATGCCCACGAACGGTCCGGAGGGCACGTCCTTGGAAGGAGCGTAGGACAAAAGCGGATCGTCGCCGGAGGCACGCCACTCGTAGCACAGCTGCAGCTGGGCGGCAACCTTGGATCCGTGCTTGTGGCACACCTCGGCGATGCGCTGGAAGCCGGGAATGAACTCATCGTCCCAGCATCCGCAGGCGCCGGTGGTCGTGTGGTACTTCGGCTCGGTGCCGAAGCAGTCGCACACGTAGCACGACCCGATCTCGATCAGACCGGCATGGCCCTTTGCGCGCTGCTCGTAAAAGTCCACCAAATCGTCGGTCACGTGGTAGTTGTCCACCTTCTCGATGGTCATCGGCAGCATCACGAAACGGTTGCGCAGCTCGACATTGCCGATCTTAAACGGCTCCACCAGTTTCTGGTACTTCGCCACGGCTAAACTCCTTTCAATTACTTCCCCACAGGTTTCAAGGGTATTAGGTATGATTTCAGGCTTTTGACCATGTTGCCTTCTCATGATCCTCGCATTTGGAAATCTCTACCCAATTTGACTTGCTTTGTCCGCCTTTCGAAGCGCCGACCGAGCTGAAGTCTCCTCGTGACTCTTATTCTACGGAGATTGTTTTGCTTTACGATGGACAGATTTATCTATCTGTGTAGTACTTCATAGGCAAATCTTCATCATCCATAGGCATTTGCCGCATAAGTGGCCGTTTTGACCCCGTTAAATAGGCGCAACTAACCGAGTCATCGGCATTTCCATTGCACATTTTGATTTATCTGTCCCATATTTCTTCGAAAGATCCTATAATGAGCGCAACGGAAGAGAATCGAAGGAGGAATCCATGAACGCGCTTTCCACCATGTTGCTCATCTCCGACGCCTTCGTGGAGCTGTGCGACGAGATGCCCCTGCGCAAGGTGTCCATCAGCGATATCGTCGAGCGCACGGGGAAGAACCGCAAGACCTTCTACTACCACTTCGAGAACAAGGACCGCCTCATCATCTGGATCTTCCGCTACGACATGGGCCAGTGCCTAAAGCAGCACTTCTCCGAGTCGGTGCTCCTCTACGACGATAACCCGGAGGATCCCACCTCGCGATTCCCCTACTATATTGCCCAGAAGTCCGGCGTGCGCTCGCTCGACCACGCCGAGTTCTTCCAGTGCTTCGCCGAGGTGCTGGAGGGGCGCCGCAACTTCTACCGCCAGGCGCTCGTGGACAACGGCCCCTACTCGCTGCGCAACTACCTGTACGCGCTGTACCTTGAGGCCATGAAGCGGGACATCGACATCATTTTGTCCAACCGCTACCTGCCGAAGGACAACATCGACTTTCTGGCCGAATTCTACACCTGTGCCTTCCTCTATTACTACATCCGCCGCTGCGACGCCCGCGGCGTCGAGTCCATCGGCGGTCAGGCCGGCCCCTTCGCCAACATCATCCACAGCTCCCTGGAAAACGAGATCAAGGAAGCCCAGATGCGGCGCAATTTGTAGAAGTAGGCCCCTTCCATAGCTTTTGCCTATTTTCCATCGGAAATTTTCGGGCGGTTTCTATTGGACGAACTTCAAGACGGGCTGTCAAACTGTTCACCAGGGTATACGCGCCCGCGCGCGACGGCGCGGACGCACGATCACGAGGAGGCTTTATGGGCAAGTTGACCGACGAGGAGTTCCGCGATTTCCTGAAGACCTGCCGCGAGCTGGCGGAGGGCCCCTTCGAGGAGATGCAGCGCGAGGTGGAGGTCACCAACAAGTTCCCGCAGGAGTTCATCGACCTGGCCCGCGAGAACAACCTGTACCGCTACGCGCTGCCCGAGGAGTACGGCGGATGGGGCTTCACCGAGAAGGAGATCCTGCAGGTGCAGGAGGAGTTCTCCCGGGGCCCGGGCGGCATGCGCATGCACCTGCACTACGCCGCCGACCTGAACTGGCGCATCCTGGACGACTACGGTTGCGACGAGTTGAAGGCCGCCTACATGGACAAATTTGCCGACAAGACCATCTTCACCTGCTTCGCGCTCACCGAGCAGACTGGCGGCACCGGCGCCGACGTGCACACCACCGCCACCAAGGACGCCGAGGGCAACTATATCTTAAACGGCGAGAAATGGCTCATCTCTCACACCGACGTGGCCCAGTTCGCCTACGTCATCGCCGTGACCGACCCGGACAAGGAGGGCGACGAGCGCCTCTCCGCCTTCTTCGTGCCCATGGACGCCGAGGGCTTCGAGCTCGTGGACATGCCGCATATGATGGGCTGCCGCGGCGCGGGGCACGCCGGCTTCAAAATGACCGACGTGAAGCTCGAGCCGAAGTACCTGCTCGGCAAGGAAGGCCAGGGCATGGAAGTGGCCATGCACTCGCTGGCCATCTCCCGCGTGCACATCGCCGACTCGAACCTCGGCATGTGCCAGCGCATGCTGGAGATGTCGCTGGCCCGGGCGCGCGACCGCGTGACCTTCGGTAAGACCATCAACACGCGCCAGGCCATCAAGATGAAGCTGGCCGACATGGCCACGGCCACCCACGCCCTGCGCTGCATGATCATCGATTTCGCCGAGGACTACGACCGCGACCCGCACAACCCCTACATCGCCGAGAAGGCGGCCATGTGCAAGCTGTTCTCCATCGAGGCAGTGAAGAAGGTCTCCGACGAGATGCTGGAGATCTTCGGCGGCGACGGCTACTTCGAGGACTCCCCCTACGGCCCCACCGAGCGCCTCTACCGCGACTGCCGGGCGCTGTGGCTGGAGGAGGGCTCCCCCACCATCCAGCGCATCACTATCGCCCGCGAGCTGGAGCGCCACGACGGCGTCGTGGAATACCCCGCCCTCGACTGGATCGCCGGCACCGACCTGTAGGCACCGAACGGTAGCCATCCCCCCTTCACGAGCAAGGCCCTGCGACGCAAATCGCAGGGCCTTTTGCATGAAAACGATTGCTTGATCCGATTTTCCCGTAGGGGCTGACCTCGGTCAGCCCTCCTCTGGCGAGTCGACCCCACTTGAGGAGGGGCGACCAAGGTCGCCCCCTACGGGATCGGCCGGATGGGGTGCAGCCTCGCGGGGCGAAGTGGAACCCCCGCGCGTTTCGCCATTCCCCTACTGCCCCGACTTCACCAGCTCTTCGGCCATTTCGCGGAGCTTGAACTTCTGCACCTTCATGGAGGGGGTCATGGGGAAATCGTCCACGAAGAAGACGCGCTTGGGCACCTTGTAGCGGGCGATGCGCGGGATGGCGTAGGCGCGCACGTCGTCCTCGGTCATGTCCTCGTATCCCGGGCGCGTGCGGATGAAGGCGCCGACGATCTCGCCGAGCTTCGCGTCGGGGATGCCCACCACCTGGGCGTCCAGCACGCCGGGCATGGTGAGCAGGAAGTTCTCCACCTCGAGCGGGTAGATGTTCTCGCCGCCGCGAATGATCATGTCCTTGATGCGGCCCGTGACGCGGAAATAGCCGTCCTCGTCCACGGTGCCCATGTCGCCGGAATGCAGAAAGCCGTTCGCGTCGATGGCCTTGGCCGTCTCCTCGGGCATCTTGTAGTAGCCCTTCATGACGTTGTAGCCCTTGCAGCACAGCTCCCCGTGCTCCCCCGGCCCGCAGATGTGGCCGTCGTTCACATCGAGCACGCGCACTTCCACCGGCGGATGGGCCCGGCCCACGGTCTCGCACTTGTGGGGGATGTCGTCGTCCACGGAGGTCTGGGTGAACACCGGGCTCGTCTCGGTGAGGCCGTAGCAGATGGTCACGTCCCGCATGTTCATGCGCTCCATGACCTCGCGCATGGTCTCCGGCGGGCAGGGGCTGCCGGCCATGATGCCCGTGCGCAGATGCGACAGGTCGAAAGAGTCGAAGTCCGGGTGGTTCAGCTCGGCGATGAACATGGTGGGCACGCCGTAGACCGCCGTCGCCTTCTCCTTGTCGAGGGCCTGAAGCACCAGCTCGGCGTTGAACTCCTCCACGATGAGCATGGTGCAGCGGTGGGTGAGGCAGGCCATGACCCCCAGCACGCAGCCGAAGCAGTGGAAGAACGGCACCGGCAGGCACACACGGTCTTCGGCACCGAGCTTCTGTCCCTCGCCGATGTAGAAGCCGTTGTTCAGAATGTTGCGATGGGTGAGCATGACGCCCTTGGGGAAGCCCGTGGTGCCGCTCGTGTACTGCATCATGACCACGTCGTTGTTGTCGAACTGGCCCTGGGCCCATTCCAGGGAGCTGTCCGGCTTGTGCTGGCCGAGCAGCAGAAGTTCCGGCACGCTGTAGAAGCCGCGGTGCTTCTCGGGCCCCATGTAGATGAGGTTCTCGAGGAAGGGGTACTCCTCGGAATGGAGGAAGCCGCGCTGCACGTTCAGCGACTCGGGCACCAGATCGCGGATGATCTGCAGGTAGTCCACATCGCGGTAGGCATCGATCACGCAGAGCGCCTTCATGTCCGACTGCTTCAGCACGTAGTCGAGCTCGTGGGACTTGTACACCGGGTTCACCGTGACCATGACCACGCCGATCTTCGCGGAGGCGTACATGAAGGTGAGCCAGTCGGGGATGTTGCGCGCCCACACGCCCAAATGATCGCCCGGCTTCATGCCGATGGCCAGGAGGCCCTTGGCCAAAGCATCGGTGCGCTCGTCGAAGTCCTTGTAGGTCCAGCGCAGGTCGCGGTCCGGGTACACGACGAACTCGTGGTCGGGGTCAATCGCCACCTGCTGCTTCAGGTAGGCGCCGATGGTCAGCTCCGAGTGCAGCGGATAATCGGGAGACCCGGGAACGGGAGCGTCGGTCGTCTTGTTCTCTTCCGTCATAGATCCCTCCCCGGCTTAGAACGGCGTGTAAACACAGGCCAAGAATTTAGCATTTTGTCCATTGTGGGCGCGCACCTGGTGGGGCACGATGGAATCGTAGTAGATGGACTCGCCGGGGCCGAGCACGTAGGTCTCGTTGCCGTACTCGATCTCGATCTCCCCCTCCATGCCGTAGAGCCACTCCTCCCCCTCATGGGAATCCAGCTTGTGCGTTGCCTCGCCGGTGGGGCTCACGGTGATGATGAACGGGTCCATATGACGGGAGGGACGGCCCGCGGCCAGGCTGAAGTAGGACAGGTCGCCGGCATCCTTGGCAGTCTGGAGCGATTTCACGCGCTCCACTTCCTCCATCTGATCGGTGCTGATGTAGGCGGGCCCGTAGGTCTCGTCGTCATCCATGAGGGTGCCCAGACGCACGCCGAGGGCGCGGGTAAGCTTGATCAGCGGCGCCAGGGACGGCGGCACCTCGCCGGCCTCCAGCTTCTCGATGACCGTCACGTCGCAACCGCAGCGGTCGGCCAGATCCTGGCAGGTCAGATGATGCGCCTCGCGCAGCGTGGTGATCTTGCGCCCGAGCTTGTTGTCCTCAGCCATAACGTGCCTCCTTGAAATTCGATATCGTACTATTTTACTTGAGGACGGAAAAGGGAAATAAAGAAGCCGATGAGATGTCCCATCGGCTTCGGTGAGCGTAACGCCAGGCACGCTCTTCGGCAACGCCCTTAGAGAAGAGGCCTCCTTTAGCGCTTCTCGGCGAGCAGTCGGTTGAGCGCGTTCAAGTAGGCCTTCGCCGAGCTGACGATGATGTCGCCATCGGCCCCTCGGCCCACGTACACCTCGCCGCCGGCGGCCTTCACGCGCACGGTCACCTCGCCGAGCGCGTCGATGCCGCGGGTCACGGCGTTCACGGCGAACTCGGACAGGTCGTTGTCGACCTGCACGATCTGATCGATGGCCTTGTACACCGCATCGATCGGGCCGGCGCCCCAATCGCACACCGTCCGCACGTCGCCCTCGGGCCCGCGCAGGGTCACCGTGGCCGTGGGCTTCAAGGGGAAGCCGCAGCTGACCTGCACGCCCTCCAGCGTGTAGATGGCGCACTCCTCGCGGTCGCGCTCGTTCACGAGCGCTTCCAGATCCTCGTCGTAGACTTCCTTCTTCTTGTCGGCCACATCGAGGAAGGCGTTGTAGAGGCGGTCGAGCTCCTCGCCCTCGTACTCGTAGCCGAGCTCCTCCAGGCGGTGCTTCAAGGCCGCATGTCCGCTGCGGGCCGTCAGCACGATCTGGCTTTGGCCCACGCCCACCTCGGCCGGATCGATGATCTCGTAGGTGTCGCGCTTCTTCAGCACGCCGTCCTGGTGGATGCCCGAGGAATGGGCGAAGGCGTTGGCGCCCACGATGGCCTTGTTGGCCTGCACGTTCATGCCGGTGATGGAGCTGACCAAGCGGCTCGCCTTGATGAACTCGCGGGTGTTGATGTCGGTGTGCGCATCGAGTTCCTCGCCGTGCATGCGCATGGCCATGACCACTTCCTCCATGGCCGTGTTGCCCGCGCGCTCGCCGAGGCCGTTGATGGTGCACTCGATCTGCGTGGCCCCGTTGCGCACGCCGGCCAGCGACAGCGCCGTGGCCATGCCCAAGTCGTTGTGGCAGTGCACCGACACGGTGACGTCGTCGATGCCGGCCACGTTGTCCATGAGGTACTTGATGCGCGCGCCGAAGTCCTCCGGCAGCGAGTAGCCCGTGGTGTCCGGGATGTTCACCACCGTGGCCCCCGCCTTGATGACCGCCTCGATGACCCGCGCGAGGAACGCGAAGTCCGACCGGCCCGCGTCCTCGGCGTAGAACTGCACGTCTTCCACGTACTTCTTGGCGTAGCTGACCGCATGCACCGCTCGTTCGATGCACTCGTCCTCGGTGATGCGCAGCTTGTCGCGCATGTGCGAGGGCGACACGCCGATGCCGGTGTGGATGCGGGGACGCTTCGCGAACTTCAGCGCATCGGCCGCCGAGTCGATGTCCTTGTCCACGGCGCGGGTGAGCGCGCACACCACGGCCGCGTCGCCGGCCAGCTCGGAGATGCGGCGCACCGACTCGAAGTCGCCGGGACTTGAGATGGGAAAGCCGGCCTCGATGACATCGACGTTCAGGCGAAGGAGCTGGCGGGCGATGACGAGCTTCTCCTCCGTGTTCATAGAGGCGCCCGGCGATTGCTCGCCGTCGCGCAGCGTGGTATCGAAGATGTCGATCTTGCGTGTCATGCCGTCCTTCTTTCTTCTTTTCTTCTTCCGACAGTTCGCGCCCGAGACGCGGACATAGTTGACCGAAAGCATCATAGCAAAAACCAGCGGCGCCCCCGTTAAGAGGCGCCGCTGGACACGGTTAAATCTTTCTATAGCCCGACATCGGAGCCGTCGATGGCCGCTACAGGGTGATCTTCCACAGGTTGCGCAGATCGATGGCCCCGCGCAGGCGGTCGAGCACCGCTTCGGACACGTCCCCCTCGACATTCATGTACACGAGCGCGCAGGACTCCTCCGGCTTGGTGCCGATCTGCATCGTGGTGATGTTGGCCGCGGCGTCGCCCAGAATGGTGCCGATAACGCCGATGCGGCCGGGCGCGTCCACATACTCGAACACAAGCGACGTGGTCGCCGGCGCGATATCGATCTTGTAGCCCATGAGCGAGATGATGCGGGGCGTGTGCTCCGTGCCGAACAGCGTCGCCGCCACCTCCACCTCGTCGGCCACGATGCGCACCGAGGAGGCGTACTCGCCGGCATCGCGCACCGAGGCGGTCGTGACGGAAATGCCGTGCTGGGAGGCCACCGACTCGGCGTTGGCCGCCGAGAAGGCCCCGAGGCGCCGGTAGGACAGGCCGCCGTCGAGCACCGCCGCGAGCAGCGGCGCCGGGTCGGCATCGGCCAGGCCGCCGGCCAGCTCCACCTTCAGGCTCTTCGGCGTGTGACCGAGAATCTGGCTGGCCATCGATCCCATCATCTTGCAGGCGTGCACGTAGGGCCCGATGGCATCGAAGACCTCCGGCGGCAGCGGCGAGAGGTTCACCGCCGTGGCCACCATGCCGCCCTCCAGGCCCGCTTCCACGTACTCGGCGATCTGGGTGGAGGCGCGCCGCTGGGCCTCGTGGGTCATGGGAGAGAGATGCGGCGTCAGAATGGCGTTCTCGAACTCGTGCAAGGGCGAGTCGGTGCAGGGCTCGGCCTCGAAGGAGTCCACAGCCACGGCTGCGATCTTGCCGGCGGCCACGAAATCGGCCAGGGCGTCCATGTTGAAAATGCCGCCGCGGGCCGCGTTCACGAGCACGACGCCGTCCTTCATGGCGGCGAACTCGTCGGGGCCGAACATGCCGAGCGTGCTCACCGTGCGGGGCAGGTGCACCGTGATGAAGTCGGCCTGGGCGAGCACCGGCGCCATGTCGTCGTAAAGCGTGACGCCCAGATGCAGGGCGCGCTCCGGCGAGCAGTAGGGGTCGTGCCCGATGAGGTTCATGCCGAAGGCCGCGGCCCGCTCGGCCACAAGGCCGCCGACGCGTCCCAAACCGAAGATGGCGAGCGTCTTGCCGAACAGCTCGCTGCCCATGAAATCGGCGCGCCGCCACTGGCCCTCGTGCATGGACGCACTTGCCTCGGGAATGTGGCGCGCGGCGGCAAGCAGGAGCGCCATGGTGTGCTCGGCGGCCGAGATGACGTTCGAGTTCGGCGCGTTGCACACGATGACGCCGCGCTCGGAGGCGGCCTCGATATCGATGTTGTCCACCGTCACGCCCGCGCGCCCGATGATCTTCAGGTTCTCCGCGGCATCGAGCAGCGAAGAGTCGACCACCGTGTTCGGATGCACAATGAGCGCGTCGTAGGGGGCGATGGCAGAGGCGAGCTCCTCGGCCGTGGGATCGATGAGCATGTCAACTTCATAGCCGTGCTCGGTGAGCGAATCGATGCCTTCCTGCACCAAGTCCTCGGTAACCAGGATCTTCTTCGTCATGAGCGCCACCTTCCGCATTCGTCGCCCTCGCAGGGCTTCCGCTTTATCACGGGGAGGCTGGCGCCTCCCCCTTTTGTTTGGTCGTTAACCGTTGTTCTTCTCGAACTCGGCCATGAAGGCGACGAGCGCCTCGACGCCGGCCTTGGGCATGGCATTGTAGATGCTCGCGCGCATGCCGCCCACCGAGCGATGGCCCTTGATGGACTCGATGCCGTGGGACTTCGCCTCGGCCACGAACAGCGCATCCAGCTCGTCGGAGCCCGTGACGAAGGGCACGTTCATGAGCGAGCGATCCTCCTTGCGGGCGGTGCCGCGGAACAGCTTGCTCTGATCGAGGTAATCGTAGAGGATCGCGGCCTTCTCCTTGTTGCGCTCGGCCATAACGGACAGGCCGCCCATCTCCTTCAGCCACTTGAACACAAGCCCGCAGATGTAAATGCCGTAGGCCGGCGGGGTGTTCGACAACGACTTCGCCTTCGCCTGGGTGGTGTAGCGCATGATGGTGGGCGTGAAGGGCAGCACATCCTCGCGCACCAAGTCGTCGCGCACGATGACGATGGTCACGCCGGCGGGGCCTATGTTCTTCTGCACGCCGCCATAGATGAGACCGAACTTCGACACGTCCATGGGCTCGGAGAGGAACATCGAGCTCACATCAGTGACCAGCGGAATGTCACCGGTCTCGGGCAGCGCGTGGTACGTGGTGCCGTAGATGGTCTCGTTCTGGCAGATGTACACGTAGTCGGCCTCAGGGTCGAACTCGAGGCCGGCCACGTCGGGCACGTAGGAGAAGTTCTCGTCCTCGGAAGAGGCCACGCAGCGCGCCTCGCCGTAGAGCTTCGCCTCTTTCCAGGCCTTCTTCGACCAGGAGCCGGACACGATGTAGTCGGCCTTCTTGTTCTGCATGAGGTTCATCGGGATGGCCGCGAACTGCTGGGTGGCACCACCCTGCAGGAAGAGCACCTGGTAGTTGTCGGGAATCTGCAGAAGCTCGCGCAGGTCGGCCTCGGCCGTCTCGATGATGCTCGCGAAGGGCTTGGAGCGATGGCTCATCTCCATGACGGACATGCCAGTGCCATCGTAGTCGAGCATCTCGGCGGCCGCCTGGCGCAGCACCTCCTCGGGAAGCACAGCGGGACCGGCGGAAAAGTTGTAGACCCTAGCCATGAGGCGATTCTCCTTCGTCGCACGCCCGAAGCCCCTGCGGCGGCGCCGATGCGCCCCGTCCTGCGTCGTGCCCCGAGCAGCCGTCAGTTACCCGGCCATTGTAACCCCATATGCGAGCCGCGCCCTCAACATAAGAGCCGAGCGGTTCGGAGGCGGAGAATCCACGCCCTTGCAAAGATTTTCCCGTAATTGGTCACAAAATCGAGTTCTGGGTTTTGCTTTTCAGTGGAATATACGTTTTTCGTTTATTTTAACGGTCACTCAACTAGTTTCGAGCCCGATTTCGGGCGGATGGTGAAGCAATTATCATGACCTGGAACCCAAAACTCGATTTTGTGACCAAAAAACGAAAAGTCTTTGTCCTGAGGAAAGGAAGCCTCATGTACTTCGATAACATGGTTCTCTACTACAAGCCCACCTGCCCCTTCTGCCACAAGGTGCTCGACTTTATGGAGCAGGAGGATATCGCCATGCCCATGCGCGACACCCTCGAGCCGGGCGTGAAAGACGACCTCATCCGCATCGCTGGCAAGGGCCAGGTGCCGTGCCTTATCGTGAACGGCGTGCCGATGTTCGAGTCCGACGACATCATCCGCTTCCTCGGCGATCTCATCTTGGAGCGCGAAGAGGACTAGGCGGCTGCAACAGACGAAGCACAGGACGCGCCAGGGCTCGATCCGACGCGTCCTGTTTTATGGAAGACTTCCTCAAAGATAGTGTGCCATTGACGCCTCGTCAGCGCTACACTGTTCTCACGCGAAAACGCGCAAGCGAGGACAAGGAGTCTCTATGACCAAGTTCACCAACGTCATCGTCCGCAAGCCGGGCAAGTCTCTGTGCAACGGCATCACGAGCGCCCCGGAGCTGGGCCAGCCCATCTACGAGCGCGCCGTGGAGGAGCACGACGATTACATCGCCGCCCTGAAGCAATGCGGCGTGGAAGTGACCGAGCTGCCGGCGCTGGAGGAGTACCCGGACTCGTGCTTCGTGGAGGACCCCGCGGTCATCACGCGCTGCGGCGCCATCATCACCAACCCCGGCGCCGATTCCCGCAACGGCGAGAAGGACGAGATCGAGCCGACCATCCGCCAGTTCTTCGACGACGAGCACGTCAAGCACATCGTCGCGCCGGGCACGCTGGACGGCGGCGACGTCATGATGGTGGGCGACCACTTCTACGTGGGTCGTTCCGCCCGCACCAACGAGGAGGGCATCCGCCAGTTCATCGAGATCCTCGAGGGCTGGGGGCTCGAGGGCTCCGAGGTCCCGCTGGAGGAGGTGCTGCACCTGAAGACCGGCGTGAACTACCTGGAGGACGGCAATATGCTCGTTTCCGGCGAGTTTATCGAGAAGCCGGATTTCGCCCAGTACAACAAGGTAATCGTGCCCGAGGACGAGGCCTACGGGGCCAACTGCATCTGGGTCAACGACACGGTCATCGTGCCCGAGGGCTACCCCACCGTGCTGAAAGCGGTGCAGGACCTCGGCTACAAGACGCTTGTGGTGGACACTTCCGAGTACCGCAAGGTGGACGGCGGCCTGTCCTGCCTGTCGCTGCGCTTCTAAGCCTGCGATACATCGAATGTCAGAAGAGGCCCGCGATCACTCGCGGGCCTTTTTGTGTGCCAGCTCAACCTCCTCCCCGTTCTTCGGGGAGGACGACAGTTTCTCTCCGACAACGAGGCCGCGCGCTACTCCACCGTGCCGTAGACCTGGCCCCAGGCATGACCGGCGATGGCGCTGTTCAGCTGGGTGCACAGGCGCTGGCGCGTGTAGTCGCCGGGCGGCAGCAGCGTGACGATGCGCAGCAGTTCCTCGGGAAGGTCGGCCGCCTCGGCGGCCACCACCACGTCCAGCCGGCGCACCTTGGCCCCTACGGCCTCCGCGATGGTGGGGTCCAGGTCGCCATACTGCGCGAACAGGGCATTCACGATATCCTGCAGCGCCCCGTAGTACTCGCTGCGCTCTCGGTTGGTTCCAGTATGTTCACGGCTCATAACGTCGCCTCCTTCTGCTTGTCGATTATAAGCGCTTCCAGGGCGGACAGGTCGGTTTTCTCGAAGTGGTACGGAACGATTTGCGGATCGCGCGAGTTGTCGGCAGCCGCGTGCTCGATGCGCAGGAAGTGGGCGTCCACCGACTCGTAGCCGGCGCGCATGAGCGCGTAGGCGTAGCAGCTCGCCTGAAGGCGGTGCTTCTCATTGAGCTGCTTGGGCGTCTCGTCGGCGCGGCCGCCGGTCTTGTAGTCGATGAGGAAGGCGGCCCCGTCCCCGTTGTCGGCGAGGCCATCGATCTCGCCTTCAAGGAAGAAGCCCTCTATCGCCACAGTGAAGGGCACTTCGGCGCGACGATTCTCGAAAGCGGCGAAGAGAGCGGCCTCGTCGCTGCCGAGCCAGCGAACGAGCGCCGCGCGCAAGCGCGCCTGCTGTTCCTCCGACAGGCCCTCCTTCTGAATCTGCGCCCGGATGGCTTCCTCGCTGGGAGCGAAGAGCGATCCCCGCTCGCTCCGCTCGATGGCCTGCTGCGCCAGACGATGGAACGCCGTGCCCAGGGCCGTGGCGGATTCCTGCGCCCCAAGGACGCACACAGGGGACCCGTCAGATTCACGCGACCCTGAAGCATCGTCAACGAACGAAGATTCGCTCTCATCACTCCCATTCGAAGTCTCCGAACCGAGTCCGCTGCGGCCCTCATGCAACAGAACGACGCCCTCGTCAGCCTCAACGGCCGGCTCGTCGCTATGGGGATGCGCGCCCGAAAGCGACGTGTAGGAGTACAGCCCCTCCCGCACGAAATTGTGCGGCGCGAGCGCCGGGTCTTCGCCATGCGCTCGCCGGACAACTGCGAAGACGGCAGGGGCATCCTCGCTAAGGGGCGCAGCCGCGCCAAGCTCCTCGTCGAGCCGCTCCTCCCCTGTGGGCGCCGAGGCCGCAAGAGGCTCCTCGCCCGTCTCTTCCCCAACCTCGGCGAGAACCCGCTCGCTCGCCACCCGGGCAGGCGCGCGGCCGCCGAAATCCATCATTGCGACGCTCGCGCCGTCGTCCATGGCCCAGCCAAGGGCGTCGAAGACGTCGCCGGTCACCCAGGTGCTCTCGTAACCGTCCTCTATCTTCGCGCTCACCCTCATAGCCAGAAGAAGAGATCGGCTCGCGCGCGTGAGGGCCACGTACATGAGGCGCCGCGCCTCCTCGCGCTCCTGGGCGGCGGAATATGCGGCCAGCGCCGCGCCGAATTGAGCTGCGGAAAGAGCTTCGAAGGCGCGCTCGGCCTCGGCGGAACCGTCCAGGGAAACGTCAAGATCCTCTGCCTCCTGAGCCCGCGCCCATCCTTTCAATTTGGAGGCGGTCTTGTCCCAAGGACCATGGGGCATCCACGTTGCAGCCACGTAGGTCGTCTCGCCGATGTTCTCGACGAAGAAAGAGGGGGCGCGGCCCCCTGGATAGCCGTCCTTCAGTTCGGCCACGGCCACATGGGGAAACTCCAGCCCCTTGGAGGTATGAACCGTCATGATGCGCACGAAATCGGCATCGAGACACGCCAGCGCACCCGGCGCCTCCTTAGCCAGGGAAAGGTAGTCGGCGAATTGGCGGCCCACATCGGCGATACCGCAGCTCTCCCGCGCGAGCTCCCCAACGACCACGCACGCTTTGTTGAAGTTGCCCGCGCGCGCCATGCCGTCGGCCCCCTCAAGCTGAAGCCGATCCGCCAGTCCGCTGTCCACGAAAAGGCGCCGCAGCGCCAACGCCGGCTCTTCGCGAACCGCGCGGCGCACGAAATCGCGCAGGCAGCGGCGCGCCAGCGCCAAAGCGGCGCGATCGTTCTCCCCGAGGGGAAACCCATCATCTTCCTCTCGTCCGAAGAAGCCGCGAGAGATAGGCTGACGGGGGCGAGCACGGCCATCGTCACCTTCGCCTTCGCCGTCGCTTTCCGACGCCCAGGCGTCCGTTGTGGCGAGCGCGAGAAGAGCATCGTCGGAAAGCGCGAACAGATCGGAGGCGAGCGCCTGGTAAAGTGCCTCGGAGTCGTCGCGGTTCACTGCCACGCGCAGCAGCGTAGCCACAAGTTGGGCCTCTGCGCTCTGGCCAAACCCCGATCCGCCCGTCACAATGCTCTCGAAGCCCGCATCGCGCAGCGCCTCCTGGTAGACGGAGGCGCGGGTCATCGTTCCCAGCAGCAGGGCCATCTCCCCGGGGCGCGCGCCGGCCTCCCTCAGCTGCGCAAAGCGCTCGGCCACCTCGCGGGCGCACCGGGCCGACAGCTCCTCGGAAGACACGGTGGCGCGACTGCCGTCGTTCTGGAAGACGCTCACGGCGATACGTGCCGGGCCGTCCCCCTCGAACACCGGATCGGCGGCCGTGTTCACCGCGCCGGCGGCCTCCAGATGCAAGAACTCGTCGCCGAAGACCTGGGGCTGGCCGAAGACGGCATCCACCAACGACAAGACGTCGCCGTGGCTGCGGAAGTTGTGGGGCAGCTGGGGGAACTCCGCCTCGGGCGAGAGGGATCGCAGCCGGTCGCGGTACTCGAAGAACACGTTCACATCGGCGCCGCGGAACCGGTAGATGCTCTGCTGCGCGTCGCCCACCGTGCACACGTTGGCGAAGCCCGGCTGCGCCAGGGCGGCGATAACGGCGACCTGCAGCTTGTCGGTATCCTGGAACTCGTCGACCATGATGACCTTGAACCGCTCGCGGTAGCGCTCGGACAGCTCCGGGTGGGCGGAAAACGCGTCCAAGCACCGGCGCAGCAAATCGCCCTGATCGAGTCGGTCGTTCCCCTTCGCTCGGGCGTAGGCGTCCTCCAGAAGACGCGCGAGCGACACGGCGGCAACGCTCACCCGCGCCCCCAAGGCCGCTTGCGCCTCGGAGAACACGCTCGCGTAGGCACCTCGCCAGGCAGCGAACGCATCGGCGTCCGGCTTTTTGGCGCGGTACTTGTCCGAAGAAGGGGGAAACGCCAGAAGCGCCTCGAGAAAAGGCCCCGCCTCGAACCGCGCATCCAAGAATCCCTCGCCCGTATCGGCAGCGAGCCACTGCTCGGCCCGGTCGATGCCGGTCTCTAGATCGGAGGCGAACGTCTCGTCGGTGGCATTCGTCTTTCCCCAGACCTTCACCACCTCCTGAATCTCCATGGCAGCCTCCAGAGCCTGTCGCACAAGGCGCGCAGGCGTGGCGGTCGGTACGGACAGGCGCAGGCCCTCGAACCCCTCGGGCATCGCCCGTACCCGGGCCACCACCTCCTGGGAATACTCCAAGAGCCTCTTGTCGAAGGGCCCCTGCCCCCTCAGTCCGAACTCGTCGATGACCGCGCGAAGAAGCGGATCGGCCCCCGCTTCGAGATGGGCGAGCACCTGCTCGGTGGCTTCGGCCCGAAGGTAGCTCGCCTCCGCCTCGTCGATCACCTCGAACTTCGGATCGATGCCTACCTCGAAGGCGTTCTCGCGCAGGATGCGCGCGGCCATAGAGCCGATGGTGCACACCCAGGCATCATCCACCTTCAGCGATTCCTCCGCAAGCCCCTCCTCGCGCAGAAGAGCGCGGATGCGGTCGCGCAGCTCCGCGGCGGCCTTCACGGTGAAGGTAATGGCGAGCACCTCGTCGATGGATTGCAGACCGCCGGGCGCCTCCTCGCCGGCGAGCAGCCCGTAGGCGATGCGCCTCGTCAGGGTGAAGGTCTTTCCCGAGCCGGCGCCGGCGGCGACCATGAGGGGGCGGTCGAAGGTGGTGATGGTAAGGCGCTGGCCCTCTTTGCAGGTATCGAGATTCACGCGAGCCTCCCGGGGCAATCGTAGGCGGGACAGAATTCACAAGCTTTCGGCGCGGACGGGCTCACGGGGATGGCCCCCTCGGAAAGCGCCGCCAACCGATCGGCCACCAAGGCCTCGATGGCATCCAGATAGGCGGAGAAGTTCATGGCCACCGCCGAGCTTCTGGAAGACAGGCCCGCAGGGTCGAAGGCCGCACCGTCGTAGGCCCCCGCCAACAGCTCCTTGGGGCTCTGCGCCCGGTAGCCCAAGTACAGCGCCCCGGCGCAGGCGAGGCCGAGGTCGGTGCGCAAAAGCGCCTGGGCGTAGATGAGCCCCTGCACGTGATGCGGCACGGACGGCTCGTCGCCCTCCTTCAGGCCGGATGCGTAGTCCTTGGACGATCCCTTGTAGTCGATCACCACGAAGCGTCCCCGCTCTGCGTCGGCATCGACGCGGTCGACGCGCCCCCGCAGCCGGACGCCGGCAAAATCCACGCCGTCGGCGACCTCGATGGGATGCTCGCAGAAGACCACTTCGTAGCCCGGGGGCATCTGGGCCTGCAGGCGCAAGCTGTGAACCAGTTGGCGCTTGAGCTGCGCCACCCGCTGCCGCTCCTCGCGCGTCGTCGCCGCAAGGCGAGAGCCCCCTCGGCGCTCGGGCTGCTCGCGGACAAGCTCGTCCACGAGCGCCTCGAACCGGGGCACCATGGCCTCGATGTTCTCCGCGTCCACGCGTCGCACGCCCTCCTCGGCGAGCCTGTCGTAGAAGCGGGCAAAGGCCTCATGGGCGAAATTACCCAGCTCCCGCGGCCCGAACCTCTCGTCGGGAGCCTCGGGTCGGATGCACGACTGCACGAACCACCGATAGGGGCAGTGGAGGTACTGCTCGATCGCCGAGGGAGAGAGCACGGGCAGACCCTCGGGCGTGCGCGGAAGGTAGCGAAGAAGAGGAAGCGACCGCAGGCTGCCCCGCGACGGGCGGAGAAGCTCCTCGCATCCCGTCACCGGGGCGAAGGCGGCGCCAAGCGCTTGCGGCAAGTCGCCTTCGCCGGCGCATCGGGCGCCGGCGGCCAAGGGCTCGGGGAGTCCGAAGCGCGCAGGGTCAGGACGGCCCCAACGCAAGGCCAGCTCCTCATCGCCGGCCGCTAAGGCCCGGTCGGCGCCGGCCCGGGCCTGGGCGCTCGCGAACTCTTCCAGCAGAAAGGAGGGGAACAGCTCGCTTTCCCGCTCGTCGCGCCGGCTCACGCCCAGGACAAATCGCCGACGGGCGGCGCGCTGCGCCGCCGCGAACCGCGAGCGCTGGCGCCAGAGCGCCGAAGGCTCTCGGGGAAGTCCGAGCGTCTCGGCGAGGCCGTCCAAAGCCGATAGGCTCTCGGAGATGCCGAAGGTGCGCGCGCTGACGTCCGCCAGGATCACCACATCCCAGCTTTTCGGCACGAGCGAGTCCAGTACGGCCGCACCGGCGATTTCGCAGAGGGGGCCGTCCGTCCCGGAGGAGCCCTCGACGCTCAGCGTGGCATCGGCAAGCAGCGGCGTCAGCGCGCAGGTCGACACGCCCAGCCCCTCCGCCAGGGCAAGCAGACCGCAGAGCTTGTCGAAGGCGGCGCGCTCGACGGCACGCTCCAGCGCGTCCGACGAGGCGGCACCGACGGCGCTGGAAAGGGCGTCGAGAATACGAGGAGGAACGCTTTCGCCGCAAGCCACGGCGCGCACGGCGAGGGCCAGAGCGGAAAACGAGTCGCTCTCCCCCGCGAGGATCTCGGCGGCATCGGTGGCAGTCAGTAAGCGGTCTTTGCGCAGACGCCCGTTGAGATCCCGCGCCTTTCGCTCGGCGATGCCCGAAAAGGGGTTGTAGGCGAAATCAGTGGCCGCCTCGAGCCAGTGGGGGCTCCCCTCCTCCAGCCGCCGCGCGCATTCCCAAGCGCGCCCGAAGGCGGTGGCCCTCCAGGGCGCGGTGCCCCGAAGCGCCACCGTCCAACCGCTGGTGCACAAAGGCGCTCCCAACACGCCGAACAGCTCTGCAGGGTCGGCGGCCACCACCAGAACGCTTCTTGCGCCCGCACGACCGGCGCGCCCTATCTCGTCGAGCAGAAGCCCGGGCATCGCCGCCGCTCCTGCGGCGATCAGCACGCCCGGCTCCACGTCTTCCGGAAGACAGGAAACCGCGGCAAGAGCCTCATCGCCTTCCGCGGAAGCGCCCAAAGCCGTCAGAAGGTGCCGAAGCCCCCCCGAGACGTCCAGGCAATCGCAAACAGTCACACCCATGGCGGGAAGCCGCCCATCCTCGACCATCGAGGCAAGGAGATCGGCCGCCTCATCCGCCTCGATCAGATTCCGCGCGGCCAGCTCATCGTAGTAGGAGCGCAAACACGCGACAAGCCCGCGCTGCAGAGAGGTCAACTCCGCAACGGGAACAGCTCCCTCGTCGGCGAGAGCGGCCGCGTGCTCGGCGGCAAAAGCCGCCAGCACCGATGGCGCCCCGGAGGCAGCGGCGGCATCGCAAGTCGAAGCCGCCCGGGCCGCAAGAAGGGAGCGCTCCTCAGCAGAAACGAGAACGCGCCCGTCGCCCCACAGCTCCCACAGCTCCTCCACCAATCCCGCGGCCGTAAGGCGACGCGCGCCGAAAGCGGCACCGGGAGCCGTCGCGGTTGCAGCGGCCTTGGCGGCAGCATTGGCGCGCTCGATGGTGCGGTAGAGCTCTACGGGAACGGTTGTCGGCACGGCGGTCCTCCTCAAAAATCAGTTCCGACCATTCTAGCGCGACCGGGGCGCTTCGGTGTCCTCTTTATGTCCCTCCACAGCCAGAACGCCTCTTCCGTCGGCAGCTCCCGTGAGCATTTGGCAACGGATTGCCGCCCGTGCGGTGACCCGTCGCCGACCTGGCCTTGCATCGGCGCGGCCAGGCCTACCATAGCGAAAGAACGAGTCGGCACCGGGCGCTCCCCCGCCCAGGCCGGCCCGCTTTCCCGAACCGCAGATTACAGGAGGCGCATGATGACCTATCAGGAACTGGTTACCAAGCTCATCGAGATTCAGAAGCACATGATGCCCGACTTGGAGAAGTTCGAGCGCGAGGATCGGCTGCCCCACGACCTCAAGGTCGCCAAGGCCGAGATCATCGAGTGGGAGCACACCGTGGACGGCGACGGCGGCCTGGAAGACGCCCCGGAGATCTGGCCCGTGGAGAAGTTCGCCCGGGCCCTGCGCGATCACTACGACGACTTCAACGACTTCATGCGCCGCAACATCGCCGAGTACGAGGTGCTCGCCGGCCAGCTGCCCGAGGCCTTCGCCCACCCGCTCGGCCAGTAGGCTCCGCAGCACCTCCGGCCACGCGCCCCGCTTCGCCCTCGCCCAGAAGACGAGCGTCGAATGCCAGCCGGTCAATCCAATCCAGCCGCTATCTTCGAGAGCCGCCTTAACGGGCGGCTCTCGCCGTCTGCGGCCGCGTTGCCCTTAGTAAGTGCCCGCGATCTCCTGGGCCATGCGGGCCACCCCGCGGCGAGCCTCGATGCGCTCGCGCTTGAAGTGCCACTGGCCAGCATCGAAGGCGGCGCCGAGGCCAATGGCGGCCAGCCGGTACCAGGTGCGCGCCCGGCGGAAGTCCTGCTCGCAGCCGCGTCCCAGCTCGAAGGCGCGGGCGAGGCGCAGCGCGGCGTTGCCCGTACTCGCACGGTCCTCGTCGATGCGCCCGCTCTCCAAATCGAAGGCTCGCCGGTACAGCGAGAAAGCCCGAGCCGCCGAGGAAGCGCATCCCCGACCCGCGGCCACCAGATCGCCCAAACGCCAGCAGCACTCGCCGTGACCATGATAGGCGCCGAAGGAGAAGTGCAGGTAGGCGCGCTCGTCGCAGGGGGTGTCCGCCTTGTGGAGCGCCTGGCGATCGGCCAGACCGTCCCAGTACGCCCCCTCGCACAGATCGCCCTCGTAGATGACGCCGAGACGGCAGTGGGCCCCGATGCTGCCCCGGGCCGCCGCATGCAGAAGGAGCATCTCGGCCGCGCGGTAGCAGTCGACGCGACGGCGCCGGTGCTCCTCGCCCGGCAGGCCCAGAGCCTCGCTGAAATAGACCTCCGCCAGCTCCAGGGCGCGCCAGCCGCCACGGTCGGCGCCGCAGGGATAGGAGGCGACGAACGTGCGCCCTCTCCCGTCGGGCGCCGGCTCGCTCACCCAGATGCGGGGCAGACCGCCCTCGCCGGCGCCTCCCTTGCGATCCACGGCGAACACCGAGCCCGTCTCGCGCCGACGCCGCCACTTCTCGTTGCGCAGCACTTTCGGCGTGAAGCTCGTCTCCGCGCCGCCGCAGGCCCGCCGCGCACTGGGCGCGCCAAAGAGCACGTTGGCGGCCCGCTGGGCCCAGCCCACTTCCCGCGCACGGGCTGGAGCGGCAACCGAGGAGGCGACATCCTCAGCAGGAAGGGCCAAGGCGCAGGCGACGGAAGGGTCGGCCACGGCCGCAACGGCGCTAGTCATTGAGCACCACCTCCATCACGAGCCGCGTCCACGAGCCGATCTGCTCCTTGTCCGTGAGCCGCCCCTCCACGGACTTGCCGCCGTCGATGAGCCGGGCGACGAACTCGTTGCACTCGCAGGAGACGTACCCGATTCGCCGGTCGGCGCCGTCGCGCACCTCCACGGCCCAGCCGTCGTGGGGGTTGGCCGCGTCCCGCACGAGGGAGAGCCGATCCCCCTTTCCGTAGCCTTCCGCAATGGCCGCCATCGCGGGCACGTGGCGCGTTCCCGCCACGGTAGTGTTTTCCACGACGCGAATCGATTTTGGTGCATTTGCCATGGTTCCTCCTGACCGATAACCTTATGGTCGACCATGATAAAGAACCGCTTACGATCAAGTGTCCCTTATTCGGTACAGCGAGCCACCGAAGATCGCCCTTGCTGAGCAGATCGATCATGGTTGTCGCAGCTGCACGATTGTGTTAGAGTCCGCTAACACGAAATCCGCTTCCCCGAAAGACGAGGAATGACATGAAAGACAAGAAATCGAAGAAGGCCGCCGCCGACAAGAAGGCCGATAAACTCGCCCGCAAGAAGAAGCACACCGGTTGCAAAGGCGAGAAGGGCGCCGCAGGCTGCAAGGGCTGCGCCAAGGCGAAGGCGTCGCTTGCGCTCTCCCACTGCACCTGCTGCAAGAAGCGCTGCCCGCTTTCCAAACCTAAATGCGGCAAGGGCCGCCGCCTCGCCGCCGCCCTCAAGCTGCGCGAGAAGAAGGCCTAGGGATATTCGCTATAGACGCTCTGCAACAAAGCGATAAACATCTTCCACTTTGTGGGTCATGGCTTCGCGGTACTCCGGTCGTGCCGCTGTTCTTTCCAAAAACTTTGATGGAAGGAATCGACGCATTTCCTCAGCGAAAGCGGCACTCCCAAGCGCCTCCCGCGCACGGGAAAGCCCACTGCGCAGAAGCTCTTGAGCGTTCTCGCCCACATGGTAATCGTTCAGTTTCCGGCCAACCATGACCGCAACCTCGTCCATATTCCTCCCCGGTCGCAAAGTGATCCAGGGAATGTCCCATAAATCGCGATAGCGCGGGGCAAGCACTTGCTGCGAGAATGACACGATTTTGTCCGCCAGAATCTCATCCAAAGATTGGCAACCGATAATAGCTCGGCTGCACATCCCTTCCACTTCCGGATAGTTTTCCTCAAGAACGCGAAGATCGCGAGTATATGAGGGTATTTGCGCGATCTCAATCTTGATTTTCTGGGAAGGAAGATCGGGTCGCGCCGGCGCCGTGTCGACGACCACCTGCCACCTCTTCATCGACCCACCGCCTTCGAAGTGCTCGATCTTTTTCGGGCCCTTGACCCGAACGCCCACATCGTATTTGCTCCGCAAGCTATCGCTCAGCAGTTCCCGAAAACCGGCGAGATCCGATTCCTCCAAGTCCAAGGCCGTGGTGAAATCAAGATCCTCGCTATAGCGGACAGCGCCATAACACAGACGCAGGCATGTTCCTCCTTGGAACGTGAGGCCGTCGAGCCATCGCGATTCATCGAGCGCACGGATGATGTCGTAATGAATGAGCTCTTTCTCTACAATCGGGAGCAACGCCTCCACTTCGCCTCGACGGGCAACGTTTTCAGCGAACTTCTTGAAATCAATCGCCATCTTCCACTTCCTCCCAATCGATGAGGTAGGTTGATCTCCGCGCTCGCATGAGCCCTTGGACAGCATATCTCTTAGTTGCGAGCCGCAGGGCGTGGCCAGGATAATCGACCGTATTCGAAATGATCTCGTTGGCATCGGCGGCAGTGTGAATAAACTCAATTGTGCCGAAGGGAGTGTTGAACTCCCCTTCCCTACCCGTCGTGACAACCGTTAAACGCCCTACGGGAATCTGGGAAATCACGCTCCACAGAGACGCCGCGCTCTCCATGCCGATGTAGTTGAACTCACCGGATCTCAAGGCGACGGCGACTTCCTCAATGGCCGGCACATCTCTTCCTTTGAAGTCGCCGAACCAGTAGACATCTCGCGCCAGCCGCGTGATGATCCCCGAATCAAGCAGACGCTTGATAGAGCTTCGCAAAGTATTGCCACTCTCTCCAAGGACGCGGCCAAGCTCGCGCGAGCGGAACACGCGCTTTTGCTCGCTGAAGGCTCTGAGTTTTCTTTCCGCTTCTATAAGTTTCATTGTCCCACTCTACAGTAATAGCCTAAATTTGGGTCATTACTGTAGAGTTAATACACGCTCCTGTCAATGATCTCAATCGATCTCACCTTCAGACACGCCCTCCGATTGCTCCTCCTTGGCGGCGCGGGCCTCGTCGAGCAGGGCCTTCATGGTGGGGTTCTTGCGGGTAAGTTTCTTTACGGTGAGATCCTCGGCCTTGTCGTTAGCCAAACGCAGGTTACGTTCGCTTCCCAGCAGGTGCTCCTTGATCTTCTGCAAATGGTCGATGGACTTGTCTATCTCGTCGATGGCCTTCGCGAAGCGCTCGCTGGCGAGCCGGTAGTTGCGGCCGAACTTGTCCTTGAAGTCGGCCAGCTGGTCCTCGAAGTTCGTCACGTCGATGTTCTGCTGGCGCACGAGGGCCAGTTCGCGGCGGGCCTCCATGGATGAGAGCGCCGCGTTGCGCAGAAGCGTGATGAGCGGGATGAAGAACTGCGGCCGGATGACGTACATCTTCTCGAAGCGATAGGACACATCGGTGATGCCGGCGGCGTACAGCTCGTTGTCCGGCTCGAGCAGCGACACGAGCACGGCGTACTCGCAGCCCTTCTTGCGGCGGTCGGCGTCCAGTTTCTTGAAGTGCGACTCGTTGGTCTTTCTGTGGGTGGAGTCGTCGGCCTCGTTCTTCATCTCGAACATGATGGAGACGATCTCGTTGCCCTCCTCGTCGAAGTCGCGGAAGACGAAGTCGCCCTTGGTGCCCTCCACCACCTCGTTGTCCTTCTCGAAGTAGGCGCGCGGAAAAGCGGTGGGGCGCAGGCGGTTGAACTCGATCTCGCAGTGCTGCTCGAGCGTTTCGCCGAGCATCTTCGTGGAAAGCCGCGCCCTCATATCCTGGATGCGCTCGATCTCCCGCTCGCGGTCGGCGATGAGCTCGTCCTTCGCCCGAAGCTTCTCGGCCAGCTGGGCCTGGGCCTCGGCCCGAGCCCGGGCCAGCTCGGCCTCGGCGCGGGTCTTCTGTGCCTCCAGCTCGTCGCGCGCCCGCTCCACTTTGCCGCGCAAATCGTCCCGCTCGCGCTCGACGGCCACCTGGGCGTCCTTGGCTGCGGCCTCGGCCCTCTGCACCGCGATCTGCGTTTCCATGGAAGCTTGTTGTTGCTGGACACTTAGCTGGGCCTTCAGGTTGACGAGCTCGCCGTCGCGCTCGGCGATCTGGGCGCGCAGAGCCTCCTCGGCCTTGGTGACCGCCAGCGCCACCTCCTGCTCGCGGCTTTTCTCGGCCAGAGACACGCGGGCATCCACCTCGCGCTGGAACTCCTGGTCGCGCACTTGGTTCAAAATGGCGGCGTACCCGCTCTCGTCCACGGTGAACGCCTCGCCGCAATGGGGGCACTTGATCTCGTTGCTCATGAAACGGTTCCTTCCTGTTGCTCGAGGAAATCATACACCGTCGCCGACGCGGCGGCTCGAAGCTCAGCCGGCCGGGTACAGCAATTCCAGAGACTGGATGGCCGAAAAGGGGATGCGCCGACGCACGATCCACAGATCGCGGAAGGTGACATCGATCTGGCTCACGGCCCCTTCGGCCTCGCGATAGCCGCCGCCCTCGTAGTAGCGGCAGCACACCACGTCCCCGCGGTCGAGGTTCGCGATGAGATCATCCAGTGCCCGGGCCTCGTCGTCGGAAAGCGGCCGGCGCGATTCGGGAACCGCCTCCTTTGCGTGGACGAGATCGTAGTAGCCGCGCAGCGCCGCGAAGGGCATGAACTGGCGGGCGCGATCGGGATGCGGCCGTCCGATGCCCGGAGGCACCGGCGGATCCAAGGGCGCCTCGGCCCCGGCAGCGGTCTGCGCACCGCACGGGCCCGCGTCGCCGACCTTCTCCCACCTAAGTCCCGCGAGCACATCCACTTCCCTAGCCATGGTGCCCTCCCACCATGGTGTTCCGCTCGCGACCAAGCGCGTGTTCCTTCAGGCTCGTGCCCTTGATGAGGGCGTTCTTCCCGAACTTCCCCTTCACGGCGAGCACGGCCTCGGCGCGGCGCCGCTCGCGATCGGCGGCCGCAACATCGGTGAACAGGTCCACCGTGGCCAGATCGGCGTCCACCAGGTTGCCAAAACCGATGCTGATCTTGCGCATGGTGCGGGCCGGATCCACCGTCTCCCGGAAGAGCGCCTCCAAGTATCCGTAGAGCTTCGCGAAGGAGTTCGTGCGCTTGGAAATCTTACGGGAGCCGCCCCCATGCGGACGCGTGCCGCCGACACGCCGGGTACCATGGCCGCCGTCGAAGAGCTCCCCCGCCTTCTCGGGGCCCTTTGCGGCGTCCCCCCCGGCACCTTCCGCCGCCTCGTCCCCATCCCCGCCCCTCCCGTAGCTCACGTGCAGCGAGATATGATCGGTCACCAGGTGCTTCTCTGCCAGATCGAGCACAGAGTCGTCCACCATCTCGCGCAGCACCATGAGGGTGTCGTCGAAGTTGTAGCCGCAGGGCAGGATCTGCCCGTTCATCGTGGAGGAGCTCTCCGGCTCGTAGGCCTTGATCTCGGCGATGGTGCAGGGCTCCACGCCCCAGGCATGATCGATGAGGTACTCGGCGTTCACCCCGAACTCGCCGTAGAGCACGTCCGGATCCATCTCGGTCACGCCCTTCAAATCGAACACCCGGTACTTCGCGAGCCGCCGAGCAATGCCCGGCCCGATGTTCCAAATGTCGGTGATGGGCCGATGCCGCCAGATGCTCTCGCGAAAGGAGCGCGCATCGAGCTCGCCCACCCCGTCCGGCGCGTGCTTGGCCGAGATGTCGAGCGCCACCTTCGCGAGGAACAAGTTGGGGCCGATGCCTACGGTGGCCGGGATGCCCGTCTCCGCGCGCACCGCCGAGCGCAGCGTGTCGGCGAACTCGCGGGCCGTCAGGTCGTACAGCTCCAGGTAGGGCGTGGCGTCGATGAAGCACTCGTCGATGGAATAAGGATGAATGTCCTCTTGGGACACATAGCGCAGATAGGTGCCGTAGATCTCCGCCGACACTTCCATATAGCTGTTCATGCGCGGCTGAGCCGTGATGTAGTCGATCCCCTCGGGAATCTCATAGAGCCGGCAGCGGTTTTTCACCCCCGCCGCCTTCATGGCCGGGCTCACCGCCAAACAGATGGTCATCTCCGAGCGCGTCGGATCGGCCACCACCAGCCGCGTGGTCATGGGATCCAGCCCCCGGCGCACACACTCCACCGAGGCGTAGAAGCTCTTCAGATCGATACAGACATATGTGCGCTCGCGTTCCATGCCGCCCAGTATAACATGGAACGTTCGTTCGCGTCATACTGAATCGCCGTAATTGCCCAACCAGAACGAAGATGCTTCCGCCGCACGTCCCGCTCACGATCGTCGCTTCATGGCGCGCAGGCGGTCCTTCTGCTCGGCGGGGATGCGGCGGCTCTCCACGGCCTTCTGGATGGCCTTGTTGTGGGTCCACTCGTCAAGGGCGCCGGAGGCGATGACCGCCTCGGCAGCGGCCGACTGCTTCGCCAGCGCCTCGGCGAAGTACCAGGCGCGCATCATGTTCACGTAGTACTCCGGGCGCGAGACGCCGATGACCCACGCGAAGAACTCCGGCCGGAACCGCTCGTCGAGGAACAGCTCCATGAGCACGCCAATGGCGAAGCGCACCGTGTACTCGTGGTCACTTTCCAGCCACGATCGCGCCTTAGCCAGGGCGGCATCCGGGTTCGCGGCGAGCCCACGACAGGACAGCTGGTCGCAGGTGGCCCAGTTGTCGACGAAGGGGAGGAAGCGCTCGATCTCGCCGACGAGCTTATCGAAGTCGCGCTCCTGGGCGATGACGAACGAGTGCAGCTGATTCTCCTCGAAGGTGCCGTGCGGCAGCGCCGCCAGAAACTCCCCCGCATCTTCCCGCCGGGCGAGCCCTTTCGCGAACTTCCGCAGCTCGGGCGTGCGCACGCCCACGATGGTGGCCGCGTCGATGTTCGGGATGAGCTTCGCCTGGAACGCCCGGTACCCCTCATCCGCATGGGAGACAAGAAACGCCCCGACATCTTCCCGAATCGCCACCGCTCCCCCCTTTCTCCGCCTTTTCGCCCGGCCTCGTCGCAAACCAGCTGGATACCCCCAACGGCAGAAGAGAAAGACCGTCAGCCATCATTGCCTGCTCGGCCACCTATTCCCTGTGTTGGAGCGCGGGCGCAGCAACGAGGATCTTACCGCTCATAGATCATCGCCGAGCCATCCCTCTATTTTGGAAATCGTGCTTTTTTGGCCAGATTCAGCATATTTGCGATTTCCCGCTTTCAAAAAAGCATGTTTTCCAAATAGGCGAGTCCAAAATAGCACATTTTCCAAGATACCTGATTAAAACCGATTACTCCGTAAATGAAGTATGAAAATTAGCAAGCGTTTGAACTGGTAAAACTCTATTTCCGCATTCCACACCCCCTTACTTCTCGTCTCATACAAGTTGGAAAATGTGCTTTTTTGTTTTACTCGATCGCAGTTTCGAAGATCCCCGCCAGCTGCAAGCAGCAGACCGCCGTCGCCGAGGCCCTCGCCGACTGCAAGCAGCAGGCCGGCCTCTAGAACGCAAAAGAACCCCGGTTCGTTCTCACCGGGGTTCTTTTCACGTGACCCACAGGTCGTTCGTAACGTCAGCGAGCGGCTCTTCCTACACGATGCCCTGGGCCATCATGGCGTTGGCGACCTTCTCGAAGCCGGCGATGTTGGCGCCCATGACGTAGTTGCCCTCGTGCCCGTAGCGCTTGGCGGCGTCGTCGATGGCGTGGAAGATGCTCACCATGATGCCCTTGAGCTTCGCGTCCACTTCCTCGAAGGTCCAGGAGAGGCGCTCGGAGTTCTGGGACATCTCCAGACCGGAGGTGGCCACGCCGCCGGCGTTGGCCGCCTTGCCCGGGAAGAACACGATGCCGTGCTCCTGCACGTACTCGGTGGCCTCGAGGGTGGTGGGCATGTTGGCGCCCTCGGCGAGGATCTTGCAGCCGTTCTTCACGAGATTCTCCACGTCCTCCATGTGCACCTCGTTCTGGGTGGCGCAGGGCAGCGCGATGTCGCAGGGGGTGACCCACACGCCGCGGCCCTCGTGGTACTCGACGCCCTCGCGGCGGGCGGCGTACTCGGTGAGGCGGCCGCGCTCCACTTCCTTGACCTGCTTGAGCAGCGCGACATCGATGCCCGCCGGATCGTACACCCAGCCGGTGGAGTCGGACACGGTAACCACCTTGGCGCCGAGCTGCTGGGCCTTCTGCGTGGCGTAGATGGCCACGTTGCCGGAGCCGGAGATGCAGACCGTCTTGCCGTCGAAGGAGTCGCCGTTGCACTTCAGGTACTCCTCCACGAGGTACACCAAGCCGTAGCCGGTGGCCTCGGTGCGGGCGAGCGAGCCGCCGAAGGAAAGGCCCTTGCCGGTGAGCACGCCCTCGAAGACGTTCTTGATCTTCTTGTACTGGCCGAACATGTAGCCGATCTCGCGGGCGCCCGTGCCGATGTCGCCGGCCGGCACGTCGGTGTCGGCGCCGATGTGGCGGAACAGCTCGGTCATGAAGGCCTGGCAGAAGCGCATGACCTCCATGTCGGACTTGCCCTTCGGGTCGAAGTCGCAGCCGCCCTTGCCGCCGCCCATGGGCAGCGTGGTGAGGCTGTTCTTGAAGATCTGCTCGAAGCCGAGGAACTTGATGATGCCGAGGTTCACGGAAGGATGCAGGCGCAGGCCGCCCTTGTAGGGGCCGATGGCGCTGTTGAACTGCACGCGGAAGCCGCGGTTGACCTGAACCTTGCCGTTATCGTCGACCCACGGCACGCGGAACATGATGACGCGTTCGGGCTCGACGATGCGCTCGAGGAGGGCTGCCTCCTCGTATTCCGGATGGGCCTCGATGACCGGCTCCAAGGACTGCAGGACCTCGGTGACGGCCTGGATGAACTCGGGCTGCTCGGCGTTCTTCGCCTTCACCTGTTCGATGACGTTGTCGACGTAGCTCAAAGGAACCTCCTTTATGCGGAAAGGGCTCGCGGCGGTGCCACGATGCACCTCCGCCTTCGCGCCGCATTATAGAACGGGGAATTTCCAAACGATGACTAATTAACTGAGCCGAAACAAAGCCCGCGAATTTGCGCACGCGGGAGCGGCGAACGGGCTAGAGCGAGGCGCACACCTTCGAGGAGGGGACGTTCAGGGACGTGAGCAGCACGACGCCCACCTGCCCGCGCTCCGGGGCGTAGACGATGTGCGCGTTTCCCTCGCCCTCGCCGCGGCCGGGCTCGGCCTGGTCGTCGTCGGCGACGATGACCACGTTGAAGTCGTCGGTGCTCGCAAGGCAGCTCAGGCGCGGCACGAGGCAGACGAAGGACTCGGCGCCGGCGGAAGCGAGCTCGTCGTGCAGCTTTTCCAGCTGACGAGCCGAGGCGTAGTAGTCCACGGCCACGACGCCGATCTTGCGGTCGCCGGCCATGAGGATGCGCGGCTTCTCGTAGCGGGCGAGATCGTCCAGGTTCAGCGTGAGGACGCCGGCGCCCTTCTCCTCGTAGAACGAGCGCACATCCGAGGCGTAGACGGGCCGCTCGCGCATGGACAGCGGCAACCGCGCCAGCTCGGCGGCCACCATCTCGCCCAGCGTCTCGGGACGCTCGTCGGCGTCCCCGTCCACCGAGGGGAGCTTCGTGGGGCGCAGCGCGTCCAGGACGTCATAGGTGCCGTCGAAGACGATGGCCGTATATCCGGACATCTGCCCGAAGGCGTCGTCCACGGCGGTGGCGGCCATGTTGAAGGAGCGGCCCGTCTCGAAGTAGCGCAGAAGCACGCTGCCGCCGAGCACGACGAGCAGCGCGAACACGAGCAGGGCGACTTTTTCGCGGGTACGCTTCTTCATGGGGAAAATTATACCGAAGCCCCGCCGCGAAGGCGCGACGGGGCACGAGGTTCCATATTCCCTCACCGGGGGGCGACCTTAGTCGCCGGTTGATCTCCGTAGGGGGCGACCCTAATCACTGGATGGTTTCCGCAGGGGGCGACCTTGGTCGCCCCTCCCGAGCGAGGTTATTCCACTCGAGAGGGCAGACCAAGGTCTGCCCCTACGGGATAGAGTGCGACGCCTAGCTGGCAGCGGCCAGTTGGCGGTCGGCCTCCAGCATGCGCTTGACAAAGTGCCCGGTGTAGGAGCCCTCCACCTCGGCCACCTCCTCAGGCGTGCCCTGGGCGACGATGGTGCCGCCGCGATCGCCGCCCTCGGGGCCCAAGTCCACGATATGGTCGGCGCACTTGATGACATCGAGATTGTGCTCGATGACGAGCACGGTGTTGCCCGCGTCCACGAGGCGCTGCAGCACCTCCAGAAGCTGGCGCACGTCCTCGAAATGCAGGCCAGTGGTAGGCTCGTCCAAGATGTAGAAGGTCTTGCCGGACTGGCGCTTCTGCAGCTCGCTGGCGAGCTTCACGCGCTGGGCCTCGCCGCCGGAGAGCGTGGTCGCCGGCTGGCCCAGGCGGATGTAGCCGAGGCCCACGTCGAAGAGCGTCTGCAGCTTGCGCTTGATGCCCGGGATGTTCTCGAAGAAGTGCAGGGCGTCCTCGACGGTCATGTCGAGCACCTCGGAGATGTTCTTGCCGCGGTAGGTCACCTGCAGCGTCTCGCGGTTGTAGCGCTCGCCGTTGCAGACCTCGCAGGGCACGTAGACGTCGGGGAGGAAGTGCATCTCGATCTTGATCTGGCCGTCGCCCTTGCAGGCCTCGCAACGGCCGCCGCTCACGTTGAAGGAGAAGCGCCCCGGCGCGTAGCCGCGGGCCTTGGCCTCGGCCGTGCTGGCGAACAGCGCGCGGATGTCGTCCCACAGTCCGATGTAGGTGGCCGGGTTCGAGCGCGGGGTGCGCCCGATGGGGCTCTGGTCGATGTTGATGACCTTGTCGAGCTTCTCCAGGCCCGTGATCTTGCGGTAGGGCCCGGTGCGGCGATGGGCATGGTTCAACCGATTGGCGAGCGCCGGCGCCAGCGTGTCGGTGATAAGGGAGCTTTTTCCCGACCCGGAGACGCCCGTGACCACGGTGAGCGTGCCGATGGGCACCTCCAGCGTGACGTTTTGCAGGTTGTTCTCCTTGGCGCCGGTCATCTTCAGCGTGCCGCGGCCCGGCTTGCGGCGAGCCTCCGGTACCGCGATGCGGCGGCGCCCCGACAGATAGTCGGCCGTGACGGAGCCCTCCGTGGCCATGACCTCCGCCGGCGTCCCCGCCGCGATGACGTGGCCTCCGTGCTCGCCGGCGCCCGGGCCCATGTCCACCACGAAGTCGGCCGCCCGGATGGTGTCCTCGTCGTGCTCCACGACCACCACGGTGTTGCCCAAGTCTCGCAGGCGCTCCAACGTGGCGATGAGCCGCTCGTTGTCGCGCTGGTGAAGCCCGATGGAGGGCTCGTCCAGGATGTAGAGCACGCCCATGAGCCCGGCGCCGATCTGGGTGGCGAGCCGGATGCGCTGGGCCTCGCCGCCGGAGAGCGTGGCCGTGGCCCGCTCCAGCGTGAGGTAGTCCAGGCCCACGTCCACGAGGAAGCGCAGCCGCTCGCGGATCTCCTTCACGATGGGCAGGGCGATGACCGCCGCCTGGCCCGTGAAGTGCAGCCCCTCGAAGAACGCCAGCGACTCGGCCGCCGACATCTCCGTGACGTCGTGGATGGACTTGTCGTTCACCGTGACCGCGAGGACCTCCGGCTTCAGGCGCTTGCCGCCGCAGGTCTCGCAGGGCACCGTGGCGAAATAGGCCGACAGCTTCTCGCGCTGGGCGTCGGACTGGGCCTCGGTGTAGCGGCGCTTCACTGCGGCGAGCACGCCTTCCCACTCGATGTACCAGTAGGTGTCGCGGCCGTCCACGGTGCGGTAGTCCACGCGCACCTTCTCGTTGCCGAGGCCGTGCAAGAGCGCCTTCTGGGCCTTCTTCGGCATGTCCTCCCACGGGGTGTCGGCGTCGGTGCCCACATGCTGGGCCACGGCGCGCAGCACCTGGGGGTAGTAGTTGCCGCTCTTGAACGGCGCGATGACGCCCTCGTTCAGCGTGAGGGACGGGTCGGGTACCACGAGCGAGGGGTCCACCTCGTCGCGGCTGCCGATGCCGAGGCAGTCGGGGCAGGCGCCGTAGGGGGCATTGAAGGAGAAGTCGCGGGGCTGCAGCTCGTCCATGGAGTGGCCGTGCTCGGGACACGCGAGGGCCAGCGAGAACAAATGCTCTCCCTCCCCGAGGCCGCCCGTGGCGCCCGAGGAGGTGCCACCGGCCTCGCCGAGCGGTTTCCCGTCCGGCCCGAGCACCTGCACGAGCACGCGGCCCTGCGCCAGCTTGCAGGCCAGCTCCACGGCCTCGGCGATGCGGCTTTGGGCGGATTCCTTCAGCGTGACGCGGTCGACCACCACGTCGATGAAGTGCTTGATCTTCTTGTTCAGCGTGACGGGCTCACCGGAAAGCTTCACGATCTCGCCGTCGATGCGCACGCGGGAGAAGCCCTCCTTCTGCAGATCGGCGAAGAGCTTCGTGAACTCGCCCTTGCGGCCGGCCACCACCGGGGCCATGAGGATGGCCTTCGTCGACTCGCCCTGGGCGTCGTCGCCGAGGCGCAGGATATCGTCGGTCACCTGGTCGGTGGTCTGCTTCTTGATCTCGCGGCCGCACTCCGGGCAGTGGGGCACGCCCACCCGCGCGAACAGAAGGCGCAGGTAGTCGTAGATCTCGGTGGTGGTGCCCACGGTGGAGCGGGGGTTTTTCGACGTAGTCTTCTGATCAATGGACACCGCCGGCGACAGGCCGTCGATGGAGTCCACATCGGGCTTGGACATCTGACCCAGGAACATGCGGGCATAGCTGGAGAGGCTCTCCACATAGCGGCGCTGCCCCTCGGCGTACATGGTGTCGAAGGCGAGGCTGGACTTGCCGGAGCCGGAAAGGCCCGTGATGACGACCAGCTCGTCGCGGGGAATAGTCAGGTCGACGTCCTTCAAGTTGTGCTCGCGGGCGCCTTTGATGACGATCTCGTTGGCCATTGGCTGGATTTCCTTCGCAGACGTGAAGCAACGGGCGCCGCGCGGGCCGCCCGTTGCCGAATTCTCTTGTTTCGCCTGCGTATTCTAGCGATTCGCGCGGCCGCTGGCTAGCAATTTAGGGAACTTTTGTTCGGGTTCACGGATTTTGCATAGATGATCGCTCAGGTTATATGAGCGCGGGGGCAGCGACGGAGGCATCCTCGGGAGCGGCCTCCCCCGTCGCGGGCTCGGGCGCCGAGGACTCCCCCATACCCTTCATCTTCCGGAAACGGGACAGCGTGAGGCGGCCGTCCTTCTTCTTCTCGCTGGGCGCCCGCAGGCAGACCGCCACGAACAGGCTGGCAGCGACGAGCACGGCGGCCATGGCGGCGAACACGAAGGCGAAGGAGGTCGCCTCCAGAAGGATGCCGCAGACCACGCCGGTGACCGCCGAGCCGGCGTAGGCCACGAGGTTCACCGAGGCGAGGATGGCCGAGACGCGCAGCACGCTCACGCGCAGAAGCAGAAGGCGCAGCGACACGGACACCGCCACGCCCATGGCGAAGCTGAACAGGGCGCAGTCGCCCATGAACAGAAGCTCGGCGCCCATGAGGACGCATAGCGCCATCAGCGCCGTGGTGGCCGTCACGGCCGCCATGGAGACGACGAGGGTGCGCTTGGGCTCGAAGCGCTGCACGAGCGGGCCGCCGAGAAGCGACGGCGCCATGATGAGGGCCAGAATGACCGACCCGGCCAGAGGCGAGGTCTCGCCGAAGCACTGCTGGGCGATGGGCGCCGAGAACGACTGGTAGAAGCAGGAGACGAGCCAGGTGGCCAGGTAGCACACGGCCACCACGGCGAACAGGCGCCGGTTGTCGGTGGGGATGTAGACGCGCACCCTCATCACGGCGCGCAGCGAGAGCGTCTGGTCGAGGGGCTCGTGCACCACGGGCATGAGGAACAGGCACACGGCCAGGATGACGATCATGATGCCGTAGAGCACGGCGATGCTCGGCACGATGTCGTAGAGGATGCCCACGGCCACCGACCCGATCATGATGCCCACCATGGCGCCGCAGCTGGCCACGGTGGACCCCCAGCCGAGGTGTCTCTCCCCCACGCAGTCGATGACGAGGGCGGACACGGCGCTCATGCCGAAGCCGGCCGAGAGGCCCTGGACGAAGCGGGCGGCGAGCACGGCCGCGCCGCTGTCCGCCATCATGAACATGATGCAGCCGACGATGGCGAGCATGAGGGTGAGGCTGGTCACGGGAGTGCGCCCGAAGGCGTCGGAGATGCGCCCGGCGAGCAAGAGCGTCAAGGCCACGCCGGTGAGGTAGGTGAACATCGTGTTGGAGATATCCGCCGTGGTGAGCCCGATGGTGGCCTGGTAGTCGGCATAGAGGGGAATCGGGATCGCCGTGGCGGCGAAAATGGCCAGAAACGCGATAGTGGCGAGCGCGAACCCGCGCAGGGACTGCCCGTCGGTGAGCTCCTCTTTGTGCATCCTTTCCTCCGTTTGAACGAGATGTGCCAGCCTGCCTTGCGGGAACGGATATCCCGAAAGGGTGGGTGAAGTATGAACCTCGCTTCAGGGGAATTCAAGGGATTGCGCTGAGTTTTCCACTCAGCGATGAAACGGCCCCGCAAGCCGCGCGAGGGTTCGGAGTCCCGTGCCGCCCGCCGCCGCCTTAAAGCCGCCGACGGCGGGCGCCGCGAGCAGCTGGCCAAGCGCTCCCCGCAACCGACAGCGAGCGCAAAAGGAGCCCTCTCCCCCGAGGGCTCCTGTGTGGGTTTCCGCTGTGGCGTATCCGGAAGCTACATGACGGCGTGGCTGGCGGACTGCATGAGGTAGGGAATGTAGGCGAGCACGACGAGCGCCGCCCAAAACAGCATCTTCGCCTTCTTGCGACTCATGGCTCCTCCCTTCCGCGCAATCCGTCCGATCGACGGTCCATCTGGATCGTCACCGTGATTCTTGCACAAAACACAGGAGGGGAAGACCCGAAAAAGCCACTAGTCACGATGGCGCAACCGCCCCGATGACCCCGCGCAACGCCCCTGTTCGCCGTTTGTAAATTACGCGCATATCGGCCGCAGTGCGCCCAACCGTAGGAGGCGACTTACGCGCGCGGATGGGCGAGGCCGTGGATCTCCTTCAGGCGCTCCGGGGTCACGTGGGTGTAGATCTGCGTGGTGGTGAGGCTCGCGTGCCCCAGCATGTCCTGGACGCTGCGCAGATCGGCGCCGCCCTCCAGAAGGTCGGTGGCGAAGGAGTGGCGCAGGGCATGGGGCGAGAGCGACTCGTCCAACCCCGCAGCGGCCAGAGCGCGCTTGAACATCTTGCGGATGCCGTCGGGCTTCATCTGGTTGCCCCGGTTGCTGACGAAGAAGTAGTCGCTCTGCCTGTCGCCGAGCAGCTCCGGCCGCGCCTTCTCGAGATAGCGGGCCATGGCCTCGGCGCCCCGGCGGCTCAAGGGCACGATGCGCTCCTTGGCGCGCTTGCCGAACACCTTCACCTCGCGCTCGGGGAAGTTCACCCAGGAAAGGAGGAGCCCGGAGGCCTCGGAGACGCGGGCGCCGCAGGAGAACAGGAATTCCAGGAGCGCCGCGTCGCGCATCTGCGCCGCCGTCTGCTCGCGGGGCGCGCCGTCGGCGTCGGTCGGGCCGTAGACGGCCAGCAGGCGCTCCACGTCGCCGTCGGACACGACCTTCGGGAGCCGGCGGTCGACCTTGGGGGCCGACAGCACGCTGGCGGGATCGGCCGGGGCGAGACCGGTCACGCACGCCCAGCGGAAGAACGTGCGCAGAGACGACAGGTGCCGCTTGATGGTGGTGCGGGCGTAGCGCGCCTGGTCGAGCTCGGCGAGGTAGCGCCTCAGCTGGCGGTAGGTGGGAGCGAGCGGATCGACGCCCGCCCGCTGCGCCCAGCGCAGGTAGGCCTCCATGTCCTCGCGATAGGCGCGCACCGTATGGGCCGAGGCGCCCATCTCGGAGGCGAGGTGATCGCAGAACCGCGCCACCGCCTCTTCGCCGGGCAGCGGCGCCCCGTCGGCGGCGTTTCCGCCGCCAGCGCCTTTGCGCCCCGTCACGGCAGCAGCCCCGCCTCGGCCAGGGCCTCCTTGTAGCCCGCAAGCGCCTCGTTGGCGCGGTCGGCGTAGGCCTGGTAGCGGGCGCGCTTGTTGCGCACCGGGGGCGAGAGCGGAGCCATGAGCCCGAAGTTCACGTGCATGGGCTGGTAGTCCTTCGTCGCCGGATCCGTGGCGTAGGCCAGAAGCGCCCCGAACACCGTCTCCGTCGGCAGCTCCGGCAGCGCGATCCCCGCAAGGTCGGCGGTCACGGCCAGCGCGACGTGCAGCCCGCTGCGGATGGCCTCGCAGTAGCCCTCGGTGCCGGCAAGCTGCCCCGCCACGTAGACGGGGACGCCGAGGACGTCCGCTTGCGGCGTGACGAGCCGGTTACGACGGTCGAGCAGCCGCGGCGCGTCGATGAAGGTGTTGCGGTGCATGACGCCGTAGCGCGCGAACTCCGCCTCTTCCAGGCCGGGGATCATGCGAAACACGCGGCGCTGCTCGGGGAAGGTGAGGTTGGTCTGGAACCCGACGAGGTTGTAGCTGGCGCCGTGGGCGTCCTCGGCGCGCAGCTGCAAAGCCGCCCAAGGGCGGCGCCCCGTGCGCGGATCGGTGAGCCCCACCGGCTTCAGGGTGCCGAAGCGCGGGGCGTCGCGGCCGGCCCGGGCTATCTCCTCGATGGGCTGGCAGGCCTGGAACAGCTCGCGGGTCTCGAAGTCCTTCGCGATGACGCGCTCGGCCGCGAGAAGCTGCTCGATGAAGGCGTCGTACTCCTCCCGGGTGAACGGGGCGTTCAGGTAGTCCCCGCCGGCACCGGCGTCCTCGTAGCGGCTTTGGCGAAACACCTTCCCGAAGTCGATGGAATCCGCCATCACCACCGGCGCCGCGGCGTCGTAGAAGGCCAGGGCGTCTCGCCCCGTCAGGGCCATAAGCGACGACGAGAGCGCATCGGAGGTGAGCGGGCCGCTCGCCAAGACGATCGCGTCCGAGCCGGCGGCAAGGGAGGGGATGTCCGTCGCCTCGCGGCGCTCCACCGCAATGAGGGGATGCTCCTCCACCTGGCGCGTCACGTCCCGGGAAAACAGCACCCGATCCACCGCCAACGCGCCGCCCGCGGCCACCGCATGGCGCTTCGCCGCCGCGATCAGCGGCGATCCCAGAGTCGCGAGCTCCGCCTTCAAGAGCCCCGCCGCGCTGTCGGGCTTGGTGCTCTTGAGCGAGTTGGAGCAGACGAGCTCGGCCGCGTCCCCCGTATGGTGCACGGCGGTCGGATGCGCGGGGCGCATCTCGACAAGGCGCACGGAGATTCCGCGCGAGGCGAGGTTCAGGGCCGCCTCGCTGCCCGCCAGTCCTGCGCCTACTATGGTTACCGTATTGCTCATGGGGCAAAAGGATACCAAACAACGGTGCCGTAAGGCCCGTCAATTCCGCTTGGGCGCCCCAGCTTCTCCCTATTGACACAGCCATGGCCTACACCGCCGTCCGCAGGGCCGGATGCGGGCCGTAGCGCCCGTCGGGGTACTGGGCGATGAGCCCGTCGCGCTGGGCCTCGGCGAGCCAAATCATGAGCCAGGTGAACGTGTCGCCAGCCGGAGCATGGTCCTCGGCCAACTGACGCAGGGCCTCCATGCCCAAAGGCTCCGCTTGCAGCGCCGCGAGCAGAGCCTCCTCGCCGCGATAGGGCTGACTCGCCTTGCCGCGATCGTCCGCAGCCTCGGCCCGCTGCTCCTTCAGACAACCGAAGGTTGAGAAGAGCGCGTCGGCGAAGGCTTCGTCGTCCACAATGGGGAGCGCCCCCTGGTACAGCAGGCGGTTCGCCCCCTTCGACGCCGCAGAGGTGATGGCCCCGGGCACCACCCATACCTCCCGGCCCGCGAGCAGCGCCTCGTCGGCCGTAGAGAACGTGCCCGAGGGCAGCCCCGCCTCCACGATGAGCGTGGCCCGGGAGAGCCCCGCAATGAGCCGGTTGCGGGCGCGGAAGGCGTGGGGCTGGGGCGGGAAGTCCCATTCGTGCTCGGAGACCACCGCGCCGCCTGCCGCCACGATGCGCTGGAAGAGCCCCGCATTCTCCGCCGGGTACAGCTGGTTGCAGCCGCCCCCGAGGAAGGCCACCGTGGGCGCGCCCGCGGCCAGGGCCGCCTCGTGGGCCACGGCGTCGCAGCCCCGCGCGCCCCCGGAGATGATGGCGACGCCGCGCTCGGCGGCAGCCGCGGCAAAGCGCTTGGCGCAGCCGCGCCCGTAGGGCGTCGCGCGCCGCGCACCCACAACGGCCAGTCCCTCGGCCAGCGCGCCGGGGCGGCCCACACCGTACAGGCGCGCCGGCGGGTGGGGTATGCTCTTCAGCGCCTTCGGGAACAGCGGATCCTCCAAGGCAAGCTCGAAGCGCTCCCCTTCCAATCTCATTACCTTCACCGGCATCGGTCACTTTCCTCCTATTCCATCGCGCACGCGGAAGTTCACGGCCTCCGCGATGTGCGCGCTCTCGATTTCCTGGGATTCCGCCAGGTCGGCGATGGTGCGGGCCACCGCGAGCGTGCGCGTGATGGCCCTGCCGCTCATGGCGTGCAGCTCCGCCTGGGCGATCATGAAGCGGCGCGGCCCGTCGGCCAAAGCCTCTATGGAGCCATCAGACCCCTTCTCGGCCATCTGCGATGCGCGCCACGAGGCGAAGTCCCGGGCCGCCATCACCCCCTCCCGCAGCTGCGCGGAGCTCGTCCCCCGCTTCCGTTCCAAAATCTCTGCCGGACGAATGCGGCGGACATCCAGATGCAGGTCGATGCGATCGATGAGCGGTCCGCCTATGCGGTTCTGGTAGCCCCGGATCTGGGGCACCGTGCAGGTGCACTCCCGCTCCTCGTCGCCGAAGTACCCGCAGGGACACGGGTTGCTGGCCGCCACGAGCACGAATCGCGCCGGGAAGGTCACGTTGCCGTCGGCCCGGGTGAGCATCACCGATCCGCTCTCCATGGGCTGGCGTATACCCTGCAAAACCGAGCTTTTGAACTCCGCCAGCTCGTCCAAGAAGAGCACTCCGTGGTGGGCCAGGGACACCTCGCCCGGCCGCAGGGGGCTGCCGCCTCCCACGAGCCCGGCCAACGTGGCGCTGTGATGCGGATGGCGGAAGGGGCGCTGGCCCGCGATGATGGCATCGATGGGCTCGGCGGCCACGGAATGGACTACGGCCGCCTCCAGCATCTCGTCGGGACAGAGCGGCGGCATGATGGTGGGCACTCGGGAGGCGAGCATGGTCTTGCCCGACCCGGGCGGTCCCATCATGAGCAGCCCGTGACCGCCGGCCGCGGCGATCTGGAAGGCCCGCTTGGCCGTCTCGTGGCCCGCGACCTCCGCGAAGTCGAGCGCCTCGACGGCCGCCTGGGCCGCCCGCCCCCCGTGGGCCGGCAGCACCGCTGCCGCGCCTCCCTCACGGGCCGCCTGAACCAGCGACGTCATAGCGAGCAGCCGCACGTCGTCTAAGGGCACCGGATCGCTGTCGGCGGCGCAGACGAAGTCCAGCCCGAGGCGCCGGGCGCAGATGGCGCAGGCGAGCGTGCCCGCCACCGGCCGCACCCGCCCATCCAGCGAGAGCTCGCCCACGTAGAGCGCGTCCCGCGCCCAAGCCGGATCGATCTGCCCCGTGGCCGCCAGAATGCCCAAGGCTATGGGAAGGTCGAATCCCGAACCCGTCTTGCGCAGATGGCTCGGCGCCAGGTTCACGACGATCTTCTCCCCCGGCATGGAGAACCCCGCTGCCCGCAGCGCGGCGCGCACCCGCTCCCGCGCCTCCTGGATGGCCGCATCCGGCATGCCCACGATAGCCATGCCCGGCAGGCCGCCGGAAACGACCACCTCGACCCGCACCGGCACCACTTCCACGCCGCGAACCGTCGCCCCCATGACGGCGCATTGACCCCGCGCCACGGCTCAACCCACCGAATAGGCGCCCAGATGGTGCCGGATGAAGGCGCGGTCGTCGGAGAGCACGATAATGGCCACCACATCGAAGCGCACCACGGCCTCGCCGAAGAAATGGTCTTGGATGTAGGCGAGGGCGATGCGCTCGTACTTCTCGCGCTTGGCCCGGGTGACCGCCTCGCTGGGCAGCCCCTTGTCGGCGTTGCGGCGCGTCTTCACCTCGACGAACACGAGCGCCTCGTCGTTGACGGCGATGATATCGGCCTCCCCGGCGAAACAGGTCCAGTTGCGCTCGAGGATGGTGTAGCCGTTGCGCTGGAGGAACCGCGCGGCCGCCTCCTCGCCCCGCGCCCCCAGCGCCTGGTTGCGGCGTCCCTGGGCGTTCGGGTCGGCAGGCCGCCGCTTCCTCGATCCCTCTCTCGCCTTGCGTTTGGATGCCGACGCGGACTTGGGCTTCTTCTCCTTAATCGCGGGACGCTCCAACACGCCCGCCTCACTGCTCGCAGCCATAAGGTGCGCTCCTTTCCTCTCGATGGAGCACACCTTAGTCGAGCACGACCGTAAAAATGACGCGGGAATGTCTCGTTTCGTTCCTCGCGCCAACCGCACTGGTGTCGCAACAGCGTCGCAACAGCGTCGCACTGGCGTCGCAAAATCCCTAGAACAGGCTCTCCTGGGCGGCGAAGGAGCAGAAGCTGCGCCGGTGGATGGGACAAAGCCCCCGCTCACGGATGGCCGCCATATGGCCCTCGGAGCCGTATCCCTTGTTCGATTCGAAGCCGTAGCCGGGGTACTGCTCGGCATAGGCCTCCATCACATGATCGCGCGCCACCTTGGCCACGAGCGACGCGGCGGCGATGGAGGCACACTTCCCGTCCCCCTTCACGACGTTCACCTCCCGCGGATCAAGATGCAGCGGGTTGCCGTCCAGAAGCACGACATCCACCGCGACGCCTTGGGCCTCCACCTCGGCGATGGCGGCGGCAAAGGCCCGGCGCAGGGCCGCCGTCATGCCCACCCGGTCGATGTCGGCCGGCTCCACGTACTGCACCGTCCACGCCCGGGCGCGCCGGCGCACTTCGCCTGCGATGGCCTCGCGGTCCTCCGGCCTCACCTGCTTGGAGTCGTTGAGCCCGGCGATGGGGTCGTCCGCATCCAGCACCACGCCCCCCACGGCCAAAGGCCCCGCCAAGGGCCCGCGTCCCACCTCATCGAGCCCGATGACCACCGACCCTCCCCGCTCGGCGGCGAGCTCCCGCTCGAAAGCGTACATCCCCGCGAGCCGCGCCTCCTCTGCGGCCTCGGCCTCAAGACGGCGGCGCGCCACCTCCACGGCGGCCCGTACGCCCTTGCGCGTGTCGGCCACAAGCGACCGCTCCAGCACGGCGAAGGCGGCCGCATCGGCCTCCTGCAGCTTCCGTCGGATCTCGGGGACGGTCAGATCAATCACCTCGGGCTCCTTCCCACCGGCGAGGAATACGAAAAAGGGCCCCCGAAGGAGCCCTCGCAAACACAAAAGATAAGGCCTAGCGGAACGCCTTCTCCTTGATCTTGGCGGCCTTGCCCACCTTGTTGCGCAGGTAGTACAGCTTGGCACGGCGCACATCGCCCTTGCGGGTGACCTCGATCTTCTCGATCTTCGGGGAATGCACGGGGAAGGTGCGCTCCACGCCGATGGAGAAGCTGATCTTGCGCACGGTGAAGGTCTCGCGAACCGACTCGCCCTGACGGCGGATGACGTCGCCCTGGAACACCTGGATACGCTCGCGGTTGCCCTCGGTGATGCGATAGTGAACCTTCACGTTGTCGCCCACGTGGAACTCGGGGAGGTCCTGCTTGATCTGCTGCTGCTCAATAGCGCGAATGATATCCATTGCCTTTTCCTACTCTATACTTCTAAATGGTCTTGCATCATTTCTCGTTTGGACGCGATTTGACAGTATATCGCCCCTATACCCTCGGCGCAAGGGAAATTATCGCGCCTTTCTGGGAAAGTCCACGAACGGCACACGGAAGCTCGAAGCGGCGCGACAAAGGAGCTACTTCTCCTCTTCCTCCACGATGACGAACTCGTCGGCGCCTTCCGTCTCCTGGGCCACGAGCATCTGCTCGAACATGGAGGCCGTGGCCGAAAAATCGCTCGGCAGCACCACCGTGGACTGGCGGCCGTTGCGGGCGAACTCGCTCATCATGTCGGTCCACTGGGTGAAGATGAACAGCTGGTTGGCCTCGGCCGCCGACACGCCGGAGCTCTTGATGACCGCAAGCGACTCCGAGATGCCGTCGGCGATGGCCTTGCGCTGGGCGGCAATGCCCCGGCCCGCCTGCTCCATGGCCTCGGCGCGAGCCCGTGCCTCGGTGACCACTTTGATGCGCTCGGCCTCGGCCAGCGACTGGGCGGCCTCCTTCTCGCGCTGGGCGGAGTTGATGCGGTTCATGGACTGCTCCACGTCGGCGGGCAAATCGATGGAGGTGATGAGCGTGCTCACCACGTCGTAGCCGTAGGCCACCATGAGGCCGGAAACGGTCTGGTTCACGTCCGACGCGATGGCGTCCTTTTTGTCGAAGACCTCGTCAAGCGTGTACTGCGGCACGCTGGAGCGCAGGGCGTCGATGAGGTAGGAGCGCATCTGAGCCGTGGGGTTGGCCAGCATGTAGTAGCTGCGCCACACGCCCGAGGGCTGCCCGTTGGCCGCCGGCTGGGCGCTCACACGGTACTGGGCGGCGATGGCCATGGTCACCGTCACGTTGTCGCGGGTCTTCGCATCGATCCCGAACTGCTCCTGGCGCGTGCGCATGTCCACCTTAGCGGCAATGGTCTCGAAGAACGGGATCTTAATGTTCAGGCCCGCGCCCACGGTGCGGTTGAACTTGCCCAGCCGCTCGATGATGTAGACGCTCTGCTGCGGAACAATAAACAGCGCCTGAGGCAGAAGCAGCACCAAAAGAACGATGATGATAGCAAGTCCGATCATAGGATTCCTTTCGTCGAGGGGGCCAGGCGATGGATTGGCAACGCCTCGCCTGATTCGCCTCCCATAGTACTACAATGGAGCGAACCTACCGCGAAGTTTAAGGAGTTGCCGTGATAGAACCAGCCCGCGCCGCCTTCCTGCTCATCGATATGCAGAACGGATTCATCGACGGCGCCTCGCCCCTGTGCATCGCCGGTGCCGCCGCCACCGTTCCTGCCTGCGCCCATGCCCTGGCCGCCGCCCGCGAGCACGGCCTCGCCGTCTTCCACGTGCGCCGCGCCTACGCTGCCGACGGCAGCGATGTGGAGGCCGTGCGCTGGGAAGCGTGGGCAGAAGGGGGCCGGCCGCTTTCCAGCGCCGATCCGATGAGCCTTTCGTGCCCGTCTGAGCTGGCGCCGGCCCCTGGCGAGCCCGTCGTCGTGAAGCCGAGCTGGTCGGCCTTCTTCGGCACCGATCTGGACGTCCTGCTGCGCGCACGGGGCATCGGCACCCTCGTGCTCGCGGGCACCACCACCCCCAACTGCGTGCGCTCGACGGCCTACGACGGGCTGGCGCGCGGCTTCAACGTCGCCGTCCTGCGGGACGCCACCTCCTCGCGCAGCCCCGAAGCACAGGAGGCGAATCTGGCGGACATGGAGGCCGCGGGCATCCAGCTTATCCACACCGACGACTTCGCGGCCAACGGGCTTCTGCACGTCCGCGACACCGAGGCCGAGGTGGCCCGGGCCGTGGCCCTGGAGCTGGAGGCGAAGGCGCGGAACACGGAAACGGACGCGGCAGCGGATACGGCGGCCGCAAATGGCTCGGGGGCTCCCTTGCCCCCTACCCCGACGCTCGAGTCCATCGAGACCGTCTCTACCGGCTGGATCAACAAGTACCACCTGCACTACACGCTGCCCGACGGGCGCCCCTACACCTACGAGGGCGTCTCCCGCAAGGGGCCCGAGCGCTACGAGGCCGCTTTGGAGGCCTTAGGGAGCACCGGTGCGCCCGACCCCGACGCCGTCTGCATCGTGCCCCTTCTGCCCGACGGCTCGGTGCTGCTGGAGCGCGAGTTCCGCTATCCGCTGAACAGCTGGTGCGTATCGCTGCCCGCCGGCCTCATCGACGCCGGCGAGTCTTTGGAAGAGGCCGTCGCTCGCGAGCTTTCCGAGGAGACCGGCTACCGGCTGCGCGACGACATCGCCCCGGCGGTGCGTCCGCTGCCCCAGCCCGGCTTCTCGTCCACGGGCCTTACCGAGGAGAACGTCCAGGTGGTCTTCGCCCAGGTGGAGGCCGCCGGAAAAGCGCGCCCCGACAGCGCCGAGCTCATCGAGCCCTTCACCGTGGCCCGCGCCAACCTGCGCGCCTTCCTGGACGCCAACCAGCTCCCCATCGGCACCCGCTGCCAGCTCATCCTGGAGTTGCTCGCGATCTAGCATCGCCGGAACCCCACATCCTCCTCTCTCGGTAAGTACCGAGCGGCGCCACAAAATGGCGGCCGACCCTTCGTGAACCATGGAAGGCAACGAAAAAGGCGACGACCTCCGTCGGTCGCCGCCTTCCGTCTGCCTCGCATCGCGTCGCGCTCGCGCGATCTCTCGGGGCTCCTCGTTCTGTGCTCGGCGCTACTCGCCCAGAAGCTCCGCGAGGTCGGCCTCCGGGGTGGTGATGGGGGCGATGCCGTAGTTCTCGACGAGGACGTCGAGAACGCCCGGGCTCACGAAGGCCGGCAGCGTGGGGCCGAGCTTGATATTCCGAATGCCCAGGTACAGCAGCGTGAGCAGGATGCAGACGGCCTTCTGCTCGTACCAGGACAGCACCATGGACAGCGGCAGGTCGTTCACGCCGCAGTCGAAGGCCTCGGCCAGGGCTACGGCCACCTGGATGGCGCTGTAGGCATCGTTGCACTGGCCCATGTCCATGAGGCGCGGCAGACCGCCGATCTCGCCCAGATCGAGGTCGTTGAAGCGGTACTTGCCGCAGGCCAGGGTGAGCACCACCGTGTCGTCGGGGGTGGCCTTCACGAACTCGGTGTAGTAGTTGCGGCCCGGGCGCGCGCCGTCGCAGCCGGCGACGAGGAAGAAGTGCTTGATGGCGCCGCTCTTCACCGCGTCCACCACCGTGTCGGCCACGGAGAGCACCGTGCCCTGGGCGAAGCCCGTGGTCATCGTCGTGCCGCCGTTGATGCCGGGAATCGTGTGGGGCTCGTCGTAGCCGCCCAGCTCCAGCGCCTTCTGGATAACCGGGCCGAAGTCCTTGTCGGGGCCGATATGCGTGCAGCCGGGGAAGGCGACGACTTCCGTGGTGAACACGTTGTCGGCGTAGCTCTCCTTGGGAGGCATGAGACAGTTGGTGGTGAACAGGAAGGCCGCGGGCACGCCGTCGAACTCCTTCTTCTGGTTCTGCCACGCGGTACCGAAATTGCCCTTGAGCTGCGGGTACTTCTTCAGCTCCGGATAGGCGTGGGCCGGCAGCATCTCGCCGTGGGTGTAGACGCTCACGCCTGTGCCCTCGGTCTGCTCCAGCAGAAGCTTCAGGTCGTGCAAGTCGTGGCCGGAGATGACGATGAACGGGCCCGGCTCCACCTCCATGGCGACGGTGGTGGGCTCCGGCGTGCCGTAAGTGCCCGTGTTGGCCTCATCGAGCAGCCTCATGCAGCCGAGGTTCACCTCGCCCACCTTCAGCGCCAGGGGCAGAAGCGCGTCCACCGAGCCCGGCTCGGCCAGCTGCGCCAGGGCGTCGGCGAAGAACTCGTCGACAGTCGCGTCGCGGTAGCCCAGCACCCGGGCGTGGTAGGCGTAGGCCGCCGTACCGCGCAGGCCGAACAGCACGAGGGACTTGAGCGAGCGGATGTCCTCGTCGTCGCCCCAGATCTGGTCGACGTCGTAGTCGGAGACCGGCTCGATGCCGGCCGCGGCGGCCACGGCGACCGTCTCGACGCGCACTGCGTCCTTAAGCGCGGTCACGGCCTGCCCGTCGAAGTTCACGTTGGTCATGCAGGTGAACAGGCCGTCCACGATGAGATCGCAGATACGGTCGTTCTTGACGCCGGCCTCCCGGGCCGTGCGGGCCAAAGCGATCATCGCCCCGGTCAGCGCGTCCTGGGCATCGGCCACATCGGCCGGCTTGCCGCACACGCCGGCGCCGCCGGTGCAGGCCTCGCACTTCGCCACCTGCTCGCATTGGAAGCAAAACATTTGCTCTGTCGCCATAGACACTCCCTTTCGGGTCGCGGCCCTTGCGGCCGTGTTCCAGTAGATAGACGGCACCGTTGCGCCGCTGTTGTGAAGGTACTGGCACGGCAGGGCATTGTATGTTGTAATCACAACAAACGAAGCTTCCTTCAATGAAAAGGTTGACCCATGGAACGAAACGCCTTCCTGGCTGGAACGCCGCTGTTTTCGGGCGTGGCATCGCAGGAGGTCGGCGCGATGCTCGATTGCCTCGATGCCCATGAGCGCCGCTATGCCCAGGGCGAGCGTATCCATCATATGGGGGATTCGGTGTCCACTGCCGGCATCGTACTCACGGGGCGCGTCCGCATCGAGCACGTCGACCCCTGGGGCAACGTGAGCGTCGTGGGCATGCGCGGGCCCGGTGCCATGTTCGGCGAGGCCTACGCCGCCGCCGGCGAGCCGCTGCTCGTGGACGTCGTCGCCGACCAGGACTGCACCGTCCTCTTCCTGAATCTCGCGAAGGTGGTCGGCCCCTGCTCGTGCCGCTGCGACCACCACGCCCTCGTGGCCCGCAACATGATCGCCGCCATCGCTCGGCAGAGCCTCGCCCTCTCGCGCCGCATCTTTCACGTAGCGCCCAAGTCCATCCGCGGCAAGGTGCTCGCCTACCTCTCCAATGAGGCCGAGCGCACCGGCACCCGCGAGTTCGACATCCCCTTCAACCGCCAGCAGCTCGCCGACTACCTGGGGGTGGATCGCAGCGCGCTATCGGCGGAGCTGTCCCGCATGCAGAAGGCGGGGCTCATCCGATGCCGCCGCAACCACTTCGCGCTGCCTCACTCCCCCTCGAACAGCACCGTGGAGAAGTAGCGCTCGCCGGTGTCGGGGGCCAGCGTTACCACGGTCTTGTCCGGGCCGAGCTTGCGGGCCAACCGCAGAGCTGCCGCCACGTTGGTGCCCGAGGAGATGCCGCAGAACAGTCCCTCTTCCCGGGCGAGGCGCCGCGCGCACGCCAGAGCTTCCTCATCGGTCACCACGACGATCCCGTCGATGAGTGAGGTATCCATGATGGCGGGCAGGATGCCATCGCCGATGCCCATCTGCACATGGGTGCCGATGGCGCCGCCCGAGAGCAGTGCGGCATGCTCGGGCTCGGCGGCCCAGATCTGCACCTCGGGGAAGACCGCGCGCAGCTCGGAGCCTATGCCGGTGATGGTGCCGCCGGTGCCAAACCCGGAGCAGAAGCCGTCGATGGCGATGCCGGCCGCACACACGTCGGCGAGGATCTCCGCGGCCGTGCCGTCCACGTGGGCCGCCAGGTTGTCGCGGTTCACGAACTGCTGGGGCACGAACACGCGCGGATCTTCCGCGGCCATCTTCTGGGCAAGCGCGATGCACTCCTCAATGCACGCGCCGATGTCGCCCTCGTCGTGGACGCAGATCACCTCGGCCCCGTAATGCTCCATGATGCGCCGGCGTTCTACCGAGCAGGAGTCCGGCATGACGATGCGAGCCGCGTAGCCCTTCACGGCCGCCACAAGGGCGAGCCCCACGCCCTGGTTGCCGCTCGTGGGCTCCACGATGATGGAATCGGATGCCAGCTCCCCGCGCTCCTCGGCGCGCTCGATCATCTTCAGCGCCGTGCGCGTCTTCACCGAGCCGCCCACGTTCACCGCCTCGAACTTCACGAACACCTGGGCGTCGTCGGGCCCGGTCATGCGCCGCAGCCGCACGAGCGGCGTCGATCCCACGGCTTCCAGAACGTTATCGCAGATCATAGCTTCCCCTAACTTTCGGGGTCATCGTTTTCCACGACAGATTCTAACATCGCCCCGAACCTCCCCCTGCTCCGTCGCCTCGAAACGCCAAATCCCCGCCCCGAGGGGCAGGTACCCCAACATAGCAAAATCGCCGCCCCAAAGGACGGCGATTCAATTTCGAATGGCGGGATGTACGAGACTCGAACTCGCGACCTCCGACGTGACAGGCCGGCGCTCTAACCAACTGAGCTAACACCCCGTGTTTCAGCAGCCCGTATAGTTTAACAGAATCGCTCTTCCGCACAAGCCCCTTTTTCGAGATTTTTTCCTACTGTGCCTCGCGATAGGAGCCCTCGAAGGTGAAGCGGCCCATCTTGGTGCCGCCGAGCACGTGAATGTGCAGGTGATTCACCGTGGCCGCCGAGTCGGGGCCCGTGTTCACCACGGTGCGATAGCCGGACTCGCCGACACCCTTCAAACGCGCCACCTCGGGCACGACGCTCATCATATGCCCGATGACCTCGGCCGGCACGCCGGCGGCCAAGTTGTCGTAGTGGGTCTTCGGCACGATGAGGGTGTGCACCGGCGCCTCGGGCTCGATGTCATCGAAGGCGTAGCACGCATCGTCCTCGTACACCTTGGCCGACGGGATCTCGCCGGACACGATCTTGCAGAACAGGCAATCGTCCATGGGTCTTCCTTTCATCTCCTGACTTCTACATCATACCCGAAATCGGCCGCTACTGCCCGTCGGCTGCGCGCTGGTCGACGCGCAGGAAGGTGATCGGCCGCAGATCCTCCGAAGCGTGGCCTGCGACGACGGTCTCGCGGACGAGCTCGCGGGCGAAGGCGTCGGCGCGCAAGGATCCCGTGGGCTTGGCCTCCAGAGAAAAGCGCACCGTGGCGCCGTCCAGGGACACCGGCCCTACAAGAAAGTCGGACGGCACGAGCGTCTTCTCCTTCTTCTTGCGCACGACGGTGATTGCCTCGGGAACCACGACGGCACGCGGGGCCTCGGAGAGCACGACTTCGTAGGTGCTCACCGGCAGCGCCACACTGGCGGCGGCATCCCGCGCCTCGATGTAGCGTGCCTCCGTGGGGTACAAATCGGCGGGGCTCGCCTCCTGCAACGCCGTAAGGGCACGGGGCGCCGGCACGTAGTCGGTGAGGAACAGATCGAATATCTCGGCAGTGCCTCCCACCCCCACGGGCAGAGCCGCCCCGAAGGCGATGCGCATGTGCGGCGAAAAGCCCTGGCTCACCGCGAAGGGCAGCTGCGCCCGGCGCACGGCGCGCTCGAGGGCGCGGGCCAGCTCCAGATGCGACAGCATGGCCAAACGTCCAGTCTCATGGAAGGTGACGCGCAGGCGGAACAAACGGGGATCGGCCATTATCGGATCGCCTCCTCTTCGGTAGATCCTTCAGCTTGCCGCGCTTGATCGGGATGGCATGGGGGCTCGGCCTCTCTGGGATGCACGACCTTGCGGTACGGATTGGCCGCCGGGGCCGCTTCCTTGCCTTCGCGCTCCTGCTGCAGCTCGATGTCGACGCCTAGCGTGGGGCAGGCGCCGCAGGCGGAGCAGTTCTCGAAGGTGCAGTCCGGCGTCGTGATGCCGGCAGCGGCGCGCTCCCTCTCCCGCGCGAGGAACTTCGGCGAGACCGCGGCGGTGATGTGCGCCCAGGGCAGCACGTAGTCGGTCGGGAACTCGGCCTGGGCGATCGCGGCGGGATCAAGCCCCAGCTCCTCGGCGGCGCCCGTCCACGCCTCTTCGTTGAAGAGCTCCGTCCAAGCGTCGAAGCGGGCGCCGCGGCGCCACGCCGCTTCAACCCAATCGGCCACCTCGCGGCCGCCTCGGCTCATGACCGCCTCGACGAACGACGTCGCGGGGTCGTGGTAGTGCACGTCCACCGCCTTGTACTTCACCGAGCGCTTGAGCAGTCCCACGCGCCGCAGCGTCTCCTCCGGCGAGATCTGCCCGTCCCACTGGAAGGGAGTCTGGGCCTTGGGCACGAACACCGCGCAGGACACGCTCATGCGCACGCTGCCGCGCTGCTCGGGCGGCACGGCGGCCTTGGCGCGGTCGTAGGCGCGCTGGGCCAGACTCGCGATGCCCTTGATGTCGTCGTCGGTCTCGGTGGGCAGCCCCACCATGAAGTACAGCTTGCAGCGGCGCCAGCCGGCGGCGAAAGCGGCGTCGATGGCGGCGAACAGGTCGTCCTCGGTGACGTTCTTGTTGATGACGTCGCGCAGCCGCTGGGTGCCGGCCTCGGGCGCGAAGGTGAGGCCGCCCTTCTTCTGGCCGGCCACGAGCTCGGCCATCTCCACCCCGAAGGCGTCCAGGCGCTGGGAGGGCACGCTCACGCGCACGCCGGCCCCGGCGCAGTCGGCGTTCACCCGCGAGAGGATCTCGGCGATCTGGGAGTGATCCGTGGAGGAGAGCGAGGTCAGGCTCACCTCGTCGTAGCCGGTCTCGGCGAGGCCCCGCGCCACGGCGTCCACGATGTTGTCGGCCGAGCGCTCCCGCACCGGGCGGTACATCATGCCCGCCTGACAGAAACGGCAGCCCCGCGCGCAGCCGCGCAGGATCTCGACGTTCAGCCGGTCGTGCACCACTTCCGTATAGGGCACGATCATGGGCTCGAGCGCCGGACTGTCGGCGAAACCCTCGAAGACGCGCTTGTGCACCACACGCGGCACGTCGTCGAACAGGGGCTCCGCCCAGCTGCCGGCAGCCTGGGCCTCGTCCTCGCTGCGCCAGCGGTACAGGCTCGGCACGTAGGCGCCCCCCACGCGCCGCGCCACCTCGCGCAGGATATCGGCCCGGGGCGCGCCGGACGCGCGCAGCTCGCGGATGAGCGCCAGCACCTCGGGCAGCTGCTCTTCGCCCTCCCCCACCAAGATGACGTCGAAGAACGGCGCGTAGGGCTCCGGGTTGTAGGCGCACGGGCCGCCCGCGAGCACGATGGGGTCGCCCTCGGCGCGGTCGGCAGTGCGCAGCGGGATGCCGGCGAGATCGAGCGTCTCCAGCACGTTGGTGGCAGCCAACTCGTGGGGCAGCGTGATGCCCACCACGTCGAAGTCGACCACAGGGCGGCAGCTCTCCAGGGAGAACAGCGGCACGCCCTCCTCGCGCATGAGGTCGGCCATGTCCACCGCCGGCAGAAAGGCCCGCTCGGCCCCCATGCCGCCCATGGCATTCACGGCGTTCACGAGGATGCGCACGGCCTGGTTGGCCTGGCCCAACTCGTAGGTGTCCGGGTAGATCATGCAGAAGGCGAAATCGCCCTCGGCCACCGGCGCGGCACAGCCCCACTCGTGGTTCAGGTAGCGGGCCGGCCGTTCCACCCGGGAGAGCAAAGGCTCCACCCGAGGCCACAGATCGCGCCTAGCCACGGGCGCCTCCCTTGCCAGCACCCTTCCCCTTGCCGCGCAGGGCGCGGAAGGCCGAGGCCCCGGCCCCGCGGGCGGCCTCGATCACCTTGCCGCCGGCAGGGGTTGCCGCCGCCTTCGACGCGGCCTCCACCGCCTCGTCGCGGGCCTTCTGCACCACCGATGCCACGCCGACGATGTCGCCGCCGGCCTCGAAGTACTCGATGGCCGCGTGTCCCATGGCCTCGGTGCCCGCGAACCCGACGGCACCCTTGATGGCCCAGCCGAGCACCGGCACCACGCCGACGGCCGTGCGCGCGATGTTGCGGAACAGAAACGCCCCGCCCACGACGGCCGCCAGCTCCTTGATGCGCTCGGCCGACAGCGGCTGGCCGTAGGCGGCGGCGATCTGCAGCAGCATCTTCGCCTGGTTGAGCGTCATGATGGGCATGTCGGCCCCGGGGATGAACACCACCACGCCCACACCGGCGTTCTGCACCGAGGTGGCCCGCACCGCGTCCAGGGACAGCGGGCGCCGCACGAAGGGGAAGGCCAGCGCGAAGGCGAGGCGCTTGTCCTTGCAGGCGGCGATGATCCACTCCCCCATGCGGCGATCCAGCGTGGCCGCGCCCTCGGCGTCCAGCGGAATGGGCTCGTCATCGGCGGGCTCGGTCTCCACGGGCAGGGCGTGCTCGATGTCCTCGATGGCCGCCTCGGCCGCGCTCGCCGCCTCGGCCGCCGCGGCGTTCGGCGCCTCGCTGGCGGTGCTGCCGGCCGTGATGCGGCGCGCCAGCGCCCGGGCCGCGTCCCCGAAGGGCGTGGGGTTGGTCATGTTCGGCGCGACGATGTCCCCCTCGGGCACGGGCCAGCCGGCCGCCTCGGCCGCTGCGGCCACGGCGCGGGGGGCCGTGGTGGCCACCATGACCGGGATGCCGGCGCCGCGGATGTGGGCCGCCTGCTCGCCGATGCGGGGCGAATCCCCGGCGACGATGACCGCCATGTCGTCGGCCCCGTAGGGCTCGGCGAGCAGGTTGTCGTCCAAATACCCGATGGTCACCCGGGTCTTGGCCCCCGCGCTCGCAAAGGCGCTGCGCACATGGCCCACCACATCGCCCGGGGCCGTCTCGTCGATGTAGACCGACACCGCCAGAGGCGTGTTGCGCGCCTCGTCGATGTCGGTGGCCGCCTTCAGGAGGGCGGGGATATCCAGGGGAAGATTCATGAGGCCTTCCTTCCGTGAGAGGGAGTCCGGGCAAAGCCGGACTGCGTGGACGTATGGGAGTACACCGAGCCGATGAGCCCGATGAGCGCGAAGTTCACGACCATGAACGAGGAGCCGTAGCTGACGAAGGGCAGCGGGATGCCCGTGATGGGCATAAGGCCGCAGTCCATGCCGATGTTCTCCAGAATCTGGAACAGCCACATGCCGACGACGCCCATGACGATGAGCATGCCGAAGAGGTTGTCGGCGCGCCGGGCGATGGAGAGGCACGCCACGATGAGCAGGGCGTACAGGCCGATGAGCGCCATGACGCCCACGAACCCGAACTCCTCGGCCAGAACGCAGAAGATGAAGTCCGTGGGGGCCTCGGGCAGAAAGCCGTGGGTCGACTGCGTGGCGTTGCCGATGCCCTTGCCGAACAGGCCACCGCTGCCGATGGCAATCTTGGCCTGGGCGAGGTTGTAACCGTCGCCGGAGAGGTCTCCCTCGGGGTTCAGGAACACGAGCAGGCGGCTGCGCTGGTAGTTCTTCAAGAGGCGGTACTCCCACGTGCCGTCGGACTGCTGGTACTTCAGCAGCTCGTCGACGGCGAACACGGCCGCGATGGCCGCGATGCCGGCGATAAGCGTGATGAGCAGGTAGCGCCCCTTGGCGCCTCCCATGACGAGCACCACCGCCGAGATGGCCAGGTACACCAGACCCGTGCCCAAATCCGGCTGGGTCATGATGGCCGCGAACGGAACGAGCAGCATCCCGAGCACCTTGCAGTACTCGCGCCAATCGTCCAGCGTGCCCTGGTAGCGGGCCAGAAGGCTCGCGGCGAAGAGCACCACCGTGACCTTCGCGAACTCGCCGGGCTGCACCTGCATGCCGATCTTGATCCAGGACTTCGCCCCCATGCCCGCGTCGGTGCCGAGGCCCGGAATGTGGGGCAGAAGGATGAGCACCACGTTGATGACGAGCAGCGCCGTGGTGAGGTTCGAAAGGCGCCGGTAGTCGAAGGCCCACAGGGCCACCATGGCCACGAGCCCCACCGCCACGCCCTGCAGCTGGCGGGTGAAGTTGTAGTCGGCATCCCCCTGGACTGCCGACCAGCAGACCACCAGGCCGTAGGCGACGAGCACCGCGATGACGGCAAGGAAGCCCCAGGGCACCCGCGAGAGCAGCGAGGGTGCGGCCGGGCGCGCCGAGCCGTGGGCCGGTCGGCGCTGGCTGGAATGAACCGAGTGGATTTGGGGAAGCTGCTGGGCCATGCTAGTCCTCACGGCCGCCGGAATCGTTGGCGATGGCGACCGACTCGCCGGGCGAGCCGGAGATGCGCGCCGGCTTCACCTGGGACGTGCCGGCGGCGCAATCCATGAGCGCCCCCATGACCTCGGCCACCACAGGCGCCGCCGTATCCGACCCGCCGCCGCCCTGCTCCACCACGCAGGCCACGACGTACTTCGGGTCGTTGTAGGGGGCATAGGCCACGAACCAGGCCGTGTCGTTCTGATCCTGCTTCTCGCCGGTGCCGGACTTGCCGGCCGCGTCGATTCCCAGCTCCTCGAACAAGGGCCCCACGGAATGGGACTCCTGCACCATGCCGTGCAGCGCGTCGCGCACGTAGGCCAGATGGGCCTCGGTCACCTCGGGCGTTCGCTCGACGACCGGCTCGTAGGTGACGACCGTCTCGCCCTCGCTGTTGCGCACCTCCTTCAGAAGATGGGGCCGCATGATGCGGCCCGTGGCTACGCCGGCGTAGGCGCAGGCCACCTGCAAAGGAGTCACGAGCACGTCGCCCTGGCCGATGATCATATTGGTGTAGTCGCCGCCGCGGAAGGCGGCCTCGGAGGGCACGTTCTGCCAGCGCTCGGCCTTCCAGGCCGGTGTGGGGATGACGCCCACGGCCTCGCCGCCCAAATCGATGTCGGTCTTCTCGCCGAAGCCGAACTGCCCCAGGTAGTCCTGGAGCGCCGTCTCCGATATCTCGCCGGTGCCGGCGGGCCCGTGGTCGTAGAAAGCCTTGCCGATCTCGTAGAAGACCGTGTCGCAGGAGTTCACGATGCCCCCGTGCAGATCGAGCGTCCCATGGCCGTCGTGCTTCCAGCAGCGCTGCACGTCCCCGGTGCCGAAGCCGTCCCATTTGCCCGTGCAGTTCCACGAGCTGCCCTCCGTGGCGAAGCCGTACTCCAGGCCGGCTAAGGAGGTGAAAGCCTTGAAGGTGGAGGCGGCCATGAACTGGCCGGACACCACGTTGTTGTTCAGGGGGGCGTAGGCACCTTTCTCCTGGTATTTGTCCCACAGCTCCGTGGGAATGGAGCCGGTGAAGTTCGTCGGGTCGAAGGTGGGGAAGCTCGCCATGACGAGCACCGACCCGTCGGTCACGTCGAGTGCCACGACGGCGCCCTTGGATCCCTTGCCCGTGCCGATGACGCCGCCCGATGGCGCGATGAGCTTGGCCAGAGCCGCGTCGGCCACGTACTGGGCGCGCGCGTCGATGGTGAGGTAGAGGTCGTTGCCCTTGGTGTCCTTGATGTCGCTCATGACCGAGATGCGCCGGCCGTTGGCGTCCACCATGACCTGGCTCTCGCCGTGCTCGCCGGACAAGTACGCGTCGTAGGTGGCTTCCACCCCGGCGCTGCCGATGGTGTCGATGGCGAGCACGTCGCGGCCGGCAGCCTGGTTCTCCAGAGACTCGGGCGTCGCCATGGACGTGTAGCCGAGCACATGGGCCGCGAGCGCCCCGTACGGGTACTCGCGCTGGGAGCGCTCCTCCACGGTGATGCCGGGGAAGGCGTCGGCGTGCTCGGCGATGAAGGCGACGTCGCGCAGGCGGACGTCCTCCCCCACCACGCGCAGGCTCTGGGCGCCGGCGGCGGCATCGTTGATGCGCTGGAGCACCACGTTGGCGGGAAGCCCCAGCACCGTGGAGAGCCGTCGCACGACATCGCGGTTGTCGGCCACCTCCGGGTCGGCCACGACGGTCTGGCTCGGGCGGTTCACCACCAAAGCCTCGCCGTTGGTGTCGTAGATGCAGCCACGGGGGGCCGGCGTCTTCACCGTGGTGTACAGGTTCTCCTCCGCCGCCTGGGCGTAGGCCTCAGATCCCGCGATCTGCATGGACCACAGCTTCGCCGACAGGGCGCCGAAGATGGCCACGGCCGCCGCCGCCAGACCCGCGAAGCGGCGTCCCAGCTCGTCAGAGGGCTTCTTAGACGCGGCCCCGGGCTCGGAGCTGGACACGGTGACATCGCCCTCACGAGCGGCCTGGGCCTTGGAACGGCGCTCGAAGGGCGAGCTTCCCACGCCCACGGTGGAAAGCTCCGAGACTCCCTTGGCGCGGCCGACCGAGGGCGTCTCCTTGCGGGCGCGCAGGGCGAGGGCCGCCGCCACGGCCACAATGACGACGACCGCCGCCAGGACGGCGACGATGATAGCTACGAGCACGGCTCCCCCTTCCTAACGAAGGACCGGCGTCCCGGGTTGGACGCGCGGGCGATCGACCATCAACCGCGCGGCGATCGGATACAGCAAAAGGCCGATGACGCAGTCGTAGAGCATGCAGGGCAGCGTGCGGTAGAGGAAGGCCTCCCCCAAGGGCACGTCGGCGCCGCAGACCACGACGATGAGCCCGTACATCACCTCGACGAGCATGATGCACGCCAGCATGATGGCCACCGGCATGAACAGGGTATCGTTGTTGAGCGCCATGAACAGCCGCGAGGCCAGAAACGTTACCAGCACGAGCACAAAGGCCATCCCTCCCACAGGACCGCCGCCCATGAGGTCGAAGAGAAGACCCAGGACCAGCGGCATGACCGAGCCGGATGAGGCCGGCGTGGCCACGGCGCGCACGATGCAGAAGGCCACGATGAAGTTGGGCACGGCCTCGAACAGCGTGATGGCCGGTGCCACGGTTATCTGCAGAAGCACAGCGATGACGGCGCCGATGACGCCCGCCACCGTCTCGCGGGAGAGCTCCATCATGCGGCCTCGCCTCCTTCGGTGCCGTCGGAGCGGCCCGCATCGTCGCCGGAGCCGTCGCCGCTGCCGCTGTCGTCACCGCCGCCGGTATCGTTGCCGTCGCCGTCGCCCGAGTCGGAGCCGGACGCTCCCTCGCCGCCGTCGGCGCTCGTGGGCGCCGTCACGGTGCGGTCGGCGGCGTCGTCGGCCGCGGAGAACACCACGAGCGCCTCCTCCATGAGGCTCACGGTGTCGTTGGGAGCCACGACGATCTTGCGCGTGTCGCTGCCGGCGCTGCCCTCGACGCGCACCACGGTGCCGATGATGAGGCCCCGGGTGTAGCTGCCGCCCAGGCCGCTCGTGAGAACCACGTCCCCCACCTGCACGTTCACATCCGCGCCGATGTTCTCCAGATAGAGCAGGCCGTCCATGGAGCCGCGCACGATGCCCTCGGCCCGGCTCGACTGCACCATGGCGGCCGCCCCGGACTGCGGGTCGGTGAGCAGGCGCACCCGGCATGAGCCGCCATCCACGGAGATGACCTGGCCCACGACGCCCGTGGGGCCGAGCACGGTGAGCCCCGTTTCCACGCCGGAGCTCGATCCGACGTCCAAGGTCACCGCCTGGTTCCACGCGTCGGTGGTCCGCCCGATGACGCGGCCGGACACGCCGGTGATCTCGTAGGTGTCGCGCAGGTTCAGAAGGCCGCGCAGCCGCTCGTTCTCGAGACGCTGCTCCTCGGCGGCGGCCAGCTGCTGCACGAGCTGCTCGTTCTGCTGGCGCAACGTCGCGTAGGTCTCCTCGGTGACGCCGCCCTCGGCCGCCGCGGCGCCGGCATCGTCCACGGCCTCGGTCAGAGGCGCGCTCGCCCGCTGCAGGGGCACCATGGCGCCTTCCACGGCGGACTGAAGGGAATGCAAGGGGCCGGTGGCACCTTCGGCCTGGTACAGGCCGACGCACACCAGCGAGACCGCCAGCGCGATAATGAGCGAGAGCCGGCCCGTGGAGGCCGGTTCGTGTTGCTGAAAGTTGAGAGCCATAGGAAGCGAATGACCTACTTCGAGCGCATGAGCGTCTGCTTGAGGGCCGTCGGCGTCTCGAGCACCTTCAGGCAGCCCGACACCACGTTGGTCAGCGCCGTCTCGGACACCCACACGGGGATCTCAAGCTTGTCGGTGAGGTAGCGGTCGAGGCCCGAGAGCAGGCCGCCGCCGCCCGTGAGCAGGATGCCGTTCTGGATGATGTCGCTGGCCAGGTCGGGGTTGGTCTTCTTGAAGGTGTCCTTGATGTGCAGCACCATCTCCTCGATGGGGGCCTGAAGCGCCGCGCGCACGTCCTCGGACTGGATGGTGACCTCCTTGGGCTGCTCGGTGTAGACGTCCTGGCCGGAGATGATCATGTCGCGCTCGCGCCCGTCCTCGAAGGGCAGGATGGAGCCGATCTTGATCTTGATGACCTCGGCTGTGCGCTCGCCGATCTTGATGCCGAGCAGATCGCGCAAGTGCATGGCGATGGCCTCGTCAAGCCGGTTGCCGGCCAAACGCAGACTGGAGGACGTCACGATGCCGCCGAGCGAGATGACGGCCACCTCCGTGGTGCCGCCGCCGATGTCGACCACCATGCTTCCGGTCGGCTCGGTCACGGGCAGATCGGCGCCCATCGCGGCGGCCATGGGCTCCTCGATGAGGTAGGCCTGGCGGGCCCCCGCCTGAATGGTGGCCTCGAACACGGCGCGCTTCTCCACGGAGGTGGCGCCGCAGGGGATGCACACGACGATGCGGGGCTTGGGCTGCCACGGGTACTTGCGCTCGGCCGCCTTGTTGATGAAGGCCGAGATCATGGCCTCGGTCACATCGTAGTCGGCGATGACGCCGTCTTTGAGCGGGTGCTCGGCGGAGAACGCGTCCGGCGTGTGGTTGATCATGTTCTTGGCCTCGTGGCCGACGGCCAGCACGCGCTGAGTGGACTTTTCTATGGCGACAACGGAGGGCTCGTTGATGACGATGCCCTCCCCCGTAATAGCAACAAGGGTATTGGCAGTGCCCAGATCGATGGCCATGTCCGCGGACATCTGGCCGGTCAGGCCTGAGAACCAATCAAGGAATGACATACAGGCAAACCCTTCGGATACGTATAGGTTACAGTCAGCCTTAGATTTTATCACACGGGGCCTAGGGGCTTAGAAACTCCATAGGTCACACCCCTTCCGTAGGGGCGGTGCTTGCGCCGCCCTCCTCGGGCAAGATTGTCTTCCTTGATGAGGGGCGACCAAGGTCGCCCCCTACGGGGGGGTTAGTCGTGAGAGGAGGCCGCAGAGGCGCCGGGGTGCCCCGCGCGCAGATTGCGCAACAAACGGAACAGCCCAGTGGGCTGTTCCGCCGAGCGAGCCATTGCTTGAGCACGGGGTACCCCGCCGCCTCCGCGGCCGGACAAGCGCGTTAGTGCACGCTGCAGGAGAGGCAGGGGTCGTAGGCGCGGACGAGCTTCTCCACTTCCAGGGTGATGAGGTCGGCGTCGTAGCCGCCGGCGGCCATCTTCTCGGCGAGCTGGCGCATGTCCGCTTCCAAGTTCGCGATGTTCTGAGCCGTGGGCGTCATGATGGAGGCGCGCTCGATGCGGCCCTCGCCGTTGATATCCAGGATGTGGAACAGCGCCCCGCGCGGGGCCTCGGTGAATCCCACGCCACGACCGGCGCGCACCTCGAAAGGCGCCGGCTCGCTCGAGCCCTCGAACTCGTCGGCGGCCAGGCGCCGGCAGAGCGCTGAGCAGCGGTCGAGCACGTCCACCAGCTCCACCGCCTGGGCGATGTTGTTGGCGAAGGGGTTGTACTCGGGGGGGCGCAGCCCCGCCTTGGCGGCGGCGTAGCGCGCGTCCTTGGAAAGCGCGTCCCAGCTGGCATTCACGCGGGCCAGGGCGGCGGTCATATAGGGCCGTCCCGTGCGGCGCGCCCGGGCGAGGAAGGCGGCAGAGTGCCCCACCGGGTACTCCTCGATCTCCTCTTCCACGTCCTGGGCACTGAAATCGTAGCCGGCGCGAACGAAGCGCAGGGTGTCGGAGGTGCACACCGGGTAAGCATCAGGCGCCACCATGGCGAGCAGGTCGCCCTCCGTCTGCACATCCACGGTGTCGAAGTCGCGGAACAGATCGACGCTGGCTAAGGCGAACTCGCGCGTGGCATCCATGGCCTCGGCCAGACGCAGGTACTCGTCGGCGGAGATCTCGTGGGTGAACCCGCCCACCACCGCCGTGATGGGATGGATGGACCGGCCGCCCACCAGGGTGCACAGCTCGTTGCCCAGCGCCTTCAGCCCCAATGCGCGCTCGAACAGCTCCGGGTTGCCCTCGGCCAACGGGAACACCGACTTGTGGCCCAGGAAGTCCGGAGCGGCGAACACGAACAGGTGCGTGCCGTGGTTCTGCAGGTAGGAGCCGTAGAGCAGAAGCTCCCGCAGGGCCTCGGTGCGGTCGGTCACTTCCACACCGAAGACCTGCTCGATGGCGCGCAGGTCGGTGACGACGTGGCTCGACGAGCAGATGCCGCAGACGCGGGAGGCGATGTAGGGCACCTCTTCGAAGAAGCGGCCCCGCACCATGGATTCGAACAGGCGCGCCGGCTCCACCACGGCCATCTCGCAGGTCGTGACCTGGCCGTCCTCGATAACGAGGCGGATGTCGCCGTGGCCCTCGACGCGGGCGATGTGGTCGACGGAAATCTCGGTGGCGGCCATGAGGTTACTCCTCCCCTTGCGCGGCGTTTATCGCCACGGCGTTGAACATCTCCAGGGCGTCGTTGAAGCGCGCGACCTCAAGGCCGCGCTTTCCCACGACGTAGCGGGCGGCCTCCACGTTGGAATCGGGAGAGAGCCCCGCGCAGCCGTTGCAGGGACGGCCCAGCGCCGGGCACTTCGCCCCGCAGCCGGCCCGGGTCACGAGTCCCAGGCACATGACGCCCTGCCTGTAGAAGCACCCCTTCTCGTTGCGGGAGCACTCGCCACACAAAGCCGAGGTGGCCGGCAGCCGGTTGCTTCCATAGAGAACGCCGTCGAGCACGCGCACGAACTCGAAGGGGTCAATCGGGCAGCAGCGCACCTCTGCGTCCACGTCGATAACGTCCGACACGGGCCGCGGCGCCAACAGGTCGCCGCAGGCATCGGGCGCCGCATCGCCGTAGACGGCCTCCACATGACCCGCCAGATCGCCTGAGGCCATGCCGGGAATGCCGCCGGTGACGGCGCACGATCCGATGGCGATCACGCTCCCCGCGCGCTCGCGGGCGCGGCGTACCGTCTCGGCCGCCTCCTCGGTGGTGACGGCCCCCTCGATGACGGCCACGTCGAACTCGTCGGGCATCGGCACCGAGCTTGTCAGCTGCCAGTATCCCAGATCGATCCGGCCGAGCACGTCCATGAGGTGGCGCTCGATGTTCGTGATGTTGATCTGGCAGCCGAAGCAGCTGGCCAGGCCGATAACGACCACGCGGGGAGCACGGCGCTCGGCGGTCGGTGACAGGTTCTCGCTCATTTACATCGACCCCTGAATGTTCTTGGCTTCCCAATAGTTGAAGACGGGCCCGTCGATACAGCAGTACTGATGGCCCACCTGACAGTGCCCGCACTTGCCCACGCCGCACTTCATGTGGCGCTCGAAGCTCATGTAGATGCGATCGTAGGGGATATCCTTCTTGCGCATCTCCTGCACGACGAACCGGTACATGATCGGCGGCCCGCAAAGGGCGCCGAAGGTGTTCGTCGGGTCGATCTCCAAGTGCTCGAACGGCTTGGTGACCAGGCCCACTTCCCCATCCCACGTATCGTCGGGATGATCCACGGTCAGGTGCAGCTCGAAATCCCTGCGGTGCTTCCACATCTCGAACTGGTTGCGGAACATGACCTCAGAGGGATTTTTGGAACCGTATATGATGGTGACTTTCCCGAACTCGCTGCGCTCGTCGTGGATGTTGTTGATGAGCGAGCGCAGAGGCGCGATGCCCAGGCCGCCCGCCACCAAAAGCACGTCGTGGCCGCGCATCTCGTCGATGGGGAACCCGCGGCCGAAGGGCCCGCGGATGCCGACGATCTCGCCGCACTGCATCTGGTGCAGCCGCTCGGTGAACCGGCCCGTGCGGCGGACGCACAGCTCGATGAAGCCCTGCTTGGTGGGCGACGACGAGATGGAGATGGGCGCCTCCCCCACGCCGAAGATGGACAGCTCCACGAACTGGCCCGGCTCCTGGCGGAAGGCCTCGCGGATGCGCTCGTCCACGAAGCGGAACTCGAAGAGCTTCTCGGTGGGCGTGAGCTCGGTGATGGAGGTGATGCGCGCCGGCCACGGACGGTAGGGGTTCGCGTGCATGAGCTCGGCGCCGGTGGCCTCGCGCCCGGCGTCGCGGAAGGGATGCACGGCCACGATGTTGTCGTTCGCCATGGCTCTTAGGCCCCCTTTCGATCGAAGAACTTCAGCACCTCGATGGGGCTGATGTCAACTTTGCAGGCGGAAACGCAGCGGCCGCAGCCCACGCAGAGGTTGCGGTCGTGCTTGGCCAGAAAGCCGTTGAGCTTGTGGTACATGCGGTGCCGCACGCGGGAGGCCGGCGTGGGCCGGAAGTTGTGACCGCCGGCCACCATGGCGAACTGCGGCGAGGTGCAGGCGTCCCACACGCGCTCGCGGCGCCCCGTGGCCGCGCCCGGATCCAGCGTGTCGCGGATATCGAAGCAGTAGCAGGTGGGGCATACGTTCGCGCAGGCGTTGCAGGAAAGGCAGCGGCCGCCCAGCTCCTCCCAGAACTCGTCCTCGTGGAAGGCGTCCATGAGCATGGGGATCTCCTGGATATCGGGGATGTCCCGGTTGAAGGCCTCCTGGCGCGCGCGGGTGGCGGCGCGAAACGCGATGCGGTCCTCGTCGGTGGCCTCGCGGACATCGCAGGCCGCCTCCAAGATGTTCGCCGCCACGACGCTGCCGATGGAAACGAGGTAGCGGCCGCCGATGTTCGTGAGGAACAGGTCGTAGGCGGCCCGTGCCTCCTCGGCGTCCATGAGGTTGCAGAAGCAGTTCGCCGACGGCGTGCAGGCGACGCCGACGATGAGCGTGGCGGCGGCATGGGCCGCGTAGTAGGGATCGGGATAGCGCGGGTCGTTGAAGACGCTGCTCAAGTTCTGCAGGCCGTTGATGTCGCAGGCGTGCACGCCGAAGAGCACCCGGGGGCGCACCTCATCGGTGTAATCGGTCACCTCGTTATTCTCGGCATCGAACTCGAAGAGGGTCTCTTTGGCCGGCAGGAGGTACTTCTTGGGAGAGGCGATGGTCGTGGGGTAGTCCAGCGCGATCTCGTCGAAGGAATCGACGGCGGAGAACACGTACTTGTCCCCCCGCTTGACCGGCGCCACCACCTCGTAGCGCTCCATGAAGGCGGCGACGAGCGCCGGCGCCTCCGTCTCGTCAATGACGCGATACAGCATAGGCGATTCTGTTCCTTACGTCCTGCGCGCGCAACGGTTCGCGCAACGGTTCCGTCTCCTTCCATAGTAACGGCTCTTCCGCCGCCCCACTCCCTCGCGCAGGCCGATGGCCCAGAAAAACCAGACAGAGACGCAAAAAGCCCCGCTGCGCCAACCATCGGCGCAGCGGGGCCTCACGGAATCAACCAGCGAGTTTAGGCAAAGAAGATCCCGATCTCGCGCTCGGCGGACTCAGGGCTGTCGGAGCCGTGGATCACGTTCTCGTCCATGATGAGGCCGAAATCGCCGCGGATGGTGCCCGGGGCCGCCTCGGCCGGGTTGGTGGCGCCCATGAGCGAACGGCACTTGGCCACGGCGCCCTCGCCGGAGACGACCATCTTCACCACGGGGCCGGAGGTGATGTACGCGATCAGCCCGTCGTAGAAGGGCTTGCCCTCGTGCTCGGCGTAGTTCGCCTTTGCCTGCTCGGGGGTGACCATGCCCAGCTCCATGCGCTCGATGGTGAGGCCGGCGCGCTCGAAGCGGTTGATGATCTCGCCGATGTGCCCGTTGCGCACGCCGTCGGGCTTGATCATAGAGTAGGTCTGCTGGATAGCCATGGAATTCCTTTCGTTGTAAGGGTCTTGCTTGCAGACGGCCCGCAAGGCGCGGGCCGGGTTTGCTGAAATCGGAAAACGGCCCGATGCGCTTTAGGCCTGGCTCGGGAAGTACAGCTCCACGTTGCTGACCTTCCACGTGATGCCGTCGCGCACCATGGAGATGCGGTACTGCACGGACCCGCCCTCCTCGGTTTTGGCCGTGGCGTACACCGTGGACTCGGTCATGGAGCGACTCACGCCGTCGATGGTCACGTTGGAATCGGTCACCACCGGATCGAGCATGGCCGGGATGGCATCTTTGTCCACATCGGCGGAGAACACCTTGTCGGCGGCGCCGGACGGGTCGCTGAACAGCTCCTGGGTCACCGTCTGCACCGTGGGGTAGCCGTAGCCCTGGGTATAGGCGAACACGCCGGCCGCGGCGGCCAGCACGATGACGATGACGAAGAACAGCAGGATCTTCAAACCCACGTTGCGGCGCTTGCGATCCTGCTTGGCCAAACCGCGCGACCACTGCTCGAGCTCGGCGTCGGTGGCCGTGAAGAACCGGTCGTTGTCGACGTTCTCGTAGGCGCCCACGTAGCCGGGGAAGCTCGCCGGGTCGGCCTCGTAGGTGCCCTCGTCGTAATAGAAGGCCTCGGAGACGTCGCCGCCCTCGTAGGCGCCCTCGTCGTAGACGCTCGTGCCGTCGGCGGCCACGTCGAGCCCCGACATATCGGCCAGCTGCAGCACCTGGGTGGCCTGGTTCTGCTCGGACGTTCCCTGGGCCACGGCACCCACGGCGCGCTGGTAGTCGACGCTGGCCGAGTCGGACAGGTAGTACGTCTTGTCGGCGATGGCCTCCTCGAAGGCATGCACCGCCTTCTCCATCTGGCCGCAGGCCACATAAGCCTGTCCCAGGCTCGCCTGCAGCTTGTTGCGCGTGGCCGGCTGCATATCGAACTGCAGGGCGCTCTCGTAGGAGGCCACGGCGTCGGCCGGGCGGTTCAAGGCCATGAAGCAGACGCCCAGGTTCAAAAGCGCCTTGGTGGGATCGGGGTTCGACTCATCCAGGGCGGCCTCGCGGAAGGCCACGCCGGCCTCGGCGGACTTGCCGAGCTTCATGAGCGCGTTGCCCATGCCCATGTAGGACTTGTAGGGGGTGGGGTTGGTCGTGTCGGCCACCGACTTCTCGAAGCAGTTGATGGCGTTCGTGTAGTCGCGCAGCGACGCGTAGGCCATGCCGAGGTTGCACTCCACCGTCGCCAGCGCCCGGTAGGCCGTATCGGCCGTGGCCTGGCTGTAGGCCTGAATGGCCTCGCGCGGGTTCTTCAGCTTCACCAGGCAGTTGCCGATCTGGTGGTAGAGAAGGCCCATTTCCCCGGGAGTGAGCGGGAAGTTCGTGTCCTGCAAGCATTCCGTGAAAGCCATCAGCGCGCCGCGGTAGTCGCGCAGGCGGTAGCGCTCATTTGCTCGATCGAATAACTCGTTGTTCATAGACTTCCTTCACTAGACATTCGGGGGGCGCCTTGCAGGGCGCGGGTTGGGGCGAGGCGAAACGGGGCCGGAGACCGCGCGTCGGGCGCGGCGCGGCGCGAAGCTACTCCGCGGCGTTCTCGATGACGACGGACTCGATGACATCGCCGGCGCGCAGCTGGCCGATGACGTCCTTGCCCTCGATGGTCTGGCCGAACACGGTATAGCCGGAGTCCAGGTTGTGCTGGGGGCCCAGGCACAGGTAGAACTGCGAGCCGGCGGAGTTGGGATCCATGGAGCGGGCCATGGCGAGCGCGCCGTCCTCGTGGGAGTTGTTCGGGTTGGTGGTGAACTCCTCCTTGATGGAGTAGCCCGGGTTGCCGGTGCCGAAGGGAGCCATGCCCGGAGCGCGGCCGGCGGCCACCTGCTCGGGGGTCGCCTCGCGGGTGTTGGGACAGCCGCCCTGGATGACGAAGCCGGGCACGTAGCGGTGGAACTTCAGGCCGTCGTAGAAGCCCTTCTGAGCCAGTTCCACGAAGTTGCCGACGTGGATGGGGGCGTCATTGCCCGCCAGCTGCACGCGGATGGGGCCCTTGGAGGTGTTGATGACGGCGATCTCCTCGCCGGTGGGCTGATATTCCGGGGTGTAGAGAGCCATGGGGCTCCTCCTTTGCTCTCGGCGACGCGGACGGCCGGCGCTTGCGGGCGCTGCGGGCGCGAACGCGTCTCATTGCATACGGGGAATGATTCTAGCAGGTTAGGAGCCGGACCGCTCGAAAATGCTAACCACTTCCACATGGTAGGTCTGCGGAAAGAGGTCGACGGGGGTGACGCGGATAAGGCGGTAGCCCTCCTGCTCGAAACGGGCCACGTCGCGGGCCCAGGTGGACGCGTCGCAGCTGACGTAGGCCACGCGCCGCGGCGAGGCGGCGGCGATGGAGGCCACGACCCCGTCGGCAAGTCCCGCGCGCGGCGGATCCACCACGAGCGCGTCCAGCTCGCCCAGCTCGGGCAGCTCCCGGGCGGCGTCCCCGCCGATAATGTCGATGTCGGCGCCCGCCCGCTCGGCGTTGCGGCGCAGATCGCGCACGGAGCTGCCCGCCGACTCCACGGCCACCACGCAGGCACCGGCCGCGGCCAGCGGCAGCGTGAAGGTGCCGGCGCCGGCGTAGAGGTCGGCCACGTAGTCGCCGGCGTCCACTTCCAGGCCCGCGAGCACCAGCTCGACCAGCTTCTCGGCCTGGGCGGTGTTCACCTGGGCGAACGAGGGCGCGCTCAGAAGGAGGCGGCTGCCGGCCACTTCCTCCTCCCAGCAGCCCTTGCCCGAGATGGCCTCCACCTTCTTCACCTTGCGCGCGCGCCCTGGATCGGCCACGACGCGGACGACGGAGGTGTTCTTGAGGGCGCTGGCGAGGGTTTTGGCCGCCGCGGCCCGCGGGAAGGGGCCCGGCGTCGTCCACAGGGCGATCTCCACATCACGGGTGCGCAGGCTGCCGCGCACCCCCACGCGGAACAGGCCCAGGTCCTGACCTCCGGAGAGGTAGCGCAGCGCGCCCCGCAGCGCCTTGGGGGCACCTTCGATGTTCCGGTGGGCCAAGGGACACGCGTCCAGCGAGACGACGTCGGCGCCCCCTTCGGGACGCAGGCCCAAGATGAGGCGGCCGGCACCGTCGGCGCCGCAGGACAGCTCCAGCTTGTTGCGGTAGCCCCACTGGCGCTTCGAGGGCACGCAGGGGGCAACAAGGGCCTCGGCGCGGGCGGCGTCCATATGGGCCGTGCGCACGAGGGCGTCCACCACGTTCGCCCGCTTGGCGATAAGTTGGGCCTCGTAGGAAAGGGGCGCCCAGGGGCACCCCCCGCACCCCGCCGCGCACGGGGGCGTCACACGGCCGGACGAGGCCTCGACGATTTCGGCCACATGTCCCCGGGCGAAGCGGTGCTTCTCCTCCGTCAGCTCCACGCGAACGACATCGCCCGGCACCGCCCCTTCCACGAACACGGTCTTGCCGTCCGACAGATGCCCCACGGCCGCCGACCCGAAGCTCATGCGCTCGATGGGCACCACCTCGCCGGGCGTGTCTGAGGCGCACGAAGCCGAGGCGGGAGCCGTCGCGACCTCAGGGGCCGGCGCGTCCTGAGCCTTCGCCGTGTCGACGGAGCGGTCGGGCGCGGCGTTATCGTTCCTGGTGGACGTATCGATCACTGGGGGCTCCTGTTCCGTTCTCGTTCCATCTGAGGGGTATTTTGCGGATTTGCCGTCCGCGGCTGCGCAATTGCCCTATAATAGCGCAGCACCCGCCTGTCGGGACCCTGAATTCGTGCCCTCGTAGCTCAGGGGATAGAGCACTTGCCTCCGGAGCAAGGTGCCGCAGGTTCGAATCCTGTCGAGGGCACCACCTACGTTCACCAAGCCCCGCCCGACGGGGCTTTTTCTTTGCCCTACCGCTGGCCCACGACGACAGTGAGGGCATCGGGGACGCAGTCGATGACGAAGTGCGTGCCGCGCACCGGCTCCCCGTCCATCTGGGCCGGCGGCTCCTCCTCGAAGTCGAGCACGAGGGAGGACGCCCGCCGGAAATGGATGTGGTCGCTTCCCGTGTGCTTGCCGCCCCGGGCGCGCAGAAGAAGCGCCAGCGCCCGCATGGACGAAAGCTCCGGCGTGGCCCAGCAGATGTCGAGCAGCCCGTCGTCGAGGCGCGCCTTGGGCGTGATGCGGAAGTGGCCGCCGTAGGTGGGCCCCACCTGCACGGCTACCAGGTAGGCATCGTCCCATTCCGGATGAGGGGCGCACCCCGGCTCCGCTCCCAGGACATCCATCTTGAAGGAAAACACCTGCAAGTGGTGGAACAGTTGATCGACGGCGCTTTCCAAATAGAGCATGGTGCCGGCGCGGCCGGACTTCTGACGGCGATCCATGGTGTCGAGCGCGATGGCGGCGTCCAAACCGAAGGAGAGCGTCTCGGCGAAGTAGCGGCCGTTGACGCGCCCCACATCGGCCCGCACCGTTTGAAAGCGCAGGATCTCGGTGACCGCCGTGGGGACGGAGTAGGCCATGCCCAATGTCTCGGCGTAATCGTTGCCGGAGCCCACAGGGATGACGGCCAGGACGGGCCGATCCTCGGGGATGCGGGCCATAAGGCCGTTCACCACCTCGTTCACCAGGCCGTCGCCGCCGAGCGCGATGACGCAGCCCACGTCGGGGCCCAGCTCGCGAGCCAGCGACTCCCCGTGGCCGGCCCAGGCCGTGGTGAGCATCTCGAAGCGCTCCTGGCCCACGCGCTCGCGCAGAAGCCGCGCCGCCTCGGAGGCCGCCACCGCCCCTCGCCCGCTCTTCGACACGGGGTTCGCGATAAGGACGATCTTCCCCTCTTCTACGGACGGAACCACAACCTGCCTCCTAACCGAGCGACCGGCCCAGCGCCGACCTGCGATTTCCCTCATTCTAGCACCGAGTACCGTGTCACCCACCTACCAAGTCGCGCTGTTCGCAACTCGTTTTCGAAACGGAGGGGTCGCCCGTTCGCTACTCGAGGACGGCGCCGGTGTCGCCGTCGAGGAAGATCTTGCGCGTCACGAAGTTGTAGACCATGACGATGGCCGTGGCGACGATTTTCACGATGAGGTAGCTCACGCCCAGAACCGACGAGCCGAGCCACATGAGCAGATCGTTCACTCCCAGGCCGATCACGGAGAGCACCACGAAGATGACGAACTCGCGCCGGCGCGAGAGCCCCTGCTTGTGCGTGAACACGTAGCGCATGGAGGCCAGGTAGTTGAAGACGACCGACACCGTGAAGGAGATGGTGGCGCTGATGAGGTAGTTCACGCCGGCCAGCTCCGTGAGCGCCACCATGAGGCCGTAGTCGATGACGAAGGCGATAACGCCCACCACGCCGAACTTCATGAACTGTGCAATGAGCTTCTCCATAGTTCCTTCCCAGATTTTTGCGGCCGCAACCCTTGCAAAGCGGGGGCGGCTCTGCCATACTATGCAAGCTGTTTTGAACGAGTCCCCATAGTCTAACGGTTAGGACGCGGCCCTTTCAAGGCTGAAATACGGGTTCGATTCCCGTTGGGGGCACCACTTTTGCCACAAACGAAACCCCGCTTCGCGCGGGGTTTCTTGTTTTCGGAACGCGCCGAAAGCCGGCAGCGGCGGCACCAAGCACCCCGCATCGCGAGATCCGCACAGTGCGCGACGCTCAGGCCCCTAGCGCTCGGCATCCGCCTCCATCACCCGGTACACGCTCATCTCCCACTGGCGGCGGTGGGACTTCGCCACGGTGTCCAGGATGAGCCCGGCCGTCCAGGAGAGCGCCGCCACGATCATGAGCGCCACGGCGAGCACCGCCGAGGGCAGCTTCGCCACGTAGCCGGTGTCGAAGTACTCGGCCACCACGGGCAGCCCGAAGCAGAGCCCCACCACGGCGAGCGCCAGGCCGAGCCAGCCGAAGAAGGCCATGGGGCGGTAGTCGCGGAACAGGCTCGCGATGGCCGCGAGCACGAGCATGCCGTCGGAGAAGGTGGACAGCTTCGACTCCGAGCCCTCGGGCCGGTCGCGGTAGTCGATGGGCACGTCGGCCACCCGCCAGCGGCGGTCCACCGCCCAGATGGAGATCTCGGTCTCTATCTGGAAGCCGCCGCTCATGACGGGCATGGTCTTCACGAAGGCGCGGGTGAAGGCGCGGTACCCCGTCATGACGTCCTCGAAGGCGTAGCCGTAGATCACCTTGATGAGCCGGCGCACCAGGTTGTTGCCGAAGTTGTGGAAGGGCCGCTCGTTCTCCTTGCCGTAGGCGCCGTTGGAGATGCGGTCGCCCACGGTCATGTCCGCCTCGTCGGCCGCCAGGGGCGCGATGAGGTCGCCGGCGGCCTCGGCCGGGTAGGTGTCGTCGCCGTCGACCATGAGGTAGTACTCGGCGTCGATGTCGCGGAACATGCTCCGCACCACGTTGCCCTTGCCCTGACGGAACTCCCGGCGCACCACAGCTCCCGCCGCCGCGGCGATGTCCGCGGTGCCGTCGGTGGAGTTGTTGTCGTAGACGTAGATCGTGGCCTCGGGCAGCGCCGCACGGAAGTCGGCCACCACGCGGGCGATGGTGGGCGCCTCGTTGTAGCACGGAACGAGCACGGCCACCCCCTCGCCGCGCCGGGCCGCCTCGACGGCAGACGCCGTGGCCTCGGCGTTGGAAACTGTCGCTATATCGGTCATGGGAAGACAAACCTCCTGTCCATTGTTGACCGCGTCCATTATCTTAAATGAACGCGGGGGCGCGGAAAATCCCCCGAGAAAAACTTTGACCGAATCGGCGAAAAGCTCCTGCGGCCCATAAGCGGATTTTCTGGCATCTTGGCGGGCTTGCCGCCGACGCGGGGCCGATGCGGGGAAAATAGGCTATGATAGCTTCCATGAACACACCTGCACTGAAATCGACGGAGCCCTCGGCTCCGATCGCTCCCGCCCCCGCCCAGACGCTCGCCGTCCCTGCCGAGCCCTCGCCCTCCCCCCTCGCCACGGGCGCCCAAGGCGCCACGGCCGCCGAGGCCATCGCGTGCGCGCTGGCCGCGCCGGAGCGCACGGCCGAGGAGGCCGCCGCCCATCCGCTCATCTTAGTGGTGCACGCCTCGGTGGGCTCGGGCCATCGCTCGGCGGCCAACGCCATCGCCGAGGCCCTGGAAGAGGCCGGCGAGGCCGCCCGCGCGGCCGGGGACGACAACTCGCTGGAAGCGCGCTCGGAAGTGCGCGTCCTCGACATCCTCGATTTCGGGCGCATCGTGTTCGACGGCGACAAGACCGCCTCCATGTTCACCGGCTGGACGCGCCCCTTCTACGACCTCACCTGGCGCTACACCCTCACCGGGCGCCTTCTGTGGGGCGGCGGCACCATTTGGGCGCGCCTCATGTACCCGAAGTTCACCGAGTACGTGCGCCGCCTGCGGCCGGCGGCCATCGTCGCCACCCACATCACCGCCGCCAACGTGGCCGTGAGCGCTCGCATGATCACAGGCCAGAGCTTTCCCATCGTCTGCGTGCCCACCGACTACGAGGCCGAGGGGCTGTGGCCCCATCTGCACACCGACCTGTTCTGCGTCGCCAACGAATCCATGGCCGAGACGCTGCGCCCGCGGCGCGTGCCCGAGGACCGCATCCTCATCACCGGCATCCCCGCCAGCCCCGCCTTCTCGCGAACCTACGACCGCGCTAAGGCCCGCGAGGCCTTCGGACTGCCGCAGGACAAACAGGTGGTGCTGGCGCTCGCCGGCGCGAAGCTCCCCCAGCCCTATGTGCACTTCCGTGCCGCCATCGGGGAGATGCTCCCCTTCATGCACGCGATGCCCTCGATGCAGCTGGTGATCGTCGCCGGGGCCGACGAGGACTACGAGCGCGAGCTGCGGCGCCAGGTGGCCGAATACGGCCTGGCCAACGTCACGGTGCTCGGCTACGTGAACGCCATGGCCGAGCTCATGGAGGCCGCCGACGTGGTCATCTGCAAGCCGGGAGGCCTCACGGTGACCGAGTGTTTATGCGCCCATGCACCCATGATCCTCTTGGGCCGCGCCTACGGCCAGGAGAAGGCCAACGTGCGCATGCTCACCGCCGCCGGCGCCGCCATGGCCGCCACCACGCCTCGCGAGCTCTTGGACACCCTGCGCCACATCAGCGACCACTCCGCGAGCGCCCACGCCATGCTGATGAACGCCTCCATCCTGCGGCGCCCCAACGCCGCCGAGGACATCGCCCGGGCCACCTTCGCCCTCATCCGGCGCGAGCCGCCGCGGGACGCGAAGCTGCGGGCCAAGCACTTCCTGCACTTCTACTGGGGCAAGAAGCCGGCCCACGTCCGCTAGGACCCCCAACCGCTACCGTCACGATCCGAACCACGAAAGAGAGTTTCATGACCACCTTTGCCGAACTCGGCCTTTCCGACGCCGTCCTTGCCGCCGTCGATCATCTCGGCTACACCGAGCCGACCCCCGTTCAAGCCCAGGCCATCCCGCTCGTCCTCCAAGGCCGCGACATCATCGCCGCCGCCAAGACCGGCACGGGCAAAACGGCCGCCTTCTCGCTGCCGAGCCTGGACATCCTCGCCCGCGCCGAGCGCAAGAAGGCATCGGCCATGCTCGTCATCACCCCCACGCGAGAGCTGGCCATGCAAATTCAGGAAGTCTGCCAAACCATCGCCCGCACCCGCGGCCTGCGCGTCGCCAATGTGGTGGGCGGCGTGAAAATCGAGCCGCAGATCGACCGCCTCGCGCGCGGCGTGGACGTGCTCATCGCCACGCCGGGGCGCCTCATCGACCTCATGAACCAGAAGGCCGTCGACCTCTCGCAGGTTCAAGTGCTCGTGCTGGACGAGGCCGACCGCATGCTCGACATGGGATTTCTCCCCTCGGTTCGCCGTATCGTGGAGGCGACGCCGAAAAGCCGCCAGACGCTTCTGTTCTCGGCCACCATCGACAAGGGCGTCCTCGACCAGGTGGACGCCATGCTGAATGATCCGGCCATTGTGCAGATCGCCGCGAAGGGCGAGACGGCCGACACCGTGGAGCAGTACATCGCGCACGTGCCCCACACCCTGAAGCCCGACCTTCTGGCGGCGCTCCTGAAAGAGCGGGGGCACAAGCGCGTCATCGTCTTCGCCCGCACGCGCCATCGGGCCGACGCCGCCTGCCGCAAGCTGAAGCGGGCCGGCTACCACGCCGAGGCCATCCATTCCGACCGCTCCCAGAACCAGCGCAAACGCGCCCTGGACAACTTCGCCTCCGGCGAGACCGACATCCTCGTGGCCACCGACGTGCTGGCCCGCGGCATCGACGTCGACGAGGTGTCCTACGTGGTGAACTACGACGTGCCCACCCAGGCCGAGGACTACGTGCACCGCATCGGCCGCACGGGCCGCGCCGGAGCCGAGGGCTTCGCGATCACCTTCGTCAGCCCCGAGAACAAAGACGAGCTGGCGGCCATCGAGAAGCTCATCAAGCGCGACATCCCCGAGATCGAGATCGCGGGCTTCAACTTGGAAGAGGCCGCCGAGGCCGCGGCCGAGCGCGCCACGCGGGCCAACGCCCGCCGCGACCCCGAGCTGGCGGCGGCCGCCCGCGAGCTCGCCAAGAAGGAGAAGCGCCGCGCCAAGGAGAAGGAGCGCGCCGAGCAGGCTGCCGCCGAGTCGCGCCAGCGCGGCACGCGCAAGAAACAGGGCGGCAAGAGCGCCGGTGCCGCGCACAATGCGAAGAAGGGGGCGCCGAAGCCGAAGAGCACTGCTAAGGGCAGTTCCGGACGTCCGAAGAAGGGCGCGGGCTCCCCTACCGGCCCCTCTCGTCCCGCCGGCGACTTCCGCCCCGGCCGCGCCCACCGCGCCGCCGTCGCCGCCAAGCGCAGCGGCGGCAAGCGCCGCGGCTAAGAGCATCTACGTCATAAGCTTTCTGTAGGGGGCGACCTTGGCCGCCCCTTGTCGCAAGCATCGCCATCGTCGAGAGGGCCGACCAAGGTCGGCCCCTACGGGGTCGTGCGTAAGCCAACCATTGCCGGAACATGGCGATGGCGGCCGAGCCACAGCGGCCCGTTGCGCCCGCGAGCGGGCGAGCCGTTCAACATTCGGGCTGCTCGCCGGGAAGATACCCTCCGTTTGCCGTACTCCACATCTGGGAAGGGATTGTTCGGGTATCTTATCGGAAGTATTTCTGGGGAAGGGAATATTGCATGAAGATCGCTGTCGCTTGCGACGGACTTGATATAGCCGTGACCGCTGCAACCTGCTCGAGCTTTGCTTGCTACACCGCGCAAAGCGGCGTCGTCACAGGCTGCAGCAACGTGCCGAACATGGGGATCACCCCACGAGAGAGGGCCTCCATCCTGCAGCAGATGGGCGTCGACGCCCTCATAGCCCGCCAATTCAGCCCCGAAGGCCTCGCGGCTTTGGACGAAGCGGGCATCGAGGCCGTCCTCTCCAACGCCGCCTCCCCGCGCGAGGCGGCGGATCTGTATCTTTACCGCACGCTCATGGGGGAAGAGGGCCTATCGGAAAAGAGCATCAAAGAGGAGCCCTTAGGCGAGCTGGACGACGCCTTCGCCCGCATCGAGCTCAAGCTCGTCGCCCAAAGCGCCTAGCCCCCGCTCGCACTCCCCCAACGAAAAAGGACCCCGAAGGGTCCTTTTCTTGTGCGCTCTTTCGAACGAAACAAACTAGGCAACGGCCTTCTTGGCGACTTCCACCAGGGCGGCGAAGGCGTTCGGATCGTTCACGGCCATATCGGCGAGCACCTTGCGGTCGAGCACGACGCCGGCCTTCTTCAGGCCGTTCATGAACACCGAGTAGGACAGGCCGTTGATGCGGGCCGCGGCGTTGATGCGGGTGATCCACAGACGACGGATCTCGCGCTTCTTGTTGCGGCGGTCGCGGTACATGTACTGAAGCGAATGCTGCACCTGCTCCTTCGCGGCGCGGTAGGAACGGGACTTCGCGCCGTAGTAGCCCTTCGCACGATTGAGGACGGTACGACGCTTCTTGCGGGCATGGACGGAACGCTTTACACGAGGCATATCTTAATCACTCCTTGAAGACGAATGGGACTAGCGAAGGCCGAGCTGGCGCTCGACGACCTTGGTATCCGCCTTGGCGACCTCGGTCTCGTGGCGGAAGTTGCGCTTGCGCTTGGGGCTCTTCTTGGTGAGGATATGGCTCTTGAACGCCTTGGCGCGCATGAGCTTGCCGGTACCGGTCTTGCGGACGCGCTTGGCCATACCGCGATGGGTCTTCATCTTGGGCATTAGTTGTCCTTTCCTTCGTCGTTCTTGGAATCCTTTTTCTTTTTCGCAGTCGCGGGTAGAGGCGCGATGAGCATGTGCATGTTGCGCCCTTCCATCTTCGGCTGGTTCTCGATGACGGCAACGTCCTTCAGGTCGTCGGCCAATCGCTCGAGAATGGAGAGGCCCTGCTCGGGGTGGGCCATCTCGCGGCCGCGGAACATGATGGTGATCTTCACCTTGTTGCCGGCCTCCAAAAAGCGCAGCACGTGCTTCTTCTTGGTGGTGTAGTCGCCCACGTCGATCTTCGGCCGGAACTTCATCTCCTTGACCTCGATCTTGTTCTGGTTCTTACGAGCCTGCTTGGCCTTGATGGCCTGGTCGTACTTGAACTTCCCGTAGTCCATGATGCGGCACACGGGCGGCGTGGCGTTCGGAGCGATCTCCACCAGATCGAGATTCATGTCGTCAGCGATCTGCTGGGCCTGGTGCGTGGGATACACGCCCATCTGGTTCCCGTCGAAATCGATGAGACGGCACTCGCGCGTGGTGATCTCATCGTTGAGCCGGGGCTCTTGAGCAGCTATCGCGCTCACCTCCCTTTCGTGTTCTCACACATAAAAACCCGCCGGGCCAACGAGGCGCACGGCGGGCTTACACGCAAAGTTTCTATCTGCGGGTACCCATCAGCAACCTTGGAAGGCGCCGAACCAGGTGGAGAGCTTTCGCCCTCGCTTGATTGACAGCTTGCCTAGTATAGCGTTGCCGTCGCTCCCGCGCAAGGGAAATTCTAGGAGTTTACATATATGAAGATGGTTCGGACGGTGTCGGCCAGGTTGTCGGAGGCGTTGGCCATGGAGTAGTCGTAAGAGAGCACCGCCGACCAGGCATGGGGCGCACCGTCGATGTCCACCTCGCCGTTGAAGGAACAGTACTCCTTGGTGCGGGTCGTGCCGTCGGTGTCGAAGGAGGTGTAGGACTCCGCGTCCTCGGGCAGTTCCACGGCGCCCTCGGGCACCGACACGCCGGCCTCGGCCAGGGTCTTCTCGATGATGTGCTCGGTGCGCACGGCATCGGCGAAGCTGAGGGAGCCGTAGCCGAGCGAGCTGGTGGACGTGGAATAGCCCGCCTGGATGATCTTGCCGTCGGCGTCGAGCCCCAAATACACCGTGGGCGTGCCCGTACGGCTGTCGGCCGGCTCGGCGGTGAGCGCGACGCGCACCTCGCTCTTGATGGGGTTGCCCTCCTCGTTCACCGCCCGGGGCTCGGCGGCCGTGGCGCCGTGCTGCAGGATGTCGATGGCCTCCTGCTGGGTGTGGCCCAGCAAGCTCACCAGGTCGGGCACCGTCGTCACCTTGGCGGCATCGGCGGAGTCCGTCGCGTCCTCGGAGGCGATGGCGGCGACCTCCTGCTCCGAGGAGAGCGCCTGCTGCACCGCACTGGAGGAGGCCTCCTTGTACAGCTGAACGCCGAAGTAGACCATGGCGGCCAGAATGAGCACGAGCAGGATGATGACCACGATAAGAATGCGGCGCATACGGCGCGACTTGCGCATGTACTCGGGCAGCTCCGCCTTCTTTCGGGTCTTCTCGTTCATCTCGCTCGCGTGCTTGGCATGACGCCCGCGCGAGGCGCCGTCGGCCTTCTTCGCGCCATGGGCGGCCTTACTCGCAGGCTTGGTTGGCGCCGCATCGGCCGTCACCACGCCGAGGGGCACGGCGTCGGGCACGGGCGATGCGTCCGCGGCATCGGCGCCGTCGGCATCCAGCGGACGACCGGCGTAGAAGTCCTCGAAGACCGCCTCATCGGGAAACGACTCGCCGGCGGGCAGGCCCTCGTCGTCGAGCGCTTCCCCATCGCCCAAGTCCACCTCTTCGAAGACGCCCTCCTCGTCGACGACGACATCCTCCTCGATGATGGAGCCGTCGCCCTCGCCCATGGGGGGCATGGCCGTGGTGAAGCCGTCCGCCGATACGGGGTGGAAGGCCTCCGTCAGGCCCATGGCGTTGCCGTCGTCGGCGCTGACATCGCGGTTGCGCTTGCTTCTTCTCACCATGTGCTCGCTGTTCCTCTCGCTTCTCGAAGGCCCACGGGGCTAGTGGGCCAGCAGATACCAGGCCACAAAGGCGATGACGCCCAGCACGGCCACGACGATGATGGCCTTCTGGGTCGTGGACATCCGGGTCGATTCCAAGTCATCGAGGGTCGTCTCGCGAAAGGAGGCGGCGTCGGCCTTCTCGCGGGCCGTCGGGGTCGTCGGTGTCGTCGCGGAGGACGCCGGAACCTCGGCATTATGCGCAGACGCCGACGAGGCATCTGCGCCAGCGGATTCCAAATCCTCTTCTCTCGCGTCGTCGACCTCCGCTGCAGGCGCCTCTTCAACGACCGCCTCTTCCACGGCGCCGGCCTGGATGACCACATCGTCCTCATCGGCCGTGACCGTGATATGGGAGAACTCCTGGGGATTCGCCATGGAAGCTTGCATCCTTTCTGCTTTGGGTCGCCCCATTATAGCCGATGAGGGCCGTCCCGCGCCGCTGCTGCACCAGTTCTGCATCCGGGCGGGGCGAAGGCGGCGCCCCGCCCCGTTCCAAGATGCGCCCGAGCCGTGGGCGCTCGGCGCGCCTAGGCCAGAAGATCGACGACGTTGAAGTCCTCGCCGCTGGCGCGGATGACCTCGCCGTTGCCGAAGGCGCACACGCATCCCGCGCCGGCGATGGCGTCCACCGACGGGGCGAGGGCGCGCACGTCCTCCGTGCGGGCCGCGCGCACCTCCTCGCGCACCCGGGCCCGGTCCGCCAAAGTGGCTCCGGAGAAGTACAGGCCGTCCTGGCGGCGCAGAAGCTCGCGGGCCTTGGCCGGCGCGTCCAGCGAGGCCACCGTGGAGACCACGTAGCCGTCCATCTCGGATTCCGTGGGGCTAAAGACGCCGGCGAGCCAGTCGCCGGCGGTGCGGAAGCGCTCGACGGTCTCGTCGATGCGCGGATCGCGATAGGAGTAGAAGCGGCTCGACCCCGACCGCGTCGTCTGGAAGCCGGCCCCGTAGGCACCGCCCTTCACGCGCACCTCCGTCCACAGAAAATCGTAGGACAGGATGCGCGAGGCCAAAAGCCACGTACCGCCATAGGGCTCGCCGAGCAGACGGCGGTCCCAGCCGCAGGCGGTGTAGGTGACGTCGCTCGCCACGACGAAGGCCTCGTGCTTGTCCTCAGGGGCCGGCACCGTGAGCACCGGGGCGCCCGCCATGCCGTCGAAAGGCGCCGAGGCTTCCCGATAGGCGTCCAGAGCCTCCTCGCTGCCGCCGAAGGAGAGCGTGCAGCCGCCGTCGGTGAACAGGCGCGCCGCCAGGTCGGCCAGCTTCGCGGTAAGCTCGCCGGCCCGCTCGTCGAAGTGCGCGAGCAGCTCCTTCAAGAAGCGGTAGAAGCCGACGCCGGAGAGCGCCTCGCGCACGACGCCGGCCGGCAGGTAGTAGGAGGCGACCCGCGCCATGGCGGCGCTGTGGCCGGCCGAGGCGAAAGCCTGCTCCATGGCGATGCGCCGCTGGCCCAGGATGTCGCGGATGCGCTCGGTATCGGCGAAGTCGGTCTCGCGCAGCACCTCCTCGGCCAGACGGGCCGCCCAGGGAACTTCCTCGTCGAGGGCGGAGGATCCCATGACGAACATCGGACGAATCCGCTCGCGATCCTCGGCGTCCTCGTGCACTTCCACGGCGAACCCGAGGTTGCCCAGATGGGCCTGGACGAGCGTGTCCAGCTCGGCCGCCGTGTGACGGGCCGTATCCAGCTTGCCGAGCACGCAGGCCAGCACCGTGGCGTAGGGCAGCTCGTCGAAGGCGAGGCCGTCCATGGCGAAGTAGCGGTAGGCGTAGGCGATGCCGCGACAGGGCAGATGATGGCGGATAAGGCGCCAGGGCCCGCACTCCCCCACCTCCCACATCGCCTCGGCGGGCGCCTCGCCGATATCGGCCCGGGAAAGCTGCGGAAGCTTCTCCAGGGCCTCTGGCGCGTCCGGCGCCTCCTGGGCCTCGCGCAGCGCGCGCACGGCCTCGCGGATGAACGCGGCCTCGTCCTCGGTGAGCTCGGCGGCCGCCTCGCGCTCGCCGGCCGCCTCGGCCTCCTCAGCGGCCTCGTCGCTTTCCGTGGGCACCACTTCGGCGCAGGCGCGGTGGTCGTTGTCAAGGAACAACTCGCGCAAAAGCGCCTCGAAGTACCCCTCCTCCACCTTCTCGCGCAGGCTGGCGAAGACGTCCTCGAAGCGCAGGTAGGCCGCCGGGTCGTCGTCGGCGTACAGCCATCCGGCCATGGCGGACATGGCCAGCACCACGCCGTCGGGGTAGCCGAAATTGCGCTCGCGCATGACGAACTCGGCATGGGAGAGGGCCGCCCGCACCAGCTCGCGATCGAGTCCTCCCTCGACGAGGCGCCGGGCCTCGGCTTCCACGATGGCGCGCAGCTTCTCGGCGGCACCGGGCCGGGCGCCCCGCAGGGACACCACGGCGAAGGGCTGGGCCACGGAATCGGCCACGTACCCGATGGCATCGTCGGCGATGCCCGCGTCGAGCAGCGCCCGTTTCAGGGGCGACTCGTTGGCCCCCATGATGGCGTCCATCAAAATGTCGGCGGCCACGATGCGCTCGCGCTCGGCGGCGCGCCCAATGACGAAGCCCACGGCGGCGCAGGCGTTCTCCGGCGCGGTGGCCATGGGCACGACCACCGGCGCGGGGGCCACGGGAGCCTGCAGCCCAAGGGGGTTGATGTCCAGTGGCCCGCACTCTTTCGCGGCCAAGGGAGCCAGGTACCGCTCGTCCAGAAAGCCGAGGAAGCGGTCGGCATCCAGGTTGCCGTACAGGATGATGTAGGCGTTGTCGGGACGGTAGTGGCGCCGATGGTTCTCGAGGAATCCCTCGTAAGTGAGCGTCGGGATGGCTGCCGGCGTGCCGCCGGACTCGAAGCGGTAGGTCGTATTCGGGAACAACGCCGCCGAGAGTCCGTCGTAGAGCACGGAATCGGGTTCGGAGAGCGCGCCTTTCATCTCGTTGTACACCACGCCGTTCACCACGAGGCGCGCATCTTCCCCCTCCCCTTCCAGCTCGCGGTGCCAGCCCTCCTGCTGGAAGATGACAGGTCGCCGGTATATGTCGGGATGGAAGACCGCGTCCAGGTAGACGTCCATGAGGTTGACGAGATCCTGCTCGTTGGTGGACGCCACCGGGTACATGGTCTTGTCCGGGAAGGTCATGGCGTTTAAGAACGTCTGCATAGAGGTCTTCAGCAGATTGACGAAGGGCTCCTTCACCGGGAACTTCTCCGATCCGCACAGCACCGAGTGCTCCAGAATGTGGAACACGCCGGTGTCGTCGGCGGCCGGAGTCTTGAAGGTGATGGAGAAGGCCTTGTTGGCGTCGTCGTTCTCGATGAACATGAGGCGGGCGCCGGAGGCGGCATGGCGCATGAGGTGCACCACGCCCTCCACCTCGCTCACCGGCTCGCTTTTCACGGCGGTAAAGCCGTGGGAGGCGGCCACCTGTTCCAAATCGGTCATGGTCTGTCTTCCTTTCGAAGGGTTCCTGCGAAGGGCCCCGCGACCGGCTCTGACGGCCCGGCGCGGAGCAACGAAATGTTCGTGAGTATTCTACCCGTCCGCGCGTCGCCGTTTCCAACCAATATGGTGTCGTTATGATTTCTCCGCGACGGGGGAATTTTCGCTATAATCAGCCCCGAACTATCTAGACGAGACGAGACAGATACGGAGTATCCCATGCTCGAACTTAAGAACCTGGTGTTCGAGGTGCCGGCCGACGACGGGGGCACCAAGCGCATCATCGACAATCTTTCCCTGACCATTCCCGACGACCGCTTCACGGTCATCACCGGACCCAACGGCGGCGGCAAGTCCACGCTCGCCAAGCTCATCATGGGCATCGAGGAGCCCACGAGCGGCCAGATCCTCTTCAACGGCGAGGACATCACGGACAAGTCCATCACCGAGCGCGCCCGCCTCGGCATCGGCTACGGCTTCCAGCAGCCGGCCCGCTTCCGCGGCATGAAGGTGAAGAAGCTGCTCGATATCGCCGCCGGCAAGAAGCTGCCCATGCTCGCCTGCAACGAGTATCTCTCGAAGGTGGGCCTGTGCTCGGCGAGCTACCTCACCCGCGAGGTGGACAAGTCGCTGTCGGGCGGCGAGGTGAAGCGCATCGAGATCGCCACCATTTTAGCCCGCGACCCGAAGCTGGCCATCTACGACGAGCCCGAGGCCGGCATCGACCTGTGGAGCTTCGACCGTCTCACCGAGACGTTCCGCGACATCCACGAGGCCCGCGACGGGCGCTCCATCGTCATCATCTCGCACCAGGAGCGTATCATCTCGCTGGCCGACGAGATCGTGCTTCTGCGCGACGGCCAGGTGGCCGAGACGGGCACGCCGGCCGAGCTCATGCCGCGGCTCGGGTTCGCGGCCCGCAGCCTGGACGATCACGGCTGCCCGCTTTCCACCCCCACCGAGCTGCACCTAACCGAGATCCCCACCACCTGCTAAACGTCACCAATGCGGGCGGACTGCCGGGTATTCCGATTCGCTCAGACAGTCCTCGCTTTGGGGAAGTGTCCACTGGACACTTCCCGTCGCTGCGGAACTCGCTCGGTCGGAACACCCGCCATCCCGCCCGCCGCACGTCTTTTCTAGTTGCAAAAGGAGGCAACTATGACCGTTGATCTTTCCCCCATCGACGAGAACCTGCTCGCCGAGATCGCCAATATGCACGGCATGCCGAAGGGCGCCTTCAACGTGCGCAAGGACGGCGAGCTGGTCGAACGCCATTCCTCGGCCTACATCGACATTTCCACCAAGACCGACAACCCCGGCATCGACATCCGCATCGCGGACGGCACCAAGGGCGAGACGGTGTACATCCCCGTCATCGTGACGAAGTCGGGCTTGAAGGACGTCGTGTACAACACCTTCTACGTGGGCGAGAACTGCGACATCACCATCATCGCCGGCTGCGGCATCCACAACGACTCCCACGACGCCTCCGAGCACGACGGCATCCACAGCTTCTACCTGGGCAAGAACAGCCGCGTGCGCTACGTGGAGAAGCACTACGGCGAGGGCGAGGGCACCGGCGAGCGCATCCTGAACCCCACCACCAACGTGTACATGGAGGAGGGCTCCTCCTGTGAGATGGAGATGGTGCAGCTGCGCGGCGTGACGAGCACGGTGCGCGACACCAACGCCGAGCTGGGCGCGAACGCCAAGCTGGTGCTCACCGAGAAGCTGCTCACCCACGGCAACCAGACCGCCATTTCCAACATGAAGGTGGAATTGAAGGGCGAGGGCTCTTCCGTGCAGGTGATCTCCCGCTCGGTGGCCCAGGACGACTCCGTGCAGGTGTTCAACCCGCTCGTCATCGGCGAATGCGCCTGCCGCGGGCACGTGCAGTGCGACGCCATCATCATGGGCAACGCCAAGGTGAAGGCTATCCCCGGCATCGAGGCCGCCAGCGAGGACGCCATGCTCGTGCACGAGGCCGCCATCGGCAAGATCGCCGGCGACCAGATCGTGAAGCTCATGACGCTGGGCCTCACCGAGGAAGAGGCCGAAGCCGAGATCCTGGACGACTTCCTGAGCTAGGCTCCAGCTAAACTCGACAAGCCCGCAAAGCAAGCGGTCCGACGGAACTTGCCGTCGGACCGCTTTTGTGTTGAGAGGATGAGGCGGATCGCTATTCGGTCGCGTCCTCGTCGCCGGAACTGCCGGAGTCGCCTGCATCGCCGGAGCCCTCGCTGCCAGAGTCGTCGCCGCTGCCGGTATCGCTGGACTCATCGGAGCCGTCCGACGAGTCGCCGGAACCGGCGTCTTCGGAACCTGTGTCGCCCGAGTCGCCGGAATCACTGGAGCCCGTGTCGCCCGAATCACCCGTGTCCTCGCTATCGGAACCCGTGGCGGCGTCGGCGGCAGAGGCCGTCAGATCACTGACCACGGTGAGATCGCCCAGGGCCACGGTGGTGCCGAGCCACTTGCGCTCGATGACGTTGATGGTGCCGTCGCTCACCAGGCGCGCGAGCACGTCGCCGGCGGCCGTCTGCAAATCGACGTTCTCGTTCGAGACGCCCATGCAATAGCCAGTCGGCGACATGAGCATGGCGACGATGGATACATCCAGCCCCTGGCCATGGGCCGCGTACAGGCCGATGACGGCGTCGGCGGCCACGTACTGCACGCTTCCGGCCTCAAGTGCCTCGAAGGCCTCCTTCAGGCTGTCGGTGGGCGTGAGGCTGGACTCGCCGAACCCGTTGGAGACGGCCCAGGCGCTCTTCGAGGAAACCTGGGCGGCGAAGGTGGCGCCGGAATCCTGCGTGGGAATGCCCGCGTCGGGGCTCAGCGCGAACAGGGCGATGCCCGTGGGCAGGTAGGAGGCCGAGCGCCAGAAATCGCCGTCGCTCGCGGAGTCGTCGATGCCGAGCACCACGTCCACCGTGCCGTTGGCGAGCGCCCCGGCCGGATCGCTGCCCACGTCCACCACCGACAGCTTCAGCCCCAGCTCGTCGGCGAGAGCCGCGGCGATGTCCACGTCGATGCCGATGATCTTGCCGCTGCCCATGCCGGCCAGAGGTGGGTTCTCGGTGTTGACGCCCACGCGCAGGGTACCCTCCTCGCCGATGACCGGGGGCGCCACCTCGGCGGACTTCAGCTCCGGCTGGTAGGTGCCCGATCCAGTGCATCCGGCCAGGCCGAACAGGCCGACCGCGAGCAGCGCCGCAAAGGCAACCGCAACGAACGAACGCTTTCTCACATCATCCTCCGTCTAATTCAATCGGTACGTTGCCTCTTTCGACTGACCTAGTCTTTGACCCCACACTCGCGCACCGGGGCGTTCGCTTGCGCTAGTAGCCCTCTCGCCCGTCGCGGCGTCCGTGCCGCGAAAATGTCAGCGGGCGGTGCGACTTACCTCTAGGATACGCCATGCTCACGGCGGGCAATGCCCACGCGCTTACGTGGATCCTTTCGACCGCATCTGCCATGGACTTGGAAAGACGTCGCGCCTTTCCGCAACTACAGACCCGAAAGAAGCATCGCTAAGTGTAGCAGAAGTGGGCTTAGACGGGGCAAAGCCCCGCAGAACCTCCGAAGTGCGAAAGCCGTGCGGTTGGCGCGGGGCGCGGGATGGGACGCGAACGCGGTCGGCGCGGGGAGCGAAACGGGACATTCCCGCGTCATTGCCACGGTCGTGCGCGCGTAGACTGCCCCCATGAAGCCGATGAAAGGACAGATGGCGCTCTTCGATGAGAGAAAACCGGCGAAGAGCCGTCGGGGGGGCGCGGCCGCGAAACACGCCGCTCCCTCCCGCCGCCTGCGCGCGGACTGGCGCGCCGTACGCGATTTCGCCGCCGACATGGTGACCGAGACGCTCTACCCCACCCGCTGCGCGGTGTGCGATAAGCCCGGCGCGGTGCTGTGCGGCTCCTGCGCCGCGGCGCTCCCCTACATCGACGCGCTGACGGCCTGCCCGCGCTGCGGCGCGCCCTTCGGCGTCGTGCAGTGCTCGGAGTGCACGTCCGTGCTGATGGAGCCCTTCGGCTACAAGGAGCCGCCCTACGACGAGATGGCGAGCGCCCTCGTGCTTACCGAGGCCGTCCGCCGCATCGTAACGGTGTACAAGGACCAGAACGAGCGGGCCCTGGCACGGCCCATGGCCCAGATCATGGCCCGCTACCTGCCGCCCCGCTGGATGGGCGCAGCGCCGGTCGTCACCTTCGTGCCCGCCACGGCCGCCGCCCGGCGCCGGCGCGGCTTCGACCACGCCGAACATCTGGCCCGCGAGCTGTCGTTCATCGCCGGGCTGGACTTCGCCCCTCTGCTCGTGGCCGCCCGCAGCCGCGACCAGCGGAAGCTGGGGCGGACGGGGCGCATCGGCAACATGAGGCACTCGCTCACCGCGCTGGCCGGCGCCAGCATGCCCGGCGCCGTCATCGTCGTGGACGACGTGTGCACCACCGGCGCCACCCTGTTCGCCGCCACCGAGGCCCTGCGCGCCGCCGGCGCCAAGATCGTCCGGTGCCTCACGTTCGCGCGAACCTAGGGCACAGCCTTTCGCCCCGAGGATGCGCGAGACGCATCCTCGGGGCGGGGAGCTGGCCGACCCCGCCCGTTTCGCTACCTTAGGCAACGGGAGAAAGGCAGGCAAATGGACCTTTGCGATTGGGTTCGTTTTGCGGCTTGCTTGCTGAACCTGATGGCTCGAATCCGCGAGTACGCGGATTCGAGCCGAAAGGCAAGGCGGGCACGTCATGCAAGACGGCCCAAATAACAAACGGTTCAGGGGAGATTTCACTGGCCAGTGGCTCCCCTCGAGCCTGCCTTATATTCTAGCAAGCATCGCTAGAAAATGAAAGGAGCTATTTCGAGGAGAGACGGACGCCCTCGGCCTCGGAGAACTCGGCGACGTCCACCGAGATGGAATGGCGGATGGGCTTCCACGCCGCTTTTTTCACCAGAGCGATGAGCGCGATAGGAATGTAGGTGAGCATGAAGAAGGGGAAGGTAAACATGTAGCGGATCTTCTTCGCCGTGGTGGTGCGGATGGAGTCCCATTCCACGAAGGTGGTGAGCACGCCGAAGACGAACATGAACACGATGTAGTTGCACAGGCAGAACACGACCGAGGTCACCGAGCTCGCGATGGCCACGCCCGTGGACATGACGCCCGTAGCCGCCAGCACGATGATGATGGTGTTGAACAGAATGGAGATGATGGAGAGCAGCATGCCCGGAGCGATGGTCATGAGCATGTCGTAGCAGGCGAAGCGGTAACCGCGCGGGTTGGTCAACGTGCCTTTCACCAGGCCGCCCGCATAATGGGCGAACACCTGGTAGAAGCCCTTGGCCCAGCGGAAGCGCTGGTTCCACGAATCGCGGAAGGTGATGGGCTGCTCGTCGTAGAGCACCGCCGTCGGGCAGTAGGAGATGCGCACGCCGTCGATGATGGAGGCGGCGGAAAACTCGATGTCCTCGGTGAGCAGGTGCCACTTCCAGCCGCCGGCGGCCTTCAGGATGTCGGCGGCGATGAAGAAGCCCGTGCCCGACACGGCACAGGAGGTGTTCAGCGTGAGGCGCGCCTGGTTCAAGAACTTCGCCTCGCGCAGGAACCACACGCCGTAGCCGGCCGAGATCCAGTTGCTGCCGAAGTTCTTGGAGTTGCGGTAGGAGGTGGAGGCCTTCGCACCGTTATCGAAGGTGGCGTTCATCTCGCGAAAGTAGTTCACATCGAGCACGTTGTCGGCGTCGAAGACGAAGAACGCCTCATAGTCGCGATCGGCGTACTGCTCCCAAATGGCCTTCAGGCCGTAATCGAGCGCATAGCCCTTCCCCACCAGCTTGTCGTTGCTGCGGGGGAACACGATGGCGCCGGCCTCGCGGGCCACGTCGGCCGTGTTGTCGGTGCAGTTGTCGGCGATGACGAAGATGTCGATGAGCTCGGCGGGATAGTTCTGCACCTTGATGGAGTGGATGAGGTCGGCGATGACCGTCTCCTCGTTGCGCGCCGCCACCATGACCGCATAGCGGTGGTTGGCGCGCGCCACCTTCTTCGGCGCCCGGCGCGTCAGCACCACGAGCACGTAGAAGAGCTGGTAGGTATAGCAAATAGTGAAGGCAAGAAACACGCAGAAATTGAAGATGTCGACGAAGGACAACGCCGACACTTGCGATGCTACGGTATCGAACACCTTGAGGCTCCTAGGAGATGACATGCGCCCGCACGGTCAGTGGCGTGGGCGCGGCTGCACAAACGGCTGAAAGTATAGCCCTTTCGAGCCAAGTTGGCAGCGCCAGTTGGGTCACGACGGCCGAAATGGGGGCAATCGAGGCCAAAGTGTTCCTTTTCGCCGCATTTGCGCCACATCCCCTCCATACCTGTAAGGGAAGCGTAAGGTTTGGTGGAGGGGCGGGAGGCCGGAATCGGCGGAGGGGCACGTGCTCAAGCAATGGCTCGCTCGGCGGAAC
>ERZ773162.50-NODE-50-length-147509-cov-11.694501_pt1 | contig 147509 bp, 141 predicted proteins | sample MGYA00511113_ERZ773162 | MGnify/ENA primary metagenome ERZ773162 (study PRJEB29015, sample SAMEA2737807) | human gut metagenome | biome: human gut; feature: human-associated habitat; material: faeces | place: China | collected 2012 ... | reverse complement strand
AAATCCAGCCAGCTACAGGGTCGTTCGCACGAAATCTTATTTATTCAACAAAGCCAACTAGATGTTGTCGACTCCGTCAGACGTTTTGCAATCTGATTTTTTACGCGGCGCAAGTCGCTGTTCATGCTGATAAAAGTGGCATCGCGTAGACAAAGTGGTAACCGTTCAACCTGCAAAGCGCTGTCGGTGGCGACGAAAATAAAAATAGACGTGTGCGGAGGGAGTTTTTTGAAAAACGGGTGGCATAGATAATGTTCACCAGCGGCCATTTCTGTGAACAGCATATCAATCGGACCTAATATATCTGTGGAATAGTCCACAACGGAATACGGTTCCCGGATGTGTTCTTCCTTCGCGATCTCGCTAAGCAGTTCGCAAATTCCGCGATTAAGAAATATGTTTTCAGTGTTAATTAAAATATCAGGCATAGTCATGGCGATCGTGAAAGTTGTCATGCATTTAAAGTGGAGAAAATTAAATGCGTATGCCTTTAGGATATTTCTAATAATCAACAAATGCAATAAGTCTAATTTTGGACTTTGAGCTGGCGAGTAAAATTAATGGTATATTAATCAATGGCTTATTTTTTAGCGTTGCGCGGGCATGACCGCTAATTTGGCACAAACTGCTTAAATTGCTTATATTGCATGCGTTAATTCTGGTCTCAAATATATTAATCAGAGTTACTTATTCACTGTATGAATTGCTTTTTCAAAAATACCTTTTGCAGGCGCGGGTCCTTGAGGAGATTGCGCCTGAGCGAAACCTGGGGTGGTCATTGATAAAAAGGGGCGGGGTAGACCCGCCGCTGCGGAGAGTGAACAGCAACGGCGTACAACAGAATCAGTTATCAGGATTGTTGGAAATGCTTTTCCACACCATTCCCAGGCCGATCAACATCGACGCGAAGAGGGCGAACAGGGTGGTTGAGATAAAAATGCTGGCCATGGCGGTGCCTCAGAAAGTGCGTATGCAGATCATTAGGCACGGTGTCGGATGAAAGGTTCCTTACCCGGCCGGGTATATTTTCACTAGCGGCGTCCGGTTGACGGCAACAAGGCGAATGCCACGTCGAAGCGCCGCTGTTGGCAAGGGGATTCTGACAGGCAGCCGGGTTGCTAACCGCGCTGTTCAAGGGGAGAATACACAACGGCAAGGGGGGAGCGATTCGGACGTTGACATCCCCTTAAACAAGTTATATATACATGTCGCTTCTGTTTATTGAATGTTAAACAGCATCAGTTATGGGACTCAGAAGCGCCACAGCCCCCGCCGTCGGGCGGGGGTAACTTCGCCAGCGGCATGCTTATTTTTCACTGAGGCTGGCGAAGAAAATTTTTTTATTTCGGGTCTTGAAAAACGCGCCTTAGATATTATTTTATATAGCGGACAAGCAATGCTTGCCTTTATGTTGAGCTTTTGAATGGATATTCAGGAGGTTAATTATGGCACTCAAAACCTTGTCAGCACTCCCGGTATTTGCTGATTCTCTTTTTGCCGATCGCTTTAATCGTATTGACCGTCTTTTCAGCCAGTTAACGGGCGATACGCCGGTGGGCACTTTACCGGCTTATGATTTACAGAAAGTCGACGACAGCAATTTCCTGCTCAGCGTCAGCGTGCCTGGCTGGAAAGATGATGAGCTGGAAATAGAAACCGTAGGGGGGAATCTGCATATTTCCGGGAAACGCCAGGAAACCGATGCCTCGACAGACAGCGGTGAACGCTGGATTTATAAAGGTATCCGCCGTGCTAATTTCCAGCTCAGTTTCTCTCTTCCTGAACACGCCCAAATTAATCAGGCGCAGCTGGATAGCGGCATCTTAAAAATAGCCATCCACCAGGAAATCCCGGAGAGCGAAAAACCGCGTAAAATTGCGATCGAGAATCAGGGGCGCGTGATAGAACATAAAGTTTGATTCACCGTTGTTCCGACGATGTAACCTTAAAGGCCCGCCCTGCGGGCCTTTATCCTTTCCCCCTGAAAATATAAATGGCCCCCCGACGACAAAGAAATCGATATGCTATTCTGTTAACAGACGCAGTGAGTCTGCTATTTCTTTCAATTTCGGCGAGGAGGAAGAATGACTGACGAGATCGATAGCGACGCAAACAATACGCATGAACTAACCGCTGAAGTGGCTCGGGCGCTGATCGCGCGCGGTTGGCGACTGACCACGGCGGAGTCCTGCACCGGAGGGAATCTGGCGGCAGCGCTCTGTGCCCAGGCGGATACCGCGGCATTTTATGATACCGGCGTAGTGACCTTCAGCGATGAAGCCAAGCGCAACGTGCTGCAGGTTCGCGCGGAAACCCTGGCGGTACACAGCGCCGTCAGCGAAGCCTGCGTTCAGGAGATGTCCTCTGGTATTCTGGCGCTCGCCGGGGCCGATATCGCCATCGCCGTCAGCGGCTACGCCGGACCGGAGGGCGGGGAAGATGGTACTCCCGCCGGCACGGTATGGTTTGCCTGGAATTTTCGCGGCCAGACTGAAACCAAACGGATGTGCTTTGCCGGCGACTGTGAGACCGTGGTGGCGAAAGCGGTACGATATGCCCTGGCGGCGCTGAGCGAAAAGCTTGCCCACTGGCAGTGACGATGCCCGGGTGCGCGGCCTTACAGGTCCATTGCCTGGCGCGCTACCGGCCAGCAGATCTCCCCGATGCCGTTAAGGCAGGGTCGGGAAAAAAGAAAGCCCTGAAACAGGCGAATGCCCACCGACTGCAGCCAGCACCACTCCTCCAGGGTTTCGACACCTTCAGCCACCACCGTAATGCCAAGATCCTCGCAGCAGCGGACGACCGAGGCGACAATCGCCTGTTTGGTGCCGCTAATATGGATATCGCGCACCAGTTCCGCATCCACTTTGATTTTATCAGGCTGAAAACGGGTCAGTAACGACAGGCCGGAATAACCTGCGCCAAAGTCGTCGATGGCCAGCTTCATGCCCGCGACGCGCAGGGCTTTGAGCACCTTGCGGAACTGGTCAAAGCAGGTGATCACCTCTGTCTCGGTCACCTCGATCAGTACCTGATCCGGTCTGAGGCCGGCCGCCAGCAGGCTGTCCATCAGCCAGCCTACGGCGTCAGGGTGGTGATACAGCGATCCGGGCAACAGGTTAATCGCCAGCTGATGTTTCCCGAGCGGCAGCTGGCCGGCGAGAGCGAATGCATACGCTTTGCTTTCAATATCAAAACGGTAGCGATCCTCCGCCGCAATGGCGGCAAACATTTCCACGGGAGAGCCGCCGGTTGGGCTGCGGATCAGAGCCTCAAAGGAAGAAACTCGCTTTTTAGCCGGCTCGACAATAGCCTGCAGAGCAAACTGGCAAGGTTGACCGGGCAGGTGCTGCGGCGCGGCCGTACCTGACGCGGGCATCATCATCCAGCGAGAGGGCTGCAGCGGCTCGGGCAGGCAATAGCGGCCGCCGTCGGCAATGAAGGCGCTAAGCAGCCGGAACATCCGGTCGTTGACCGGTTCGGTGACCCCAAACGTGCTAAAGCGCAGAATTTCCTCCAGCGCGCCATCGGTTTCAAACAGCCGGAGATCCAGTATGCGCATTCCGGTGCCGTGAAAACGTCGGTAGGCTGAGTAATCGCGCATCAGCTCCACTACGTCGCGATGACGCGGGTCGCTTTGGATTTCGCTGAACAGCGACTCAAGTGCCTCCTCAGTCCCTTCCAGGACCTGGAAAAACTGCAGGCCGTTAAACAGCAGAATGCCGGTGATGCCAAGGGGCAAATTTTTACTGCTGGCGCGATGGACTAAAGCGTCGAGATCGACGGGCGGGCGGTCAGGATGAACCTGGCTGCGGTAAATCAGGGTGGTTAGCATAGTTGTTACGATCGCTCCCGCGGCGTAAGAACATCCGCGCTCAGCATGCAAGATGAGTATGGCCTGACCCTAAAGGAGGGCGAGGCTGATATGTACAAACATTCAACCAACCGTGATGTCCGCTACGCGGAACGCGAGCTTCACTTTGTGATTCCCTCCACTGTACAGGGAATTACACATTTGGCTATCTTTTTCTCATCCTCAATGCAAAAAGACGCTAACAGGCCTCTCATTCCCTCCTCAGACACTGGCGCTGCGTCTTATTTTACCTGTTAATATTCGCTACCAGGAATTATCCTACCATTCTATTTCCCACTCTCAAAAATGAGGCGCTGGTCTTGCCTGAATATAATCGAGTGAATATTATCACTCTAAATTAAATTCTTTTGTCAGGTTTGATATGAGCGACTTCTTTATTATTTTGTGTCTGATTTTATGTCCCATCATTTCTTTATGGAGTGGCTTTTCCTATATTCCGGAAAGGCGCAAGAGACGGTATGTTTTCCGTTCCAGAAGATGATTGTTTGACAAAATAAAACGACGAGTTATATCAGCGTTTGGCGAGCAGTTGCTCAAGGTTGTTAAACTGCTGACGGCTATTCAAATTAAATTTACTCATAATATTCTTTTTATGTGAATGAATCGTTTTGGGACTAATATTTAGCGCAGCGGCGACTTCATGCGGGCTCAGGCCAATACTGAAGGCGTAAATGACTTTGGTTTGCGCGTCGCTGACCGACCTGCAGGCGCAATTAATGCAACGCCGCAGACGATTGAACGGCGGGTCTTGCCGCGGTAGCAGCGGACGCTCAATGGCGTTAGCTATCTCATCTTTCAGCCGCTGAACGCGAGCGTGAGGCGGCATAAATACCGCATGCTGCAGACAATTCGGTAAACCCTCATCTACGGTAGCGTGTTCATTGTCCGGGAAAATAAAAAGCGTATATTGTTCCGGGGCATGCTGAAAAAGATCCTGGCACAAGTACCACTCCCCCGCGACCATTTCCGTGAATATCACATCAGCTTGCGCCATCGATCCTGCATCCCATTGTTGAGAAAACTGATAGTGTGACCGCCCGGCGGCCTTCATCGCTTCATCAACCAGTTCAGCAATAGCGACTCGCAAATAGTGATTTTTTATATTGAACAAAAAATTAGTCATATAACTTCCCTGTGGGCATTAAAAAACATATCTGGATAAATTAAAGAATATAATGATGATGCAGGTGCTATTTTTAGCCGTGGTAATCTAAGGGATGTTTTCCATTAATGCAATATCTGGTGGGGAAAGTGAGATAACGGTATATTGATATGCGAAAGTTCCTAATAAACAAAACCTTAAGCATATATTTGTCACTATTTAAAGCCGTTTGCTGTTTTTTTATTTTTGCGATGCATAAAAAGCTTAGTGATAGCCGCGCTCTGTTGTTAAAATTAGCGGAGGACAAGAATACAGGATGTATGCCGTACTTATGAAGCAGATGCTCTATTTGAAAATGCTGGCGTGGCTGGAGGATAATATCTATTGTAACCCGGCGATCGATGACCTGGCGCAGTATATGGGCTATTCGCGTCGGTTTGTGTACGACGTGTTTTACCAGTATGGCCAGTTACCTATCGGGCAGTATATTCGTCTACGGCGGTTGACCATCGCAGCGGTCAGTCTGCGCTTAACACGGCAACCGATCGCCGCTATTGCCTGGCAGTTAAGCTATGACTCGCCGCAGACCTTTTCCCGGGAGTTTAAGAAGCGCTTTTCGCTCTCGCCACGTGAATACCGTTGCGCGGCGCACTGGGACACGGCAAAGCTGTTGAAAAAGTTTCACCCGGACGGAGAGAGCCTACCTCTGGCTCGTTTTTTTTCTCTGCCGGAACAGGTCTATTACGGCTATCCAATGAAGTATGAACTGCGCCTGTCGGATTTGGTGTTGCAAAGCACCGCTAAGACGAGCATCAGACAAAAGGTTGACCGTTTTTTCACCGCTGGCGGAGGCTCGCTTTCCGTACTTTCCGACTACGCCGCGGCGAGTAAAAATGAGCTTAACGTCGAGGTTAACGCTTTTGTCGGCTGTCATGAGGCGGGAAAGCTGCCCCCCGCGCTGGCCATGAACAGCTCGCTGACCACCCGGTCAGGGCTTTATGTCGGGGTTGAATTCTACGGCAATTGGTCACGTTATGCTCGTTTATCCAGCGATCTGTATATGGAGCTGCTGCCATCCCTGGGGGTAAGTCGTCGGGACGGCTATGACATTGAATGTTTTATAACCCGCCATGCGGAAGGCGAAGAGGCAGGGGACAGGCGCTATCGCGTACGCTATTTTATCCCGGTGACGCTGTCGGCAGCGGGTCTGCGGTCTGACAGCGGTAGTGGGTCAGGGCCTTTGCCGGGGCGAAGTTAAGGTGGCCGGAGCCACCCAGGTTAACATCAAAGCGCAAACCACAGCAGCCAGGTGATGAGAAAGCCCGTCACCCCCATGATGGTTGTCAAGACGGTCCAGGTTTTGAGTCCATCCGGCACCGAGAGTCCGAGATAGCGCGTGACGACCCAGAACCCGGCGTCGTTGACGTGCGACAGCCCGAGCGAGCCGAAGCAGGTCGCCAGCGTCACCAGCACCAGCTGCAGCGGCTCCAGACCGACAACCGCCTGCGACAGCAGACCGGAGGTGGTGAGGATCGCCACGGTGGCCGAACCCTGCGAGGCTCTGAGCACCAGCGATAGCAGAAAAGCGGCGGGCATCAGCGGCAGATGTATTGTCTCCAGCGCCTCGGCTAAGGCATTACCGATGCCGGAAGCGACCAGTACGCCGCCAAAGGCGCCGCCGGCGCCGGCGACGAGGATCACGTCCGCCGACGAGGGGATCGCGCTGCCGGTGACTTCGCCCAGCTTTTTCAGGCTCATCCGCCGACGGATGCCCAGCGTCCAGCTGGCCAGGCCCAGGGAGATCAGCAGGGCGACCGGCGGGGTACCAATGACGGTCATCAGCTGGCGAACCGCGTTTTCCGGCAGCAGAAGCGCCTGACACAGCGTCCCGGAAACAATCAGCATGATGGGCACCACGATCAGCCCACCGATAACCAGCGCATTCGGCGGCGGCAGACGGGTCTGCTGCGCGTTAACCGAGAGATCCGGTACTTCCGCCGTTTGTTGCTGCTCCAGCACGTTAATCGACAGATGATAATGGCGCCGATTGATAAACCGGGCGACAAAATAGCCCACGATACCGACGACCACCGACACCCCAATCCCCGCCAGCATCAGCCAACCGACATCGCTATGCAGAATGCCTGCCGCAGCCGCTGCGCCAGGATGGGTGGGCAGCGCCACGTGGACGGTTAACATCACGCCGGCCATCGGCAGGCCAAACTTCAGCGGCGACACGTGGGCGACTTTGCTGAAGCCGTAGATTAACGGAATGATGATGATAAAGCCGACTTCAAAAAAGACCGGGGTGCCGAGAATAAAAGCCACGATGGTTAAGGCGGCAATGGTTCGTTTTGCACCCAGTACGCCGGTCAACGTTTTCGCCAGCGATTCGGCGCCGCCGGACATTTCAATCAGCACCCCCAGCATTGAGCCCAGAATAATAATGCTGGCGATGTGGCCAAGCAGGCCGCCCATGCCTTTTTCAATGGTGGTTATAATTTTATCTGCCGGAATGCCGGTGGCGAATGCCACCAGCAGACTGACGATCAGGAGCGCCACAAAAGGATGTGCTTTCGCTTTGATCACTAACAGGAGCAACAGCACTACGCTGGCTAACGCAATAAGTAACAGCGCCGATGTCGACATAGGTTTGCCTCGGGTATTAACAGGTGTACAGAGAGTTATTTTTTTAGAAAACGGCGTTTATTTTTTCCGGTAGGGCGAGAACCACCCCAGCCCGGAAAGCGTGTCTGTCCGGGGGATATATTCGCAGCCGATCCAGCCGTCATAACCGGTTTTATCCAGTAGCGCATAGAGCCACGGATAGTTTATTTCGCCCTCATCCGGTTCATGACGGTCGGGCAGGGAGGCAATCTGAATATGGCGATACTGGCCGGCATATTCGGTAATAAGATGGCTTAAATTGCCGTCCACCTTCTGCGCGTGAAACAGATCTAACTGCACCGCCAGGTTCGGCCTGTCGACCCGTTTCACCATCGCCAGCGTCTGATATTGACTGTGGTAGAGATAGCCCGGTTTGGTCTGCGGATTCAGCGCTTCGATGAGTATCCGCTTGTCGTGGCGGGCAAAGCACTCCGCGGCGTAGCGCAGATTATCGATAAGCACGGCCTCGCAGGCTGCGCGATCCAACCCCGGCGGTACCACGCCGGCCATGATATGCACCTGCGGGCAACCGAGCTGGCAGGCATACTCCAGCGCCAGCTCAATATCGCGTCGGGCCTCCGCGCTTCTCCCGGGAATGGCGGCGAGCCCCCATTCTCCGGCGTTGACGTCGCCGGGTGGGGTATTGAACAGCACCAGCTGCAGCTGGTTCTCCTGCAGGCGCTGTCTGATTTCCCCGGCGGCATACTCATAGGGAAACAGAAACTCAACGGCTTCAAATCCCGCCCGGGCAGCGGCGGCAAAGCGTTCCAGGAACGGCAGTTCGGTAAACAGCATGGATAAATTTGCAGCGAATTTTGGCATGGTTTTATCTCAGTTCTTTTACTTCGTCAGCGGTCAGGTAGCGGATCTCGCGGTTGCCGAGGGTAAATATCAGCCGTGCGGTCTCTTCCAGTTCCTCGGTATTGTTGGTGGCTTCGCGCAGCGATGAGCCAGTGACCACCGGTCCGTGGTTGGCCAGTAAAAAGGCGTTATAGCGCGGCGCCAGCCCGGCCAGCGCCTGGGCAATACGGTCATCGCCCGGCCGGTAGTAGGGAACCACCGGGACGTCGCCGACGCGCATCACCACATAGGGGGTAAAGGGGCGGATACAGTTGTGCGGATCGAGCCCCTGCAGGCAGGAGAGCGCGGTCAGATAGTGGCTGTGCAAGTGGACGATCGCCTTGCAGGCCGGGTTGTGCAAATAGACCGCCCGGTGAAAAGTGACCTCTTTCGACGGTTTGTCGCCGGAGATCCATTCCCCTTGCAGCGTCACCACCGACAACCGCTGAGCCTGCAGTTCGCCGAGGCAGGCGCCGGTCGGCGTCGCCAGCAGGTTGCCGTCCGGCAGCAGCAGCGACAGATTGCCAGCGGAGCCGGTGGCATAGCCGCGGCTAAATAACGAGGCGCCAATCTGCACCATTTCCTCTCGCAGTTGTTGCTCAGTCATGACGAAACTCCTGCTGGGCACGGGCAAAGAACTGGATATCGCCGAAGTTACCTGACTTCAACGCCAGGGAGAGCGGCTGGCGGGTGTCACGCACCCAGGGCACGCCAGGGGAGATGGTCGGCCCAATATGGAACGCCTCAACCCCCAGGGTCTGCGCCACAATGCTCGACGTTTCCCCTCCGGCCACAATAAAGCGGGTAAATCCTTTCGCCTTCAGGGCGGCGGCAAGAGCGGCAAACAGCTGTTCCACCCGTTCGCTGCTGGCCTTGTCGCCATACTGCGCCTGGATCCGCTGCAGCGTTTGCGGCTCGGTGGTGGCATAGATCATCGGCGCCAGCGGCGCATCGCGCTGCGCGTCCACCCAGTCAGTCAGCGTCCTGACGTAGCTCTCCAGATCGGTAAAGCAGGCGCTTAAGTCGACGGCGCGGGCGGGGGCCTGTTGACGATAGGCCGCCACCTGGCTGTTGGTCATCACCGAGCAGGAGCCCGAGAGCACCACCGCCGGGCCGACCAGCGGCATGCCGGCCTGAGCGCTTTCACCCCGGGCGCCATGGCGCTGCGCCCAGTCGCGGGCGAGGCCGATGGCGAGGCCGGAACCGCCGGAGACCAGCTTCATCTCCCGCAGCGCCACGCCCTGGGTGAGCAGATCCTGTTCGCTGAGGGCGTCGAGCACCACATAGCGCACCGCCGGATCGTTGACTGCCGCCAGCGCGGCGGCGACCGCCTCCGGCCCCCGGGCGACAATCGGCCAGGCAATCAGCGCGGCTTTTCCGCGCCCCTGGCGCTCAATTAAGCGGCCCAGGTGCGCATCCTCCATCGGCGTCACCGGATGGTGGCGCATCCCGGACTCATTCAGCAGTTGCTCGCCGACGAACAGATATCCCTGATAAACCGTGCGGCCGTTAACCGGCAGCGCCGGGGAAATCACCGTCCGCGTCTCACCCAGCTCGGCCAGCAGGGCATCCAGCACCGGGCCAATGTTGCCCTGCGCGGTGCTGTCGAAAGTGGAACAGTACTTGAAATAAAACTGCTGACAGCCCTGGGCCTGCAGCCAGCGCAGGGCCGCCAGCGACTGGCTGACGGCCATTTCCGCCGGGCAGGAGCGGGTTTTCAGGCTGATGACCACCGCCTCGCTGGTCAGCGGAAGATCGCGGGTCGGCACGCCATTCAGTTGCACCGTCGGCATGCCGTTGCGCACGAGGAAGCTGGCAATATCCGTGGCGCCGGTGAAGTCATCGGCAATGACACCAAGCTGCATGTTGTCTCTCCTCACTGTTTATGGCCCGGCAGGGTGATGCCGTTGAAAATCTTGATCACCGCGCTGTCATCTTCCCGACCGAATCCGGCATTACTGGCGGAGGTGAACATATTCAGCGCGGTGGTAGCGAGCGGCAGCGGGAAGGTCAGCGCCCGGGCAGTGTCATTCACCAGCCCGAGATCTTTGACAAAAATATCGACAGCGGATTTTGGCGAGTAATCGCCATCCAGGACGTGCTGCATGCGATTCTCAAACATCCAGGAATTACCCGCCGCGTGGGTGACCACGTCATACATCGTCTCCAGTGGGATCCCGGCGCGGGCGGCAAGCGCCATCGCTTCGGCGGCAACGGCGATGTGCACCCCGGCCAGCAGCTGATGGATAATTTTTACCGTCGAGCCAAGACCAATGTCGCTCCCGATGCGGTAGACTTTGCCGGCCACGGCCTCCAGCACCGGCGCGAGGCGGGCAAAGGCGGCATCGCTCCCGGAGGCCATCACCGTCATGTCGCCGGCGGCCGCTTTCACGGCGCCGCCCGATACCGGCGCGTCGAGCATCAATAGCTGGTACTCCGCCAGCGCCTCGGCAATGGCCTGAGCATCGGCGGAGGCGATGGTGGACGACACCATCACGACGGTGCCCGGCTTCAGATGGGCGGCAAGGCCGCTCTCGCCGAACAGGATCCCCCGCACCTGGGCGGCATTGACCACCAGCAGCACAACTGCATCCAGTTCCGCGGCGAACGGCACCGCGCTGGGGCCCGCGCCTTTGGCGCCCGCCGCCAGCAGTGCGCGACAGTTGTCGGGATTGATGTCAACGCCCCAGGTGTTCAGGCCCGCCTGCAGGCAGGCGCGGGCGGCGCCCATGCCCATTGAACCCAGTCCAATCACGCAGACGTTAGTGTGTGCAGCCATACTGGTCTCCTTGTGAACATTAGTTAATTAATGTGATTTAATGATAGAATAAAGCGTTATCATGTGAATTTATGTGAGAATTATCACGAATAACCCACATGAATATAAAAAATTCACAGGCGGAAAGAGGCTGCACAACGGCGATTCTTGCCCTAAAATAGCGTAAAAACAGCGGCAAAGCGCGATAACAACAGAGGGTGTCGCCAGGGCCGTAGCCTGGGTGATGACGCCTGGTGTGAAAAAATGGTAAGGGGAGAGCGGTGATTCCAATAGAACGACATCAGCGTATTTTAGCCCTGGTGGAGCAGCGTGGGGCGGTAAGCATTAACGAGCTGACGGAGATCCTAGGCGTGTCCCATATGACCATCCGTCGGGACGTTAGTAAACTGGAGGAGCAGGGGCTGCTGGTCAGCGTCTCGGGCGGCGTGCGCGCCGTCAGCCGGCTGGCTGCGGAACCCAGTCATCTGGTGAAAAGCACGCTGCAGAGTGAGGAGAAACAGGCGATCGGCGCGCTGGCGGCGAGTCATATCGCTAAAAACAGTTGCATCTATCTGGATGCCGGGACTACCACCCTGGCGCTGGCGCGGGCGATCCTCGACCGGAACGATCTCCAGGTGGTCACCAATGATTTTGAGATAACCCAGCTGCTGATCGATGCCAGCCAGTGCGGCGTGATCCACACCGGCGGCACTCTGTGCCGGGAGAACCGCTCCTGCGTGGGCGAATCGGCGGCGCGTACGTTACGCCACCTGGCTATCGATACGGCCTTTATCTCCGCCAGCGGCTGGGACAGTCGCGGGATTTTCACCCCTGATGAGAACAAGGTTACCGTCAAGGAGACCGTCAGCCAGGTCAGCGCGAGAAGCATCCTGCTGTGCGACAGTTCGAAATACAATCAGGTGGCCACGTTCATGGCGTTACCTCTGACCCGGTTCACCACCATCATTACCGACCGGCATCTCTCCGATGCCGCCGCCAGTCATATCGCCCGGCACGCCTGCGAGGTGCTGCGGGCCGGATAACGCGCGCGGCCACCGCCGGGTTAGCGTTGCCAGTGCTCGATCAGCGCCGCGCCGATCCCGGCGATTTGCTGATTTCGCTCGGCCATGCTCGCCGGCGTATCCCGCAGATAAATCACCACGATGCGCTCTGCTTTGTTATTCGGGCCAAGCAGGGCGACAATCCCGCGCGCACCCCGTTCGCCAGCTCCGGTCTTATCGGCGATAAACCAGCCCGCCGGCAGCACGGAGCGGATCAACGGTCCGGCGACCCGATCGTCCACCATCCACTGCAGCAGCTGCCGTTGCGAACGGGCGCTCAGACGCTGGCTGGTCAGCAGCTTGCGCAGGGTCGCGGCCATGCTGGCCGGGGTAGTGGTGTCGCGGGCGTCGCCGGGAAGCGCCTCATTCAGTTCCGTTTCCCAGCGGTCAAGGCGGGTGACGTTGTCGCCGATCTGGCGCAAAAAGGCAGTCAATCCTGCGGGGCCGCCGACGGTGGCCAGCAGCAGATTGGCGGCGCTGTTATCGCTCATGGTAATGGCGGCGGCACAGAGTTCGCCGACCGTCATGCCGTCGGCAAGGTGTTTTTCGCTGACCGGCGAGTAGTCCACCAGATCCTGCTGGCGATAGTGGATCTTTCGCTCCAGCTGTTCGTCACCGGCATCCACCCGCGCCAGCACTGCGCCGCAGAGCACTACTTTAAAGGTGCTCATCATGGGAAAGCGTTCATCGGCGCGCCAGGCGGTCAGCGTGCGGCCGCTGGCCAGATCCATTTCTATCATGCCTACGCGGCCCGACAGCTGGCTTTCGCTTTGTTTAATTTGCTCAAGCGGCTGCGGGCTGGCGTGTACCGCCAGCGGCAGGGTGGCTAACAGGGAGATAATACACAGGCGAATATAACGCATAACCACAATACATCCTTGAGTGAGGGCCGATAAAGGCGAGTAAAGAAGCGACAAATAAGAATAACCCGGCGTTTTGCTGATTCACAATTCCTCTTTTTTCCTTCATCATTTGTCATCTTTTATTTCGAATAATCAATATCTAGCCCTGCCTAAGCACGCTATTTTTTGACTCAAGGCCGTGATGAACTATAAGAAAGTACTAAGTACCGCACTCTGTCGGGCGTCGCTATTTGCCGATCACCACGCCCGCCGGTCCCTGCGGTTCGCCAACGCTATATGCCATCCCGGGAGGAACTGGTGCACCCGATAATTAAGGTCATGCTGGTGGGCGGTAAGGCGGACGGGCTGTTGGTCAGCGTCGCCGATGACGCGACCGAGGTCTCGGTGACGCCTGCGCAGTACGGTGCGCTATCCGGGCAACCGTTGAGCTACCGAATTGTTAGCCAAACCATTGACGATGAACGCTATTTTTTTGGCGTTTTCAGCGACGCCCATCAGGATAGCGATAAGCTGACGCGGGTCGCCCTGACCCGTGGAATGAAAAAAATGTTCTGTTAAACCCTTCCCGAAAGGGGGCGTAAGAGGGTGTGCCGGGCGCCGCTGTGCTACTGTGGCAGCCTTCTATTTCCAGGGCCGGACGCATAATGATTCAGTACATTCGTATTCAAAATTTTCGCTCAGTGAAGGATATCGCGCTGGAGCTCGGGCCGCTGAACATTGTCTTCGGCCCTAACGGCTGCGGTAAATCCAATATTTATAACGCCATCCACCTGCTGACCGCTGCCGCTGAGGGCAGGCTTTCGGGGTTTATCAGCGAAGAGGGCGGTCTGGAGAATATGATGTGGTCCGGGGAGCGTTCGCCCCTCGATCGTCACCCCCGCCGGCTGCAAATCGCCTGCCGGACCGACAGCTTCGATTATGAGCTGCAGATAGGCTTCCCTGAAAAATTGCCCTATCCGACGCAATTCATGCTCGATCCTATCGTTAAAGAAGAGAATATCTGGCTGGCCGGCTACTCCCGCCGGCCTTCCTCCCGCGTACTGCAGCGCAAGAATCAGGCGGCGTTTCTCGTCGATGTCACCGGGGAGAAAAGTACTTTCACCGAGAGTATTTATGAAAATGAGTCGGTGTTCGGTCAGCTTGGCGAGCCGCACCGTTTTCCCGAAGTGTCGCGAGTGCGGGAGACCCTGCGCCGTTGGCGGTTTTATCATGAATTCGCGATTGGCCGTCATTCGCCGCTGCGTCAGCCGGCCGTGGGTTACCGTTCGCCAGTCCTCGACAGCGATGGCCAGAATCTCGCCGCCGCCTTTCAGACCATTGTCGAGATCGGCGCGGAGGAGATTTTGCATGAAATCCTTGCCGACGCCTTTCCCGGCTGCCAGTTTTATTGTGAAAACGAGCACTCGCGTTTCGCTCTGAAAATGCGTCGCGAAGGGATCCGCCGCCCGCTGCTGGCGGCGGAGATGTCCGACGGTACGCTGCGCTTTTTGTGCCTCGCCGTCGCGCTGCTCAGTCCACGCCCGCCGGCGTTTCTGGCGATCAATGAACCGGAGAACAGCCTGCATCGCGACATGTTGCCCGCGCTGGCCCGGCTGATTATCGAGGCCTCGCGCTACAGCCAGATCTGGCTGACCAGCCACTCGGCGGAGCTGGCGGAGCTTATCGCCGCCGGGGCGCCTTGTCAGCGCTATGCGCTGGAGAATCGCGGCGGTGAGACGCGGATTGTCGAGTGAAGCCCGTCATCCCTGACGGGGGCGCTGGAGTCAGGCGGGGCTCTGCGTCTCTGCGGTCGGCAGCAGACGGTTGCCGCCGCGTAGGGTGACGAACGAGAGCAGGGTGAAGCTCAGGGTTATGCAGCCGAGGATCAGATAGGCCTGATGGAAGCCGACGGTGTCGTACATCCGGCCCACCCAGGCGGAAAGCACCACCCCGGACAACTGTTTTGACAGATTAAAACCGATCAGGAACAGGGTGGCCGAGAGGCGCGGGTTAAAGGCGGAAGAGATATATTTAAAAGTTCCCACCAGCAGGAAGGGGATCTCAAACATATGCAGCATCTTGAGGATCACCACCTCGACTGCCGATGAGGCGAAGGACGACCCGAGAATACGCACCGACATGATCATCCCCGCGGTCAGCAGGGCGTTTTTGGCGCCGATGCGGTTAACGATGGCCGGCGCGCAGAACATGATCAGCGCGTTGAGCAACTCGCCGCCGGTGGTGACGAAGCCAAACACTTCGGTACCGCGCTGCGGACTGGCGAAAAAGCTTTTGAAAAAGTTGGCGAACTGCTGGTCAAACACGTCGTAGACGCTGGCGACACCCACCACATAGACGATAAAGCCCCAGAAGCGCGGCATACGCAGCAGCTCTGCCGCCGTACGCAGCGAAAAGGCCTGGCGATTGGCGCCCAGCGCCTCGATAACCTGGGCGCTGTTGCTGCTTTCCGGCCGCGACAGCCAGAGCAGCAGACCGAGCACCAGCGCAAAGCCGGAGGCGATCCAGAAGGTGATATTGGGATCGATGCCGAACAGCACGCCGGTTATCGAGGCGCATAGCGCCCAGCCGACGCAGCCTGCGACCCGCACTTTGCCATATTCAAAGCGGTTGGCCCGGCTGACGCGTTCGATATAAGCTTCCACCGCCCCGGAGCCGCTGGAGAAAACAATCCCCAGGTAGATCCCGCCTACCAGCGAACCAGCGATAATATTCATCTGCAGCAGCGGAGAGAAAACGAAAATAAAGAATGGCGCGAACAGAATTAACAATACCGTAATGGTCCACAGCAGATGTTTGCGCAGGCCGAGCTTATCCGACATCAGGCCGAACACCGGCTGAAAAATAATGGCGAATAACGAGATAGACGAGAAAACGATCCCGGTTTCCGTTTTAGTTAAATGGTTAACGTCCGCCAGCCACACCGGAAAAAACGGGAAGTAGGCCGACATAATGAAATAGTAAAAGAAAAAGAACAGCAGGAAATAGACGAAATTATGCCGTTCTCGTGGCGCCAGTTCTGAGAATTTCATCACCATGATCCCTTGTTATTCTGTTTGTGGGGTGGGGGCTGTCGCCCCCACGGATTAAAAGCAACGCAATGAGACCTCGTACTGCCAGCGCGTTTGGCTCAGGAGCCACTGCGGCAGCACGCTGGGGGTCCAGGAGTCATCGCCTCCCACCCCCATATGCAGGCCGTCGAGGGTGATCCACACGCCGTCTTCGGCCTGCATCTTGTGCCAGTGGTCGGTCTCCATCAGCTGACGGGTGCTCCATGGCTGAACGGAGAAGTGGAAATGACCGCTGATGTGCCAGCGCCCCCAGTCCAGCGCCTGGGTATCACAGCGCAGGCCGTTTTCCGTCGGGAAGATATAGGGGGTGGTCATCGCCGCCAGCGGCTGCTCCCAGCGGGCGAAGCAGGCGCTGCTCCGCCGGTCGGGGTAGTTCTCATGCGGCCCCAGACCCAGCCAGCTCACCGGCGCCTGCTGATCCGCCACCTGGAAGTGCAGCCCGACCCGCGGCAGCGGCGGCAGGGTTTCCGCCCGTTCGCCGTCCACCGCCAACCGCAGGGTTCCGTCAGCAGTGAAGTGCATGCGCCAGTGGCTGACAATCACTACCTCTTCGCCGCGCAGGTAGTGCCAGCGGCAGTCGACGAGGGTTTCATTTGCCAGCCGCTGCGCATCGCACTGGACGCAGTGCGCCTCAAGATCGTACAGGCCGGCGCTTTTCCAGCGCTCCACCCAGGCGTTGGGGTCGATACGCTCTACTTCGCTGACCCCGATGTCGTTGTCGAGCGGCGCGCGAATAAACTGGTCACGCAGGGGGGTCAACAGCTGCTCCTGACCGCCAACCGACCAGCGGCTCAGCAGACCCGTCCGGCGATCGATGGTCCAGCATTGCGAACCGGCGCGGATCTGCCAGACCTCATCGCTGACGATAAGATCCGGAGCGCCGGCAGACACGGTGGGCGCCGGCAGCGCCAGCGGGGCGGGCAGGGGAAACTGTTGCCAGGCGACGCGGTGCTCCGCTTCTGACCAGGCGGTCGCCTGGGGCTGGGTCACCTCCAGCGTCAGCCACACCGCGCGGGCGCCTTCAGGCAGGATCAGGCTATCGAGCAGCGTTATCTCGTCGCTGCCCTCAGGGGGCAGCGCCAGGGTTAGGTCGCCGTGATACAGGGGTTCACCGGCCGCCTGCACCTGCCAGCGCAGCACTTCGTTATCGGTTGGGCGGAACAGGTATTCGCTGATGATGCGCACCCGCAGCGGCGAGGTCGACAGCAGCGTGAACTGAAAATACTGCTGGGCGTGCTTCGCCTCCACCAGCGACGGATGCGGCGTGCGATCGGGAAACACCAGACCGTTCATACAGAACTGGCGATCGTTAGGCTTATCACCAAAGTCGCCGCCATAGGCCCAGCCGACGCTGCCGTCGGCAAAGGTTTTGCGGATCGCCTGGTCGGCCCAGTCCCAGATAAACCCGCCCTGCAGCCGCGGATACTCGCGAAAGGCCTGCCAGTAATCGGCGAAGTTGCCGAGGCTGTTGCCCATCGCGTGGGCGTACTCGCAAAGGATCAGCGGCCTCTGCTCACCGGGCAGGCTGATCCATTTTTTGATCCCCCATTTGGGTACCGCCGGGATCGGCTGGTCGCGTTCGACGCGGGCGTACATCGGACAGATAATATCGGTGGCGGTGGTATCCGCGCCGCCGCCCTCGTACTGCACCGGACGGCTCGGATCGTTGCGTTTCAGCCAGTGGTACAGCGCTTCGTGGTTGCCGCCGCCGCCGGACTCGTTGCCCAGCGACCAGATGATAATGCACGGATGGTTGCGGTTGCTCTGTACCATCCGGGTGACGCGGGCGCTGAAGGCTGGCAGCCACGCCGGATCGTCGGACAGCCGATTCATCGGCACCATCCCGTGGGTTTCAATATTGGCTTCATCGACCACGTACAGACCGTAGCGGTTGCAGAGTTCATACCAGCGCGGCGCGTTGGGATAGTGCGAGCAGCGCACGGCGTTAAAGTTGTTCTGCTTCATTAACAGAATGTCCTGCACCATATCCGCCTCGGTGACCACCTGCCCGCGCAAATGATGATGCTCATGGCGGTTAACGCCGCGGATCAGCAGCGGTTTACCGTTGAGACGCAGCAGGCCATCGGCAATCTCGATGCGGCGAAAACCGATGTCCCACGCTTCGGCCTCCAGCAGTTCGTCGCCGCGCCACAGGGTGACCACGGCGCGATAACAGTTCGGGGTTTCCGCGCTCCAGTGCGCCGGCGTCGCCACCGCCAGGGAGAAATCGACCCGTTCCGCGTAGTGGCCGCGCTCATCCACCGTCGGGGTACCTAACAGCTGCCGCCCGGCGGCGATCTGCTCCTCGCCGCGCCACAGGCTAACCCCGACGCTGAGCCCGGCAAGCGCCGCCTCAGTCGCTTCGACGGTCGCCTGGACCTGCAGAGTGCCGTCGCGATAGAGGGCGTCAAGGGCTGGCGTCAACTGCACGTCGCATAGCCGTTGCTGCGGCTTATTCAGCAGCCATACCGAGCGGAAAATACCGCTCATCCGCCACATATCCTGGTCTTCCAGCCAGCTGCCGGCGCTCCAGCGCATGACCATCACGCACAGGCGGTTGTCGCCCGGACGCAGAAAGGGGCTGAGATCGAACGCCGCCGGCAGGCGACTGTCCTGCGAATAGCCGACCCACACGCCATTGCACCACAGATGAAACGCCGAGTTGACGCCATCGAAAATAATCTGCGTTTGCCCGTTCTCGCGCCATGTGTCCTCAACCGTAAAGTGCAGGGAGTAGCAGCCGGTCGGGTTATCCTCCGGCACCCGCGGTGGGGTGGTGTCGATGGGATAGCGGACGTTGGTGTAGATCGGCGCGTCATAGCCCTCCATCTGCCAGTTGGAAGGCACAGGCGTGCCGCGGCAGTCCGGTAGATCCTGCGTCAACCACTGCGCATCGACGGCAAACGGGCTACGGGCGTAAGAGAACTGCCACTCGCCGTCCAGTTGACGGCGGCGGGATGAAGGTAGGTTATCGCGGGCGGCAAGCTCATCGCGCCAGCTGGCGAAAACGGGATGCGCTGGCAGGCGGTTAAGGTGGGTAATGGTCTGGTTCTGCCAGTCTTCACGGGCGAGGACGGCGTGAAAGTCAGGAGTGTGGCTGCGGCCGGTATCGCTAATTTGCATATTAAACCCCGGTAAGTCAGAAATTGTCGTTCGCTAAACAGGATGGTTAACGTTATCGGGTAATTTGTTTTATCCAGCAATCTCGGGGGAATCGAAATTAACAGACGATCACGAAAGCGGGGGAGAAGCGCTGTTTTTTGTCGCACGTTAAACATAAAATGTTAGCGCACGACATTGTTATTGCTGAGGAGAAAAGATGCCGCGTCGTACCGCAACCCTGGAGGATGTCGCCCGCGCCGCGGGCGTGTCCCAGCAGACGGTCTCCCGGGTGCTGAACCGTCCTGAGGTGGTGTCAGCCCGCACCCGCGAGCAGGTGATCCGCGCGATGCAGGCGCTGCACTATGTGCCTAACCGCTCGGCGCAGCTGCTTGCCGGCAAAGCGGCGCCCTCCATCGGGCTGATTACCGCCTCGCTGACGCTGCACGCCCCCTCGCAGATCGCCGCCGCGATAAAGAGCCATGCCAGCCTGCATCAGCTGGAAGTGGCGATAGCGATGCCGGCGCAGGCTGATTTTGTCGCGCTGCAGGCCCGGCTGGACGAGCTGCGCGCTCAGCATATTCGCGGGGTGATCGTCAGTCTGCCGCTGGAGAGCGCCACTGCCGAGCGGCTGGTGCAAGACAATCCGGATATGGCCTGCCTGTTTCTCGATGTCTCCCCGGAGGCCGATGTCTGCTGCGTGCGCTTCGACCATCGCGACGGCTGCGGGGCCTGCGTGCGCCACCTGTGGGAGCTGGGGCATCGCGAATTTGGTCTGCTGGCGGGACCGGAAAGTTCGGTTTCCGCCCGTCTGCGTCTCGCCAGCTGGCGCGAGGCGTTGCACAGTCTGAATATTGCCCGCTCTACTACGGTGTTTGGCGACTGGAGCGCCGCCAGCGGCTGGCAGAAAACTTTCGAGCTCCTCCACCTGCAGCCGCGGATCAGCGCCATAGTGGTGGCAAACGATCAGATGGCGCTCGGCGTGCTCAGCGCGCTGGCCCAGCTCAATCGCAGCGGCAGCCAGGCGGTATCGGTGACCGGCTACGATGACACCGCCGACAGCCTTTACTTCCAGCCGCCGCTCACCACGGTGGCGCAGGACTTCGATCTGTTGGGCAAAAGGGCGGTGGAGCGGCTGATTGCCCTGATGGCGGCCCCGCAGCTGCGGATCCGCGAGCTGCTGCCGACCCGGCTCATCGTGCGCCAGTCGGCCTGGCCTGTCGCCGCCGCGGAGGACCGGCAGCAGACCCTGGCGCAGCTGAAAGCGCTGGTGGAGAAGCTTTAGCTGCTGGTCGTTGAGGCTTTATTGAAGTTGAGCATGCTAACTTCGGCAGCAAACGTAGAGAGGTAAAGCTTATCTGTCTGCGAAAAATGCAAAACACAATCTATCCATGCAAGCATTGATTTACCGCCACTCATATGGCGGTTTTTTTTTTGCCCCTTCCACCCTGTACCGACTGCTTCAGTCCGGCTTTCCATCTGGCATATCCTGCCGCGGCATGCTAGATCTTGCTTCCGGGAGACGACGGGAGACAAGCTCATGATGGTGATTGAGGGTAAAGAGGCGATCGGGCGGGTGGACTGGCAGCGAGTGCGAACGATCATCGCCGAGGCCGGGCTGAATGAGCGTGATGTTCAGCAACTGGAGCAGGCGTTCCGCCAGAGCACCTTCTGCTGGTTTGGCTATGAGAACGGTCAGCTGATTGCCGTGGCGCGAGCCATCAGCGACTGTACCTGGAGCAGCTATCTGGCGGATGTGGCGATCGTCCCCGCTCGTCAGGGACAGGGCTACGGGCAACAGCTGATGCTGGCCATCCGGGAGCAACTCCTGCCCTTTGGCAAAATATTTATCTATGCGGTGGCAGATAAAATTACGTTTTATCAGCGCTTTGGCTTTGCCATGTTGACTACCGGCATGGTCTGCGTCAGCGAGGAAGGCATGCAGAAAATGCAGGAGCAGGGCTATATCCGTCAGCCCTGAAAGCTGACGCTTAGAAACGCCTGGCTTAAACGTGTAAACCAGGCGCAGGCTATCAGAGGGGGCGTTCGAGCACGAAAAGATACGCTTCCCGCGACCAGAACAGGGCGGTACGGCGGCGCTCCACCGACATGGTTTTCACTTCCCATCCCTCACGGGTATAGCTGCTGAGAAACTGGCTCATTTTGTCAGGGTCGGCCTTGGCTTCGCCAAAAAACAGACTGCCCAGCAGCCCCTCTTTATAGATCACTACCCGACACTCTTTCTTCATCATCGACCCTCCTGGCGACCGGTTTACTGTGGCCGTCTATTGTCCGTGGCTGCGACGATTTTGCAATCGGAGAAGGCGTAAACTGTTTACGGTACTGCAGCGGGCTGAGCGCGAAGTGCTGGCGAAAATGGTGGCGCAGGGTGCCGGCGCTGGCAAACCCGCAGCGCTCAGCGATCTGATCGATGCCCATCGTGCTCTCCGTCAGGTGCTGGCGGGCGCGCAGCAGTCGTTCCTCCAGCAGCCAGCGGGCGGGCGTTTTACCGGTGGCCTCCTCAAAGCGGCGCAAAAAGGTGCGCGTCCCCATACCGGCGCGCTGGGCGAGGGAAGCGACGGTATGGCTGGCGGCAAGATGCTGGTGCAGATAGTCAAACAGCTGACCGAGGCGCAGGCTCTCCCGGCTGCGGGCTACCGGGCGCAGGACCTGCTGCGCCTGACCGCCGTCGCGATGGGGAGAGACGACCAGGCGGCGGGCGACGACGTTGGCGGCTTCGCTGCCGAAATCTTCACGCACCAGATGCAGACAAAGGTCGATCCCCGCCGCACTGCCGGCGGAAGTCATCAGCAAAGCATCGCCCACGTAAAGGACGTCCTCCACCACCTGGATCTGCGGAAAACGGGACTGCATCGCCGCGGTGTAGCGCCAGTGGGTTGTCGCCTGGCGGCCATTGAGCAGCCCGGCGGCGGCGAGAACGAACACCCCGGAACAGATAGAAATAATCCGACATCCGCGGGCGTGGGCGGAAGCCAGCGCGGCGCACAGCGCCTCGGGGACCGGGGCGTCGACGCCGCGCCAGCCGGGGACCACGATCGTATCCGCCTGGGCGAGAAGTTCAGGACCGCCGTCGGTCATCAGGCGGATGCCGCCGGTAGCGCACAGCGGCCCTTCATCGACGGCGGCGACGGCGAACTGGTACCAGTTGTCGCCCATTTCCGGGCGCGGCAGGCCGAAGATCTCCACGGCTACGCCAAACTCAAAGGTGCACAGGCCATCGTAGGCGAGGGCGACCACCTGATGACGTGACGGTGTCACAGAAGGGGTTGTCAGAATGTTAGCGTTTTCTGTCATGGTTGCCGGCAGATCAGGGTGATGGGCGTCAGTAAAGTAGTGTTATCACAGACAAGGAGAAGACGCCATGAGTGTAGTAACCCAATTTACCCCCGCCACCTCCGCTGAGGCTATCCGCTGGTTCAGCCATAAGCTGCATCTTGAGACCGACTGCGCCGATGTGCACAGCGCCCAGCGTGCCGGCGAGGTCGACTTCGTCCTGCTGCACGTGGTCGGCAGTGAGGAAGCCTTCGCCAGACGTCACCTGCCAGGCGCGCAGCATCTCCCGCACAGCCAGATCACCGCCGAGCGAATGGCCGCCTGGCCGGCGGATACCCTCTTTGTGGTCTACTGCGCCGGGCCGCACTGCAACGGCGCTGACGTTGCCGCGCTGAAGTTGGCTGAGCTCGGGCGGCCGGTGAAAATGATGCTCGGCGGACTCACCGGCTGGGAAGATGAGGGCTATGCGTTTGTTTCCGGTAAATGAAATTTTTTCATGTACCATGAAATATTCTCGTTTGCGACCCACCACTCTGCATGCCAGTATCTGGACATATAGCCATCCAGAAGTCTAAAAATTCAAATAATGAACTATCACGGTGGGCAACTAACGCGCCCACCGCTAAGGAGACAGCATGCAACGTCAACAGGCCCCGTTCCGCGCAGACATCGTCGGCAGTTTTTTGCGCCCGGACAGCATTAAACAGGCGCGTCAGCAGCTGGCTGAGGGGATTATCGACGCCGCTCAGCTACGCGAGATTGAGAATAACGCGATCCGTCATCTGGTTCAGCAGCAATGCGACTGCGGCCTGCATGTGGTCACCGACGGTGAGTTTCGTCGCGCATGGTGGCATTTCGATTTCTTCGATGGCCTGCAGGGCGTTGAACGTTACGATGCCGAGCAGGGGATCCAGTTCAACGGCGTGCAGACCAAAGCGCACGGCGTTCGCGTCACCGGCAAGCTGGCGTTTGGCGACCACCCGATGCTGGAGGATTTCCGCTATCTGAAAAGCATCAGCGGCGACGCGCAGCCGAAGATGACCATTCCCAGCCCGAGCGTGCTGCACTTCCGCGGCGGGCGGAAAGATATCGATGCCACGGTCTACCCGGATCTTAGCGACTACTTCGACGATCTGGCCACCACCTGGCGCGACGCCATCCGCGCGTTTTATGACGCCGGCTGCCGCTATCTGCAGCTGGACGATACCGTGTGGGCCTATCTGTGCTCCGATGCCCAGCGCCAGCAGGTACGTGAGCGCGGCGAGGATCCGGATGCGCTGGCGCGTATTTATGCCCGGGTGCTGAACCAGGCGCTGGAGGGTAAGCCGGCCGATCTGACGGTGGGCCTGCACGTCTGCCGGGGTAACTTCCGTTCAACCTGGATCTCGGAAGGCGGTTACGAGCCGGTTGCCGAGGTGCTGTTTGGCGGCGTTAATGTCGATGCCTTCTTCCTGGAGTACGACAACGACCGCTCCGGGGATTTCGCGCCGCTGCGCTTTATTCGTCCCGGCCATCAGCAGGTGGTCCTCGGGCTGATCACCACCAAAAACGGCGAGCTGGAGAATCCGCAGGGGGTAAAAGCGCGTCTCGCCGAGGCCGCGCAGTACGTGCCGCTCGAGCAGATCTGCCTCAGCCCGCAGTGCGGTTTCGCCTCCACTGAAGAGGGGAATGCCCTCAGCGAAGACCAGCAATGGCAAAAGGTCCGTCTGGTGACCTCCATCGCCGCCGACGTCTGGTAATTGCTTTCTTAGCGCAGCGTTGCACCGTGATGAGGCAACGCTGCCATCCTCTTCGCCACTATCGCCCACCTGCGCCGCATCCTGCTGTTTTCACAACCTGGCACCTTTTTTGCCTTATCACCTCTGGTTAGCTGTTAATTCTTTATTTTTTGCGCTACTCAGGAGTGAATCATGCAACGTAGAACGTTATTAAAAGCTTTTGCACTCTCCGCCTCTGTTATGGCTATGGGTCTCTCCTTCCAGGCCTATGCCGCCGACACCATCAAAGTCGGGATCATGCATTCGCTCTCCGGGACGATGGCGATTTCCGAAACGCCGCTGAAAGACGTCGCGCTGATGGCCATCGACGACATCAACGCCAAAGGCGGGGTGCTGGGCAAGAAACTGGAGCCGGTGGTGGTCGACCCGGCCTCCAACTGGCCGCTGTTTGCCGAGAAGGCGCGCCAGCTGCTGGCCCAGGATAAAGTGGCGGTGGTGTTTGGCTGCTGGACGTCGGTCTCGCGTAAATCGGTCCTGCCGGTGTTTGAGGAACTGAACGGCCTGCTGTTTTACCCGGTGCAGTACGAAGGGGAAGAGATGTCCCCCAACGTCTTCTATACCGGCGCGGCGCCTAACCAGCAGGCTATCCCGGCGGTGGAATACCTGCTGAGCGAGGACGGCGGCGGCGCTAAACGTTTCTTCCTGCTGGGGACGGACTACGTCTATCCGCGCACCACCAACAAGATCCTCCGCGCCTTTCTGCATGCCAAAGGGATCCAGGACAAAGATATCGAGGAGGTCTACACCCCGTTCGGCTACAGCGATTACCAGACCATCGTCGCCAATATTAAAAAATTCGCCGCCGGTGGCAAAACGGCAGTGGTCTCCACCATCAATGGCGATTCCAACGTACCGTTCTACAAAGAGCTGGCTAACCAGGGTCTGAAAGCGACCGATGTGCCGGTGGTGGCCTTCTCGGTGGGGGAAGAGGAGCTGCGCGGCATCGATACCAAACCGCTGGTCGGCAACCTCGCGGCATGGAACTACTTTGAGTCCGTCGATAATCCGACCAACAAAGCCTTCGTCGCCGATTATCGCGCGTATGCCAAAGCGCACAAGCTGCCGAATGCCGATACGGTGGTGACCAACGATCCGATGGAAGCGACCTGGGTGGGCCTGCATATGTGGGCGCAGGCGGTGACCAAAGCGGGCACCACCGATGTTGACAAAGTACGCGAGGCGATGGCCGGGCAGACCTTCAACGCGCCGTCCGGATTTACCCTGACCATGGATGCCACTAACCATCATCTGCATAAGCCGGTGATGATCGGTGAAATTGAAGGCAACGGCCAGTTCAACGTGGTCTGGCAGACCGATAAACCCGTTCGCGCGCAGCCGTGGAGTCCGTGGATCCCCGGTAATGATAAGAAACCTGACCATCCGGTGAAAACCGTCAGCCAGTAAGCGCCACGGCCGGCGGGGCTGGAGCATAGCGCCCGTCGGCCGCTGACCAGAGGAGAACGACATGAACGCATTGCGTCTCATGAATGTGTTGGCGCTACTGCTGATCCTGCTGCCATGGCGGGCGCAGGCCGCGGAGGCGGACGACTTCGTTGCCGCCAGTCGCAGCCAGCAGGCGCAGCTGTTGACCCAGTGGGCGGCAGCGCCGCAGGCGGATCGTCTGCCGCTGCTGCGGGCGTTGACCACCGAGAGCCTGGTGATGGACGACGGAAAACATGCTTTCCGCACCCGACAGGGCGGATTACAGCCATTGGGCGCTGTCGCCGCGCCGCAGGGCGAAACCCGGCCGGTCCGTCTGACCAACCGGCTGCGCAATCTGGCTGCCGGCGCGCTGGCCAGCCACCTTATTTTAAGTGACAACGTCACGGAGAGAGCTTCCGCCGCACGAACGCTACAGCGGGAAGCGACTCCGGCCATGGCCGCGCTGCTGCAACAGCGGCTGCAGGCGGAAACCGATGATAATGTGCGGGGTCTGCTGGAGGTGGCGCTGGCGCGCCTGCAGCTCACTCAGCCTGAGGCCAGCGCGCGGCTGGCCGCCGTGACGCTGCTCGGCCATTCCGCGGACCCGGAAACCCAGGCGCTGCTGATCCCCTTTACCGATGCCCAACATGAGCCGGATGCGGCGGTGCGCGAGGCGGCCAGCGACAGCCTGCAAAAGATCAAACATCGTCTGCTGCTCGGCGATCTGCTGGGCCAGGCCTTTATGGGACTGTCGCTGGGATCGGTGCTGTTGCTGGCCGCGCTGGGGCTGGCGATCACCTATGGCCTGCTGGGGGTGATTAACATGGCCCACGGCGAGATGTTAATGATCGGCGCCTACAGCTGCTGGCTGGTACAGCAGGCGCTGGCGCAGCTCGCGCCGCAATGGCTGGCCTTTTATCCGCTGGTCGCGCTGCCTGTGGCGTTTCTGGTGACCGCCGGGATCGGCATGGCGCTGGAGCGCACCATTATTCGTCATCTGTATGGTCGGCCGCTGGAAACGCTGCTCGCCACCTGGGGGATCAGCCTGATGCTTATCCAGCTGGTGAGGATGCTGTTTGGCGCGCAGAACGTGGAGGTGGCAAACCCGGCCTGGCTCTCCGGCGGCGTGCAGGTCCTGCCGAACCTGATCCTGCCGTGGAACCGGCTGGCGGTGCTGGCGTTCGTCCTGCTGGTGCTGTGCTTTACCTGGCTCATCCTGAACCGTACCCGTCTGGGGATGAACGTCCGCGCCGTGACGCAGAACCGGGCGATGGCCGCCTGCTGCGGCGTGCCTACCGGGCGGGTGGATATGCTGGCTTTTGGCCTCGGCTCCGGTATTGCCGGGCTGGGCGGCGTGGCGCTGTCGCAGCTTGGCAACGTCGGGCCTGAACTGGGTCAGGGATACATCATCGACTCGTTTCTGGTGGTGGTGCTGGGCGGCGTCGGCCAGCTGGCCGGCAGCGTGGCGGCGGCCTTTGGGCTGGGCATTTTCAACAAAATTCTCGAACCGCAAATGGGCGCTGTGCTGGGCAAAATCCTGATCCTGGTGATGATTATTCTGTTTATTCAGAAACGCCCGCAGGGTCTGTTCGCGCTGAAAGGGAGGGTTATTGACTAATGAGCCAACCAATCACCTTAACGCTGGCGCAGCGCGCGCCGCGGCCTCTGCGCTGGCTGGGGATCCTGCTGGTGCTGGGGCTGCTGTGTATGCCATTCCTGGCGCTGCTGCCGGCCTCGCATCCGCTGGCGGTGCCGAGCTGGCTGCTGACGCTGAGCGGCAAAATCCTCTGCTACGCCATTGTGGCGGTGGCGCTGGATCTGGTCTGGGGCTATGCGGGCATGCTGTCGCTGGGGCACGGGATCTTCTTTGCCCTCGGCGGGTACGCCATGGGGATGTACCTGATGCGCCAGGCGGCGGGCGACGGTCTGCCGGCGTTTATGTCTTTTCTCTCCTGGAGCGAGCTGCCCTGGTTCTGGTGGGGCACGCAGCATTTCGCCTGGGCGATGGCGCTGGTGGTTCTGGTTCCCGGTCTGCTGGCCCTGGTTTTCGGCTGGTTTGCCTTTCGCTCGAAGATCAAAGGGGTCTATTTCTCGATCATGACCCAGGCCCTGACCTATGCCGGTATGCTGCTGTTCTTTCGCAACGAGACCGGGTTTGGCGGCAACAACGGCTTCACCGGTTTTACCACGCTGCTGGGTTTTCCGGTCACCGCCACCGGCACCCGCGCCAGCCTGTTTATGGCCACGGTTTTGCTGCTGTTGCTGACCCTGTGGCTGGGCTCGGCGCTGGCGCAGAGTAAGTTTGGCCGGATCCTCACCGCGGTACGTGACGCCGAAAACCGGCTGATGTTCTGCGGGTACGACCCGCGCGGCTTCAAGCTGCTGGTGTGGACGCTGTCGGCGGTGCTCTGCGGTCTGGCGGGGGCGTTATATGTCCCGCAGGTGGGGATCATCAACCCCAGCGAAATGTCGCCGACCAACTCCATCGAGGCCGCCATCTGGGTGGCGCTCGGCGGGCGCGGCACCCTGATTGGCCCGGTGCTTGGCGCCGGGTTGGTCAACGGTGCGAAAAGCATTTTCACCGTGGCGATGCCAGAGTACTGGCAGCTGTTTCTCGGCCTCATCTTCATCATTGTGACCCTGTTTTTACCCCGCGGGGTGATGGGCCTGCTGCGTCGAGGAGACCGCTAATGCAACCGGATGAAGGACTATTTACCCGCCAGCTGCCCGGCGATCGCTTTCGCGAACAAACCGATCCGGTGCTGCAGCTGGAGAACATCAACGTCAGCTTTGACGGTTTCCGGGCGCTGACGGATCTGTCGCTGGCGATAGGCGTCGGCGAACTGCGCTGTGTGATCGGCCCCAACGGGGCGGGCAAGACCACCCTGATGGACGTGATCACCGGCAAGACCCGGCCGCAGAGCGGCAAAGCGCTCTATGACCAGTCGGTGGATCTGACCACTCTTGACCCGGTGGCCATCGCCCGCCAGGGCATCGGGCGCAAGTTTCAGAAGCCGACGGTCTTCGAAGCGCTGACGGTGGCGGAAAATCTCGCCCTGGCGATGAAGGGGGATAAATCGGTGTGGGCCAGCCTGCGCGCCCGGATGAGCAGCGAACAGGACGATCGGCTGAATGAGGTGCTGCGCTTGCTGCGTCTTGACGGCGAGCGCTACCGCCAGGCCGGTCTGCTGTCCCATGGTCAGAAACAGTTTCTTGAGATCGGCATGCTGCTGGTGCAGGAGCCGCATCTGCTGCTGCTTGATGAGCCGGCGGCCGGCATGACCGATGCGGAAACGGAGTATACGGCGGAGCTGTTTCGCACGCTGGCCGGACAGCACTCCCTGATGGTGGTGGAGCACGACATGGGATTTGTCGAGACCATCGCCGACCGGGTGACGGTCCTGCATCAGGGCCAGGTGCTGGCGGAGGGATCGCTGCGGGAGGTACAGGCCAATGAGCAGGTCATTGAAGTTTATCTGGGACGTTAAGGAGCGCCAATGTTACAGGTGAGTCAGCTACATCAATACTACGGCGGCAGCCATATTTTACGCGGGGTGGATTTTTCCGCCCGCCAGGGCGAAGTCACCTGCCTGCTGGGGCGCAATGGCGTCGGTAAGACCACACTGCTGAAATGCCTGATGGGGCTGATCCCGGCGCGCAGCGGTGAGGTACGCTGGCAGGATCAGAACATCACCCATCGCAAACCGCACCAGCGGGTGCAGGCCGGGGTCGCCTACGTCCCCCAGGGGCGCGAGATATTTCCGCGCCTGACGGTGGAAGAAAACCTGCTGATGGGGCTGTCGCGCTTTCCCGCCCGCGAAGCGCAGCAGGTGCCGGAGGAGATCTACCAGCTTTTCCCGGTGCTCAGGACCATGAAGCAGCGGCGAGGCGGTGACTTATCCGGCGGCCAGCAGCAGCAGCTGGCGATTGGCCGCGCGCTGGCCAGCCGCCCACAGCTGCTGATCCTTGATGAACCCACCGAGGGGATCCAGCCCTCGGTCATCAAAGAGATTGGCGAGGTGATCCGCCAGCTGGCGAGCCGCGGAGACATGGCGATCCTGCTGGTGGAGCAGTTCTATGACTTTGCCGCCGGGCTGGCGGACCACTACCTGGTGATGTCGCGCGGCGCCATCGTCCAGCAAGGCAAGGGTGGTGATATGGAGAGCGACGGCGTGCGCGCCATGGTGACCATCTGACCAGGCCGGCGGCGGTCGCGCCGCCGGTTTGCGGCCTATTTGCGCAGTAGCCGCTGCAGGCGCGCCTGGCGCCAGTTTTTAATCCATTCGCCGAACACGAACAGGCGTAATCCTCTCACCACCAGCAGGGCGCCCCAGATCAGGGCGACCCAGCCGGACCAGTAGTACTGTGGATTAGTGAAGCGGTTAAGCACCGCCAGCAGCACGCAAACCACCAGCGCCACCGACAGCGAACGGAAAAAGCGGCTCTCCTGATGCACCCGCGCTTTGGCTTCCTCTATGCGCAGATCCAGTGAGGCTTCCTGGCCCGGCGCGTCTTCCCGCCGGGCTTCGCCGCCGATCTCGGCCACCGTCACTTCAAAGACCGCGGCGAGGGCGCTGAGAGTCTCCAGCCCCGGGCGTTCGCCATTCTCAATGCGCTGGATCGTGCGGACGCTGAGACCCGCCATTTCGGCCAGCTGCTCCTGGGACCAGGCGCGCTGCAGCCGTAATTGTTTGACCTGATTGTTGCTGTTCATATTCGTATGCTCCATAACGTTCTGCGGATGTAAACCTGTGATGGAGTATGGTGAACCGGGCCGCCAGCCACCACGACAGCGACCCGACAACGGCCCGACAGCAACCTGACAGCCGCATGCCAGCTGGCGTCAGGCGTTGGCCAGCGGAGAGTCCGGTTGCCAGGGGCGGGCATTGATCCCGCGGAAAATCATCAGCCAGGCGGCGACAATCGCCACGATAAGAATGACAAAAAGCGACCAGTGCGGCAGATGGGTGAGGATCAACCCCGTCAGCATCGGGTTGAATGCCGCCCCCAGCCACCCCAGCGACTGGGCGGAGAAGTAGCTGGCCTTCATCCCCGGCGGGGCAATATGGTCAATCAGCATATACTCCCCGGGGGCATAAATCACTTCCCCGAGGGTGAAGATCGCCGCCGAGATCCCCCACGCCCACAGGCTGGCGCCAGAGAACATAAAGCCCACAAGGCCGATCACAAAGCAGACGGTGCCGAAGGTCATCAGCGGGCGGATATTTCTCGCGCTCAGCCGCCGGCCAACCGCGTACTGCAGAGCAACCACCACCGCGGCGTTGACCGGCAGCACCACGGCCACCACTTTCTCGGCGAAATCGCTGCTGGCGACCACCAGCACATACTGCGAGAGACAGGAGGCGAAGGCGCCGCCGACGAAGGAGGCCAGCAGCCCGGAGCAGGTAAACCACAGCAGCGCCCGGTCGCGCAGCAACACCGAAGGCGACCAGGGCGCGGCGCCCGGCTGGGCCGCGGCGGCGCCATCCCGCTGAAGAAACAGCTGAATAAACACCAGCGGAAAGGCGGCGCAGGCGGCCGCCAGCCAGAACGGCAAATTGATACTGTGCATTACCAGCAGGGTGCCGATGGGCGGCCCAACGGTCCAGCCGATGTTGAGGATGGTGTAGTTCAGCGAGAATATGCGCGCTTTTTTCTCTGCCGTCAGCCGGTCGGCGAACCAGGCTTTCAGGACGGTGGAAAAGACCGAGTAGGCGCAGTTGATCAGCGCAAAGAAGATCACCACCAGGGGGGCGTTATTGACCAGCGGTATTGCGCTGAAGCCGAGAATAAACACCAGCACTGACCACACCATATAGCGCTTTTTATCGAACCTGTCAGCGAGGATGCCAAAACCCATGCTGAACAACACCCCAACCACCAGCGCCAGCGACAGGGCATAGCCAATCACATCCACCTCCAGCTGAAAGCGTCGGGTGAGATAGATGGTCATAAACGGCAGTGTGGCCCCGCGGCCGATAGTCAACAGTAACGACGATGCCAGCAGCGCGATGGTGGAGCGCCGGAGAGTGGTGATCATGATTTCCTTGCCTGTCATGTTGTTATAATTTTATGTCTTCGATCACAAATAACACGGCCATTACGCCTTGTACAGGTCATCGCGGTCGACGGGCGCACTTCCGGGCCTGCCAAAAATAATGATCTATCCCGGCGGCCGCTTTTTCGCTACTTTGATTTTGTTCACAAAAATTCCAATAACGACAGAGGCAGGGGTATGACGAGGAAAGATGGACTACTGGCGCTGCTGGTAGTGGTGGTGTGGGGGCTTAACTTTGTGGTGATTAAGCTGGGGTTGCACAATATGCCGCCGCTGATGCTGGCGGGGCTGCGCTTTATGCTGGTCGCCTTCCCGGCGCTTCTGTTTGTCGCCCGGCCAGCTATTCCGCTGCACCTGCTGCTGGGCTATGGCCTGACCATAAGTTTCGGTCAGTTCGCCTTTCTGTTCTGCGCTATCGGCCTGGGTATGCCGGCCGGGCTGGCCTCCCTTGTGCTGCAGGCGCAAGCCTTCTTCACCATCATCCTTGGCGCCTTCGTCTTTGGCGAACGTCTGCAGGGCAAGCAGCTGGCGGGGATCGCCCTGGCGATCTTTGGCGTGCTGGTGCTGGTGGAGGGCAGCCTTGGCGGGGAGCATGTGCCGCTGGTGGGCTTTATGCTGACCCTCGCGGCGGCGCTCAGCTGGGCCTGCGGCAATATTTTCAACAAGAAAATCATGTCCCAGGCGAGCCGGCCGCCAATCATGTCGCTGGTGGTCTGGAGCGCGCTGATCCCGGTGCTGCCGTTTATGCTGGCCTCATTGTTGATCGATGGCCCGCAGACCATGCTGGCGAGTCTGCAACACATCGATCTGCTAACGATACTGTCGCTGCTTTATCTGGCGTTTATCGCCACTATCGTCGGCTATGGCATCTGGGGATCGCTGCTGGGGCGGTATGATACCTGGCGGGTGGCGCCGCTGTCGCTGCTGGTGCCGGTGGTGGGAATGGCCAGCGCTGCGCTGCTGCTCGGGGAGACGCTGAGCGGACTGCAGCTCACCGGGGCGGTGCTGATTATGGCCGGACTCTACATTAATGTCTTTGGCTTACGTTTGGTGCGGCCTGGCATGGCGCGCGGATAAAAAAAAGCCCCGGAGACGGGGCTATACACAATTATGCGTGTAATGGCATCACAGGTCGTGCTGCTGGTAGTACGGCACGCCAAGTTCGTCAGATTTATCATTACCAGCCGCCATATGATTGAAATCAAACGGCGAATCATTATGTTCTGAAGGGATAATCATTGTATCACGCTGGTTTTGACGCACCGGCGTGGTGTTTTGCTCCGCATAGCTGAGGCTGGAGGCCAGCGACAAGAGTACGATAGCTGCGGCAGCGAATAGTTTCATGATTTCCTCAATACGTCTTTTATAGTGCAGGCGAGTAACATCAGTTATTTAGCGGATGTAGATAGCGGGATTCGCCAGGTACATTCGTTATGCGATACTTGTGGGGCGGAACATCGAAATAGTTCTTGAACGTTCGCGTCAGGGTCTGCTGCGACTCGAAACCATAGCGTTCCGCCAGGTACAGGATTGGCTCATTGCTCTGCTTGAGCTTCTGCGCAATCTCCGTCAGCTTGCGGCTGCGGATGTACTGGCCGAGGGAATGGCCGGTCTCTTTCTTAAACATACGTTGCAGGTGCCACTTAGAGTAACCGGAGCGCTCAGACACTTTTTCCAGCGACAGGGGCGATTCCAGGTTATCCTCGATCCACGACAAAATACTATGGATAGTGATGGCGTCATTATTACGTCTGGACATCATCTTACCTCTTCTTATTTTTACGGCAGGACCTTCTTGAGCAGTTGCTCAAGCATGGCGACTTCGTCCGCCGACAGATTTTTCGTTAACTCCTGGTGTAACTTCTGACCCACAACCTGATGACACTGCTCGCAAAGGGCTGCGCCGTCCGGCGTCAACTGCACCAGCACGCCGCGCTTGTCAGCGGGGTTGGGTAACCGTTCAATCCAGCCTTTGCACGCCAGGCGGTCGAGCATGCGCGTCATCGCGCCCGGGTCGACGGAAAGCACGGTTTTCAGCTCAACGGGGGTAATACATACTTCGCAACGAATGGAGCAGAGCACGCGAAACTGGGTCGCGGTAATATCCATAGGTGAGAGGTAGTCATTGAGCAGGCGATCTTTTTTCTGGTTAACCATCTGGATCAAGCGGCCCAGCGGGATCATTTCATTAAACAGGTCGCTGGTACTTTTCATAATGGTTGCCCAGGCAAGTAATTAGTTGCAAGTGATACTATTGCCCAGGCAATCATAAGTCAACATTATGAATTGGCCGATGCCACGATTTGCTAAAATGGAAAAGTACGATGTGGGTCACTCTTTATGATTTTTCTAACGCTTGTTATTTTTTTGCAGAAGTGATTTATCAGCAGGCTGGCGTCAAATTTGTTGAAGCCGATATACTCACGGAATGAAACCATTCTTAAAAAATGAATATTAACGGGACTTTAATTAACTATGTTCGATTTGTTTAAAGCAATAGGGCTCGGCCTGGCGGTGCTTTTACCGCTGGCGAATCCACTCACAACCGTGGCGCTGTTCCTTGGCCTGGCCGGTAATATGAACAACGCCGAGCGTAATAAACAGGCGTTAATGGCATCGGTGTATGTCTTCGCCATCCTGATGGTGTCGTGGTATGCCGGTCAGGTGGTGATGAATACATTCGGCATATCAATACCTGGGCTACGTATCGCCGGCGGATTGATTGTGGCCTTTATCGGTTTCCGCATGCTGTTTCCCCAGCAAAAAGCCCACGATTCGATGGAAGCGAAGATCAAATCGGAAGAACTGCAGGATGAACCGACCGCCAATATCGCCTTTGTGCCGCTGGCGATGCCAAGCACCGCCGGTCCGGGCACCATCGCGATGATTATTAGCTCCGCCTCGACCGTTAAGCACGGCGTGGACTTCCCGGAGTGGGTGGTGCTGGCGGCGCCGCCGATCATCTTTTTGCTGTTAGGGGTGATTCTGTGGGCTTGTCTGCGCAGTTCCGGCGCGATTATGCGTCTGGTTGGCAAAGGCGGCATCGAGGCCATCTCGCGACTGATGGGCTTTCTGCTGGTCTGCATGGGCGTGCAGTTTATTATTAACGGCGTGCTGGAGATCATTTCGACCTGGCATCCCTGACCGCCCGCGATGCGCAGAGAAAAAAAGCCCGCCGGCGCGATACCGGCGGGCTTTTTTGTGCGACGGAATCAGGAGTGGTGCGGCTGATGGTCTTCCAGCGATACCGGCCAGCGACGGAATATCATCAGCGACCAGACCAGCGCGACCAGCGCCGGAATGGCGCCGACGTAGCCGACGGAGGCCATGGAAAGATGCAGACTCACCTGGCTGCCGACCAGCGCCCCGGCGCCTATGCCGATATTAAAGATACCCGAGAACAGAGACATGGCGACGTCGGTGGCATCCGGAGCGGAGGCCAGCACTTTCACCTGCATGCCGAGACCGATAATCATGATCGCCACCCCCCAGAAGATGCTGAGCAGCATCAGGTGCTGCGGGTTATGCGAGGCCGGCAGCAGCAGCAGCAGGCAGGCGAGCAGCAGGGCAATCGCCAGGCTTATCAGCCCCGACGCGTGCTGGTTACCGAGCTTACCGAACAGAATGCTGCCGATAATACCGGCCCCGCCAAGGATCAGCAGCAGTACGGTGGCAAAGTTGCCGCTCAGGCCCGCTACCGTCTGGACAAAGGGCTCGATATAGCTGTAGGCGGTATAATGAGCGGTCACCACCACCACGGTCAGAATGTACACGCTGACCAGCGCCGGGCGGCGGAACAGCACCGGCAAGCTTTTCAGCGAGCCAGAATGTTCGCTCGGCAGGGTCGGCAGCAGTTTTACGAGGCAGGCCAGGGTGGCTAACGCGCCGAGGCCGATCGCCAGGAAGGTCATCCGCCAGCCAAAGTACTGGCCGATAATGCGCCCGATCGGAATACCAAACACCATCGCCAGCGCGGTACCGGTGGCGATCAGGCTCAGCGCCTGCGCCCGTTTGCCCGGCGGGGCCATGCGGATGGCCAGTGCCGACGTTATCGACCAGAAAACCGCATGCGCAAAGGCGATACCAATGCGGCTAATCACCAGCACGTCAAAATTCCAGGCAAAAAACGACAGGACGTGGCTGGCGATAAACAGAATAAACAGGCCGATAAGCAGGCGCCGGCGCTCCACTTTGCTGGTCAGCAGCATAAACGGCAGCGACATTAACGCCACCACCCATGCGTAGATGGTCAGCATCATGCCCACCTGGGCGGTTTCCATGCCGAAGCTGTCGGCAATATCCGACAACAGACCGACCGGGGCAAACTCTGTGGTGTTAAAAATAAACGCGGCGATGGCCAACGTCACGACACGTAGCCACGCTACCTTGCGTGAGACCGTATTCGTAGTCATAAGCTCTGGACTGGTGATTCAGGGAAAGATGTGACGCTGATCTTAAAACGATTGTTGGCGAAAAGACAATCATTTTGTGATCTGCGTCTCATTTAATCGCAAGGGGCCGGCCGCGGTTAAGCGATTAATTTTGCTATGGATAGTGTCAAGGGGGCGCTTTTATGTCATGTTGAAGGAAAGTAAAAAAAGTAAGGACAGGGTATGCAGGAAATTCAATTTTATCTGGTCGATGCTTTCAGCGATAAAAACTTTGGCGGCAATGCCGCGGCCGTCTGCCCGCTCAGCGAGTGGTTAGCCGACGATGTGCTCCTGAAAATGGCCCAGCAGCATAATCAATCCGAAACGGCTTTCTTTGTCCGTACCGACGAGGGCTATGAGCTGCGCTGGTTTACCACACTCGCTGAGATCAATCTCTGCGGTCACGCGACCCTCGCCGCAGCGCACGTTATTTTCGAATATCTCGACCATCCTTCGGCGACGATTCTCTTTAGCACCCGTTTTGTTGGTGAGCTGCGGGTCACCCGTAATGGCGACTGGCTGACGCTCGATTTCCCTGCGTGGTCGACCTCTCCGGTGGAAAAACCGCCGGCGGATCTGCTGACCGGGCTAGGACTCGAGGCCGCCGTTGAAGTTCGGGAAGGGCGCGATTATCTGGTGGTGCTGGCGGATCGCCAGCAGGTTGAAGCGGTGCGACCGGATATGGCGCGGCTGCGAACGCTTGGCAAAATGATCTGCGTCAGCGCGCCGGATGAAGAGTATGACTTTGTCAGCCGCTTCTTCTGCCCGGGAGAAGGGGTGCCGGAAGATCCGGTCACCGGCTCCGCCCATAGCATGCTGATCCCCTGGTGGGGCGAAAAGCTGGGGAAAACCACCATGATGGCGCGCCAGGTCTCCGCTCGCGGCGGCGACCTGCGCTGCCAGTGGCAGGGCGACCGTGTGCTGATTAGCGGCCAGGCCACCACCTATATGCGCGGAACGGTTTACCTGCGAGGTTAACAATGTGTTTACGCCCGGTGGCGTCCTCTACCGGGCGGATTGGACTTAATGTTGTTCTGCGGCATTAAGGACGGGTGATTTTCCACCTTTGTCATTGATAGGTTCAATTTTACCCATCAGGAACAGGTAGTTGATTATCCCGATAACGACAAGAATGGCCGAGAAAATCAGTGCCCAGTTGAATGAGCCTGTCGCAGCAACGATCGCACCCGTAATGATAGGACCGACTGCGCCTCCCATATTCGAAACCGTATTTTGCAGCCCAGCGACAATTGAGACGCTATTTTTGGGTGCAACATCACCCGGTAAGGCCCAAACCTGCGATGCGGCGACCGTCGTGCCTGATTTTGCGACACACAAGAGAAAGACGGTCATAAACACAGAGTCGGTAAATGGTGCAAAGCCGATACAAAGTGCCATAAGCAAGCCGATAGTCAAAAACAGTTTACGGGTCGCTGTTAGAGACAGTACTTTCTTATGTACCAGACGATCCGAGGCCCAGCCAGCAAAAACTTCAATCACCATCCCGCATAATAAAGGCAGAGCGGCTACCATTCCCATTTTAATAAAATCCATACCTTTTTCTTTTACCAGGTAAGTAGGGAGCCAGGTAATAAAAAAATAGGAGGTATAATTGATGGTAAAAAAGCCGATGCACATTGCCCAAATGTTACGATAACGCAAGAGCTTATACCATTTCATGGGCAATACAGTTTTGTCGCCGTGATGTTGTTTTTGGCCATCACGAATAATACGCACTTCTGAAGGACTGATGCGTTTGTGTTCTTCCGGGTTTTCAGCATAGATAAAATACCAGGCGATAACCCATAAAATGCCCACACTGCCGATAATCAAAAAGGTCAGTCGCCAGTCAAAGGTGTAGATCATCCAGACGATAAGCGGCATGGCAATCGCCCCGCCAAATTTTGACGCACTATCGAATAGTCCGGATACGGTGGCACGTTCTTTATCCGGAAACCAGCGTGCGGCGATCCCTGCGTTGCTGGGGTAGGCGGCGGCCTCGCCAACACCTAAAGCCAGACGCAGTGCCAGAAGTGATTTAAAACCCGTGGCAACACCCATCATCGAGGTGGCAATTGACCACCAGGCGACGGCTAAACCAAGACCTTTTTTCTGACCAAAACGATCGGCGAACCACCCGGCGGGGATCTGTAATAACGAGTATGACCAAAAAAAAGCCGCCATGATAAACCCCATCATTTCGGGGTCGAGTTTCAGTTCATCGATTAAATGTGGGGCTGCGGCAGATAATACTGTCCGGTCGATATAGTTGATGGCAATAGCCAACCACATTAACCCGGCTATCCACCAGCGAATACGAGTAGTGTTAGCTGTCGTGTTCATATATTCGGCTCTAAGTAGATGTTCGTTATATTGGTGGGAATGGCATGCTTCCCACCTCGTTATTTACAGCGAATTCATAATGTTTTCAGGTCGTTCACCACGACAGACGCAGGTAATAATATTGTTGACGCAGCGCGCGCTAATATTGCTAATTGCGCCATCCGTATATCCAGCAATATGAGATGTTGGCGCAAAATTCGCCAGGCTAAATAAAGGGTGCGTAGCGCAAGGTTCCTCGAGAAAAACGTCAGCTGCGGCTCCGGCGAGGTGTCCTGATTCTAGTGCTTCATACAACGCTTGTTCATCAACAATACCGCCTCTGGAAACATTGATCAGGAATGCCCCTGATTTCATCTGCTGCAGCCGGGCGGCATTAAACATATTTTCAGTTTCCGGGGTTAAAGGGGTATGCAGGCTAATAAAATCACTTTGCGCCGTCAGGGTATCCAGTGAGACATATTCAATCTGGTGTTGTTGTGCAAATTCTCTGTCTGGCCAGGCGTCGGTGGCGAGCACTCGCATATTGAATCCGCGCGCACGTCGCGCCACTTCCTTACCGATATGGCCTAAACCGACGATCCCCAGGGTTTTGCCATACACATCAGTGGCAAAAATACGAGGCCAGTTGCCTGCTTTCGTTTCTCTGATTGCCTGATAAATCTGGCGGGCAGTATTGAGAATTAAGCCAAAAGCAAAATCGGCCACCGCATGCTTGTTGGCATCAGGAACGTTAGTGACAAAAATTTTGCGCTGACGTGTAGCGTTAAGATCGATGTTATCCACACCAACGCCGTGTTTGCAGACAATTTTTAACCTCGGGGCCTTTGCCAGCAGCGATTCATTGATGTCGGTGAAGGCGACAATCATCGCTATGGCATCAGGCAGATGCTGAGCCAGCATCTCTATAGAGGCATCGGCAGGCAACATGACCAGTTCAAGATCGGCCTCTTTCAGTGCCGAAATGGGCGCATCGTCGTATTTGGCGAATGAGGGCGAGGTGCAAATTACTTTCATAACCGTTTCCTGTTTACTGGCGACAATGAGCGTCGCAAATACAAGACCTTGCCCCAGCCAGTGATGGCCGGGGCGGATACGTAAATTAGTGAAGGTAGGTGTTAATGATATTTTTAATCTGCTGCAGCTGGTGGTCACTAAACTGCACCGCGTAGCGGCTGTCGCCCACCTCGTGACCCATTAGCTGCAGGGCTTTCTTCACCGCCGCAGGCGAGAACGCCACTTTATACAGATCGGTGCGCAGGCCCGTTACCTGCTCCTGGGCCTGGCGCGATCCGGCGATATCCCCGGCGTGAAAGCGCGACCAGATGGCGTTAATTTCAGCGGGGGCGACGTTGGCAAGCCCCGAGATGCAGGCCGAGCAGCCGTCGACAAATCCCTGATGGATAAGCGAGTCCGGCCCGTTCAGAACGTCGAAACCGTCGATATCGCGCACCGCGTCGAGAAAGCCTTTCAGGCTGTCGTAGCTGCCGGCGCTATCCTTAATGCCGACGATATTCTCGTGGCGGGCCAGCTGGCGCGCGGTCTCCGGGGCAATAGTGTTCCCGGTGCGGGCGGGAATGTTGTAAAGAAAGAGCGGGACGCTCAGCGCGTCGGCGATCGCCGTATAGTGGTTAATCAGCTCTTCCTGCTTCAAGGGCACGAACCACGGGGTAATGGCCGATACCGCGTCAACTCCGAGGCGGGCGATCTGCTGGCCCAGCCGGCGCGTCTCCCGGGTGGAAACCTCCCCAATATGGGCCACCACCGGCGCGCGACCGGCCGCCTCTTCCACGCAGGTTCTGGCGATGGCGATCTTCTCTTCCTCATTGAGGACAAAAAACTCGCCGTTGGTGCCGCCGCAGAAAATACCGTTGCCTGCGGCGAGCTGGCGCTGCACCTGCTGGCGTAGCGCCGGCAGGTTAAGCGCTCCCTCGGCGGTAAAGGGAGTGACAATGGCGGTGAGTACGCCGCTAATAGCTTTCCTCATTTAACTTTCTCCTGTTAGGCATGTTCTGGATACAGCGTTTGGTAGATGGCCGCGATCTCTTCGCGGCTGACGCTGCATGGGGCATTGTTCATCAGGCGTTTGACGTTTTGCGCCGCTGCGCTGAGGGCGGAAATACTCTCCTGAGGCACGCCTAGCGCGGCCAGGTTGTCCGGCAGCGGCAGTCGTTTGACCAGCGCCGCCAGCCATGCGACCAGCGCATGGGATTTCTCTTCCGCGCTGAGCGTGCGATCTGCATCGGGGATCAGGTCCCAGACTTGAGCGAACTTCGCCACCGCGTGAGGGCGGACCACCCGCATGCAGGGCGCCAGCAGAATGGCGTTGGCCACCCCGTGCGGCAGGTGCCAGGTACCGCCAAGCGGATAGGAGAGCGCATGTACCAGGTGAGTGCCGGCATAGTTGATCGCTGCGCCGCCGTACCACGAGGCCCAGAGCATCTCCAGCTTCGCCGTCAGATCCTGCGGCTGATTTACCGAACGCTCGATATGGCGTACCAGCTTGTGTAAACCGATTAACGCCGCGTTATCGCTCACCGGGTTGGCGACGGTGGAGGTAAAGCACTCCAGCAGATGACACAGAGCATCGATTCCGGTCGACGCCGCGATGCTGGGCGGCATGCTGGTGGTCAGCTCCGGCAGCAGGGCGACATAGTCCGGAAGCAGCACCGGGGAGATGATCCCCACCTTCGTCTGCTGCTCGGGGATCGCCAGAATGGCGTTCGGCGTCGCTTCGGATCCGGTGCCCGCGGTGGCCGGGATTAACAATGAGCAAATTCGTCGTTGCGGCTGCTCGCCTGCCAGCAGGGACGTCAGCGAGGGCGCCTCAGGGTGCAGAAGTACTGACAGCAGTTTTGCTACATCCAGTACGCTCCCCCCGCCGATACCAACGACCATCTGCGGCTGGCTGGCGCCCAGCTGGCTGACGATCTGCGTAACATCGTGATGGTTGGGCTCAGCTGGCACGCTGTCAATGACCTCAACTTCACGTCCTTCAGCCGCCAGCAGGCGATGAATCGCCTGGGTTGCCTCCAGCGCCCCGACGTTCTTGTCGGTCACCAGCAGGATTGAGGTTTTACCGGCCAGCAGCGGGAGCAGGGCCGATGAGGCGCCAGCCCCGCTGATGATTGTGCTGTGTATCGTCGCCACGCGTTTCTCCTTGGTAGTAATTGATTGAATTCAATCATTCATAAATCTTGCCACTCGTCTGATGGGGAAAAGTTATAATTTATACGGCAACTTAATAACTTGAGCTTGCTCACATTTAATCAAATATGATTGAATATAATCAATTTAAGATTTTATCGACTACAAGGCAGGACAATGAACGACGGCAATAACAGAGTGCTGGTGCTGGCGGATGACTTTACCGGGGCCAATGACGCCGGGGTCAGCCTGGCGGAGGCGGGTATGTCGGTGGAAGTGGCCTTCACCGCCGGACAGCCATCAACCGCCCGGGCATTAATTCTCAACAGCGACAGCCGGGCGATGACCGCCGCGGCGGCGGCGGACAAGGTCGCCGCTCTGCTGCGCGGCGCGGCGACATTCGTCTCGCACTGGCAGGTAAAGAAGATTGACTCCACGCTGCGCGGTAACCCCGGCGGCGAACTGGAGGCAATGATGGCGGCGCAAGGCTGCCGGATGGCGGTGGTGGCCCCGGCTTATCCGGCAGCCGGGCGGCATACCCGGGACGGGCGCTGCTATGTGCATGGTGTGCCCCTCGATCAGACCGAATTTGCCAGCGATCCGAAAACGCCGGTGAGCCGGGCGGAGATTAGCGAAATTATCGCCATGCAGAGCCGTCTTCCCTGTCTGACCCTGAACGCTGGCCAGCTTCCGGCGGCATTAGCGACGGCGGGCGAGGAGAAGCGAGTGTTGATTGTCGACGCCTGGGAAGACAGCCATCTGGACCAGGTGATCGACGCCGTTGCGCCCCATGCGCGGGAGACCCTGCTGGTCGGCTCGGCGGGTCTCTGCGAGGCGCTGGCTCGCCGCCTGCGCCGCAGCGAGCAGGGCCCGCTGCTGGCGGTGGTCGGTTCGATGAGCGAGATGGCGCAGCGCCAGGTTGCTGCGCTGCAGGTCCATTCCCGAGTACGGGTGATTGAAATTGATGTCGAACAGGCCTTTAGCGGATCGCCGAAGGAGGAAGCTTCACGGATCGCCGGGGCGCTGCGTGAGGGCCAGCACTGCGTGGTGACCACCCGCCCGAATCACGCCGCCCGGCACGGGATTGAAGCCCGGTGCCGTGAACGCGGTCTCAGCCGCGCCGCCTACGGGGAGCACATCTGCGCCTGGCTTGCCGACGTCACGGCACTGGTGGTGGCGCTGTGCCCACCGGGCGCCCTGTACCTCTCTGGCGGCGATGTAGCCATCGCCGTCGCGCACGCGCTCGGCGCCACAGGGTTTCAGATCCGCGGCCGGGTGGCGGAGTGCGTTCCATACGGGCATTTTCTCGGCGGCCGCTGGTCGCGGCCGGTGATGACCAAAGCCGGAGGATTCGGCACCGACACCACGCTGTTACATGTTGTGAATTTTATTGAGGAGAAACTGAGTGTCTAAGATGATTGCAGTGACAATGGGCGACCCGGCAGGGATTGGTCCGGAGATTATTATCAAATCCCTCGCCGAGGGGGCGCTGAGCGGCGCGCCGGTGGTGGTGGTGGGCTGCGCGCAGACGCTGCGGCGGATCCTGGCGCTAAATATCACACCGCGTGCGGAGCTGCGCATTATTGACCATCCCGCCGAGGCGAGTTTTTCCCCAGCGACCATCAACGTCATTGATGAACCACTCAGCGACCCGCAGGGGCTGCGCCCTGGCGAAGTCCAGGCCCAGGCAGGGGATCTCGCGTTTCGCTGCATCAGGCGGGCGACCGCGCTGGCGCTGGAGGGCGCGGTCGCGGCCATCGCTACCGCGCCGCTGAATAAAGAGGCGCTGCATCTCGCCGGGCACGCTTATCCCGGCCATACCGAACTGCTGGCCCACCTGACGCAGACTACCGATTACGCCATGGTGCTCTATACCGAGAAGCTTAAGGTTATCCATATCACTACCCATATTTCCTTGCGCCAGTTCCTCGATACCCTCAACCAGCCGCGGATTGAGACGGTGATTGGCGTGGCGGATCGCTTTCTGCGCCGCGTCGGCTATCCGCGTCCGCGCATCGCGGTCGCCGGCGTTAACCCGCACGCCGGGGAGAACGGCCTGTTTGGCGATGAAGAGATCCGTATCGTCGCCCCGGCGGTCGCCGCCATGCGGGCGAAGGGAGTGGAGGTGACCGGCCCCTGTCCGCCGGACACGGTGTTTATGCAGTGTCACGAAGGCATGTACGACATGGTAGTGGCGATGTATCACGACCAGGGGCATATTCCGCTGAAGCTGCTGGGATTCTATGACGGGGTGAATATTACCGCCGGGCTGCCGTTTATCCGTACCTCCGCGGATCATGGCACTGCGTTTGATATTGCCTGGACAGGTAAAGCGAAGTCTGAGAGCATGGCAACCTCCATTGAGCTCGCCATGCACATCGCGCAGGAATAACATGAAGGGATATAACCGGTTAGAGCAGATTATGGACTTCCTGAAAAGCCATAATCTGGTGACAGTCGACCAGCTGGTGGCGGCGACCAACGCCTCGCCGGCCACCATTCGCCGCGACCTGATCAAACTCGATCAGGAAGGGGTGATCAGCCGAACGCACGGCGGGGTGACGCTGAACCGGTTTATTCCTTCCCAGCCGACGACGCTGGAGAAAGCCCAGCGCAGTCCGCTTGAGAAGCAGGCTATCGCCAGTGCGGCGGCAGCGCTGGTGAAAGCCGGCGACGCCATTGTGCTTGACGCCGGCACCACCATGATCGAGCTGGCGCGGCAGATCACCCATCTGCCGCTGCGGGTGATCACCAGCGATTTACATATCGCGCTGTTCCTATCGGAATTTAAGCAGATCGAAGTGACGATTATCGGCGGGCGCATCGATGACAGCAGCCAGTCGTGCATCGGCGATCACGGCCGCCGCCTGCTGCAGACCATCTGGCCCGATCTCGCCTTCGTCAGCTGCAACGGCTGGGACCTTGAGAAGGGGATCACCGCCCCGACGGAGGAAAAGGCCGCCCTGAAGCGCGATCTGATGGCCAATGCCCGGCGGCGTATCCTGCTGGCGGACAGCTCCAAATACGGCGCCTGGTCACTGTTCAACATCGCTCCGCTGGCGTCGTTGACCGATATCGTGACCGACGCCCACCTGCCGGATAAAACCCGCGAGGCGCTGGAGACCCTTTCCCCGCAGCTGATCATTGCCGACTGACTCGCAGGCTGCCGTCAGGGCAGACGGGCGATATTGGCCTTGATCACCGCGATCGACTGGCTGAACTTCGCCTGCTCTTCGCCGGCCAGCTGCAGTTCGATGATCTGCTTCACGCCACCCTGGGCCAGCACCGCCGGCACCCCAGCCGCCGCGCCGCTGACCCCGTACTCGCCGTCAAGAATGCAGGAGACCGCCAGCGCGCGGTGGCTGCCGGTGAAGATATTGCGGCAGATCTCGGCGATGGTCCCTGCCACGCCATATTCGGTGCAGCCTTTACCCGCGTAGATCTCAAATCCCAGCTTGCGCACTTTGTCAGCCATCGCCTCGCGATCGAGCGGCAGGCCGGTGCGCTGCTGGTAGAGGTCGGCGATTGGCGTGCCATATACCGAGGAGTGCGACCACACCGGAAACTGGGTATCGCCATGCTCGCCGAGGATAAAGGCGTCGATGCTCTGGGCGCCAATCTCCAGTTCCTGCGCCAGCAGGCGACGCAGGCGGGTGGTATCCAGCCAGACGCCGGTGCCCAGCACCTGGCTGCGCGGCAGGCCGGAAAGCTGCCATACCTGCCAGGTGATGATGTCGCAGGGGTTGGTGGCCACCAGAAAGATGCCGTTAAATCCGTTGGCCATCATCGTCGGCACAATGCTCTTCACAATCTTCGCGGTGGAGGTTAGTTCATCCAGCCGGCTCTGGCCGGGGCGCAGCGCGCCGCCGGAGACGGTGATCACCGCGATATCGACATCGGCGCAGTCGCTGGCCTCGCGGGTGGAGATGGTCATCATCCCCGGCAGGTAGGCCGCGGCGTCGCTCAGGTCCTGAGCGTGGGCCTCAGCGCGCTGTTGGTTAAGGTCGACGAGGATCAGCTCCTCGCAAATGCTCTGGTTGAGCAGGGCGTAGGCCGCCGACGCGCCGACATTGCCGGCGCCAATAATCATCACTTTACGGGCTTTGGTGTGCATATTCAGATCTCAAGTACGAACAGCAGGGGATAAAATTACTGTGTTTCAGTTGGTTAGCGCAATAGGCGGGCGGCAATATAAGTTAATGCTATGTCGGGAAAAGCCGCCGGCCGCGCTACAGTGGGGTAAAAAAGGAGCTCAACTATGTACACCATCACCGACATCGCCCCTACCGACGCCGAATTTATCGCCCTGATTGCCGCCCTCGACGCCTGGCAGGAGACCCTCTACCCGGCGGAGAGCAACCACCTGCTGGACCTTAGCCAGCTGCCGCCGCAGACGGTCATCGCCCTGGCGATCCGCAGCCCGCAGGGCGAGGCCGTTGGCTGCGGGGCTATTGTCCTCAGTGAGGAAGGCTTTGGCGAGATGAAGCGGGTCTATATCGATCCCCAGCACCGCGGCCAGCAGCTGGGAGAAAAGCTGCTGGCGGCGCTGGAAGCGAAAGCGCGTCAGCGCGACTGCCATACCCTGCGCCTGGAGACCGGTATCCATCAGCATGCGGCCATCGCCCTCTACACGCGCAACGGCTACCAGACCCGCTGCGCGTTTGCGCCGTATCAACCCGATCCGCTCAGCGTGTTTATGGAGAAACCACTGTTTGCCGATCTTCGTTCAGCAGCGCTATAAACGCCTCCAGCTGGCGGGTTTTGGCGCCCCGGCGCCACACCAGCCAGGTGGTGAGCCAGCGCCACTCTTCGGCCAGCGGCCAGGCGGAAACCTGCTGATGGCCGGGCATACTCTCCAGCATGCTGCGCGGGATCAACGCCAGGCCGGCGCCGGCGATGACGCAGGCCAGCATCCCGTGGTAAGACTCCATCTCGTGGATCCTGCCCGGGGTCGCTCTGTCGGCATGAAACCAGCTCTCAAAATGCCGGCGATAGGAACAGTTGGCGCGAAAGGCGTAGACGTTGGCCCCGTTCACTTCGCTGGCGCGGGTGATGGGTGCGTGGCCGTAGGGGGCGACGATCATCATCTCTTCAGGGAACACCGGCAGCCCCTCCAGGCCCGGATGCACCAGCGGGCCGTCGACAAACGCGGCGCTCAGGGCGCCCTCCAGTACGCCGTCGATCATCGTCCCGGAAGGGCCGGTTGAGAGCGCCAGATGAATTTTCGGGTAGCGCTGATTAAAGTGGGCCAGAGTGCTGGGGATCCGTACCGCCGCGGTGCTCTCCAGCGAACCAAGTGAAAACAGCCCCTGGGGTTCGTCGCCCGCCACCACCATTCGCGCCTCGTCCACCAGGGCGAGGATCTGCTGGCTATAGCGCAAAAAGCTGTGTCCCGCAGGCGACAGGCGCAGACGCTGGTTCTCGCGGATAAACAGCTCAACGCCGAGGTCGGCCTCCAGCTGGCGGATGCGGGTGGTGAGGTTGGACGGCACGCGATGCACTTTCTGCGCCGCCTGGGTAATGCTGCCGGTGCTGGCGACAGCGTTAAACATCTCTAGCTGAGTCAGGTCCATGATATTCTTCTTTTGTGAATGCGTTGCTTAATATTATTCATTTTCAATGAATGGAAAGGTAAGCCAGAATACGGACACTTCGCAAGCAACGAGAGAGAATAATGATGAATTTATCTGCAACGCACGCCGTCTCCGTCAATCCGACTACCGGTGAGGTGGTCTCCTCGCTGCCGTGGGCCAGCGAACGCGAGGTCGACGCTGCCATCGCGCTCGCCGCGGCGGGCTATCGCCAGTGGCGTCAGACGCCGCTTGCCGACCGCGCCGATGCCCTGCGCCGCATCGGGGCCGCGCTGCGCGCCCGCGGTGAAGAGGTGGCCCAGATGATCACCCTTGAGATGGGCAAGCCGATCGCTCAGGCGCGCGGTGAGGTGGCGAAATCGGCCAACCTCTGCGACTGGTACGCTGAACACGGCCCGGCGATGCTGGCGACGGAAGCTACCCTGGTGGAAAATAACCAGGCGGTAATTGAGTATCGTCCACTGGGCGCCATACTGGCGGTGATGCCGTGGAACTTCCCGGTCTGGCAGGTGATGCGCGGCGCGGTGCCGATCCTGCTGGCCGGCAACAGCTATCTGCTGAAGCATGCCCCGAACGTGATGGGCAGCGCCCGTCTGCTGGGCGAAATTTTTGCCGCCGCCGGCCTGCCGGATGGTGTATTTGGTTGGGTGAACGCCACCAATGACGGCGTTTCGCAGATTATCAATGACGACCGCATCGCGGCGGTGACCGTCACCGGCAGCGTCCGCGCCGGGAAGGCGATTGGCGCCCAGGCGGGCGCGGCGCTGAAGAAATGCGTGCTTGAGCTGGGAGGATCCGATCCCTTTATCGTGCTCAACGATGCCGATCTCGATGAAGCGGTGAAAGCCGCCGTCACCGGCCGCTATCAGAACAGCGGCCAGGTGTGTGCGGCGTCGAAACGCTTTATTCTCGAAGCCGGCATTGCCGAGGCCTTCACCCGCAAATTTGTCGACGCCGTGGCAGCGCTGAAGATGGGCGACCCGCGCGATGAGCAAAACTACGTCGGACCGATGGCGCGGTTCGATTTACGCGATGAACTGCACCAGCAGGTAACGGCGACCCTTGATGAAGGAGCGACTCTGCTGCTGGGCGCGGAAAAAATCGAAGGGGCGGGCAACTACTATGCGCCAACGGTGCTGTGCAACGTCACCGCCGGGATGACCGGCTTTCGTCAGGAGCTGTTTGGTCCGGTAGCAACCCTGACCACCGCTCGCGACGCTGACCATGCACTGGCCCTCGCCAACGACAGCGAGTTTGGCCTGTCCGCCACGGTCTATACCACCGACGAGGCGCAGGCCCAGCGCTTTGCCCGCGAGCTGGAGTGCGGCGGCGTCTTCCTCAATGGCTACTGCGCCAGCGACGCCCGCGTGGCCTTCGGCGGCGTGAAGAAGAGCGGTTTTGGCCGCGAGCTGTCGCATTTTGGCCTGCACGAGTTCTGTAATGCGCAGACCGTCTGGAAAGACCGTCGCTAATCAACGTTAGCCCCTGACGACCGTCATCCACGTCTGCTATACTCGCCCACCGAATTTTGATGGTGGGCAAGGAGCCGCGTGTGGCGACGGTTATCAATAATGCAATGCTGGAAGCCATTCTGGCAGAAATCAGGCCGCTGATTGGCCGCGGAAAAGTGGCGGATTATATTCCGGCGCTGGCCAGCGTCAGCGGCGACAAGCTTGGTATCGCGATCAGTACGGTGGACGGTCAGCACTTTGCCGCTGGCGATGCCCATGAACGTTTTTCCATCCAGTCAATCTCCAAGGTATTGAGCCTGGTGGTGGCCATGAACCACTATCAGGAGGAGGAGATCTGGCAGCGGGTGGGGAAAGATCCTTCCGGCCAGCCCTTTAACTCGCTTCTGCAGCTGGAGATCGAGCAGGGCAAACCGCGCAACCCGTTTATCAACGCCGGGGCACTGGTGGTCTGCGACATGCTGCAGAGCCGGCTCAGCGCCCCGCGTCAGCGGATGCTGGAGATTGTCCGCCGTCTGAGCGGCGTGGCCGATATCGCCTACGATCCGGTGGTGGCTCGCTCAGAGTTTGAGCATTCGGCGCGCAACGCCGCCATCGCCTGGCTGATGAAATCCTTTGGTAACTTCCATAACGACGTCGCCACCGTGCTGCAGAACTATTTCCACTACTGTTCGCTGGAGATGAGCTGCGTTGAGCTGGCGCGAACCTTTCTGTTTCTCGCCGACCGCGGCATTGCCCCGCATCTCGACGCGCCGGTTATTGCGCCCATCCAGTCCCGCCAGGTGAATGCCCTGATGATGACCAGCGGCATGTACCAGAACGCCGGTGAATTCGCCTGGCGCGTTGGCCTGCCGGCGAAATCAGGCGTCGGCGGCGGGATCGTGGCGATTGTCCCGCAGGAGATGGCGATCGCCGTGTGGAGCCCGGAGCTTGACGACGCCGGGAACTCGCTGGCCGGCGTGGCGATGCTGGAAAAACTGACTCAGCGGATGGGGAGGTCGGTGTTCTGATGGTCGATCAGGATCGCTTGTTTGCGCGCCTGGCGCGCTCGACGTTTCGCTCACGCTTCCGTCTGGGGGGGAAAGAGCGGCAATATTGTCTCGATAAGGGACCGGAGATTATCGATCGGCATGCCGCAGACTTTATTCGCCAGCGGCTGGCGCCCGCTGCGCCGATCAATGATGGCAAGCAGACGCCGATGCGCGGTCACCCGGTGTTTATCGCCCAGCACGCAACCGCTACCTGCTGTCGCGGCTGCCTGGAAAAATGGCATGCCATTCCCCACGGCCGCGCGCTGAGCGAGCCGGAGCAGGACTATATCGTGCAGGTCATCCACCGCTGGCTGGTGCTACAAATGAATGCGCCGTCTGTGCGCTAATTTGCATTTGATCGGCGCCGGAGTATGCCTGATAAATATTCTCATGTTATGATAATCCGCTAACTAACTATTAACATAATAATTTCCTGAAACAATTAGACGGATAATTACTGAATGTCTTCACTGTCGATTCGGTCATTTACGCTGTTTCGTGAAGAACAACCCGTGCGCGATGCATTGGTCTTATTTACGTTAACGCTACTGCTGCATTTTCTTGGCGCTATGCTGCGTCTGGTGCAGGAGCTCTCTTTCTTCTGGCCGCTCAATGCAGTGATGGCCGGGATTTTTGCACGCTATGTATGGCTTAACCGCAGCTATTTTTATGCCGTCTGTTTTGCGGCAATGCTGGTCTATGACGGATTAACCTCGCGCTGGGGTATGGGCTTTGCCTCATTGCTGATTAACTTTTCCAATATTGTCTTTATTGTGACGCTGGCGCAGCTGGTACTGTGGGATAAACGTCGCGCCGACTCCATGCCGGGCCCGATAAACGCGCTTAATTTATTCTGTTTCTGCCTGTTAGCCGCCTTACTGTGCGCAGCGGTCGGCGCGCTGGGGTCGGTGGATGTTGAACGCGCCACCTTCGTTCCCCAGCTGGCGGACTGGTTTAGCGAACAGTTCTCGACGGCGGTATTGATCCTGCCCTTTATTCTGACCCTGACGCTGCCTTCGGCATTAAGCGGTTTTCGCTTTCGCCAGCTGCTGCCGGTGCTGGCGCTGGTCCTGTCAATTGCGCTTGGCGTGGCGGTAGGCGGCGCGGGCAGCATTACCTTCCCGTTACCGGCTTTGATCTGGTGCGCTGTACGCTATCCGCTGCCGCTGACCTGTCTGCTGACTTTTCTCACTGGCATCGGCGAAATACTGCTGGTCGCTAATTCGTTAATTCACTTTTCGCCAGATGCGCGAATGCAGCCGTGGCAGCTGTTCTCCACCCGCCTCGGAATTGCCGCCATGCTGATTAGCCCGGTGATTGTCGCATCCAGTGTCGAAGCGATTAACACGCTGGTGAAGCAGCTGGCCCTGCGCGCCGATTTTGACTTTCAGACCCGCGTCTATTCTCGTTCCGGACTGAGCGAAGCGTTGAAGCGTCAGACGCTGCCGGCGGATAAGCTGCTGACGGTGATGGTGCTGGATATCGATGGCTTCAAACGGGTGAATGATGCTCTGGGCCATGAAGGCGGCGATTGCGTGCTGACCCAGTTTGCCCAGCAGGTTCGACAGCTGGTGGGTGAGCAGGGGATGGTGGCCCGTATCGGCGGCGAAGAGTTTGCGGTGGCCGCCGTCGTCGACAGCGCCCAGCAGGGCTATCTGCTGGCGGAAAAGATCCGTCACGGGGTGGAGTCGCAGCCTTTCGGCCTGGGCCAGAACCCGATCCACCTGACCATCAGTCTGGGACTGGAGACGCGCGAGGTAGGCCACGCCCGCATCACCGAGCTGTTTAACCAGCTGCTGTTGGCGGCGGACGATGAGATGGTGAAAGCCAAACAGAGCGGTCGTAACCAAATTTGTATGCCGACGCTGACCGAAAGCGCGCCATAAGAAAATCCTATCGGGATCCTGCTTGTGCTAATTTTTGGTTAAAAACATAGTGATGTGGTCGATAACAGGGAGCTTTTATGACCACATCCTTTTCACTGCGCACGCTCTCGCGTGACGATATTCTCCATCACCTCCCGGCATTAAGCGAGATCCTGGCAAGCTGCGTCAACGGCGGCGCCTCGGTGAGCTTTATGCTGCCTTTCGCGCCGCAAACGGCGATAACGTTCTGGCAACGCACTGCCGACAGCGTGGCGGCCGGGGAGCGCATTGTGCTGGCCGCCTTCGACGCGGAAGAACGTCCCGTTGGCACCGTGCAACTTATCACCAGTCAACCGGAAAACCAGCCCCATCGAGCGGATGTCGCCAAATTATTGGTTCACCAAAATGTCCGCCGCCAGGGGATCGCCCAGGCGTTGATGAGCGAGCTGGAGCGCATTGCCCGGCGGGAAAGGAAGACGGTGCTGGTGCTGGACACGGCGACCGGTAGCGGGGCGGAACAGTTCTATGCCCGCTGCGGCTGGGAAAAAGTGGGGGAAATTCCGCGCTATGCGCTGATGCCCGACGGCGAAATGACTGCCACCTCACTATTCTATAAGTTTCTGCCCTGACGGCCGCTATTGCAGATTGCTTTGATCAAAACAGGGTTTCACTGGTAGCAAAACCTGATAACTTATTGGACCAATTACTCAGGTTGTATGACTACTATTAGAGGGAACCCATTGTGAAAACTTTAAACCGTCGTGATTTCCCCGGCGCGCAGTACCCTGACCGTATCATCCAGTTTGGGGAAGGTAACTTCCTGCGCGCATTCGTTGACTGGCAGATCGACCTGCTCAACGAGCATACCGACCTGAATGCGGGCATCGTGGTCGTGCGGCCTATCGCCACAGATTTTCCGCCTTCGCTGAACACCCAGGATGGCCTGTACACGACTATTATTCGCGGCCTGAACGAGCAGGGCGAAGCGGTCAGCGATGCACGTCTTATCCGCTCGGTCAACCGGGAGATCAGCGCTTACGCAGACTTCGACGCTTTTTTACGCCTGGCGCATAACCCGGAGATGCGGTTTGTCTTCTCCAACACCACCGAGGCGGGCATCAGCTACCATGCCGGGGATCGGTTTGACGACGCGCCGCCGGTCAGTTATCCGGCGAAACTGACCCGTCTGTTGTTTGAGCGTTACCAGCATTTCGCCGGTGCGGCCGACAAGGGATGGGTGATTATTCCCTGCGAGCTGATAGATTATAACGGCGAGGCGCTGCAGGCGCTGGTGCTGCGCTATGCTAGCGAATGGGAACTGCCGCAAGCATTTATCACCTGGCTGACCTCAGCAAATACCTTCTGTTCGACGCTGGTGGATCGCATTGTGACCGGCTATCCGCGTGATGAAGTGGCGGCTCTCGAGGCGCAGACCGGCTATAAAGATGCTTTCCTTGATACCGCCGAGCATTTTTACCTGTTCGTTATCCAGGGACCTGCCTCGCTGGAGGCCGAGCTGCGTCTCGATAAACTGCCGCTGAATGTGCGCATTGTGGACGATATTAAGCCGTATAAAGAACGCAAAGTGGCGATCCTTAACGGGGCGCACACCGCGCTGGTGCCGGTGGCCTTCCAGGCCGGGATCGACACCGTGGGTGAGGCGATGAACGACGCGGAGATTTGCGCGTTTGTCGAAAAAGCGATTTATGACGAGATTATTCCGGTGCTGGATCTGCCGCGCGATGAGCTGGTGTCATTCGCCAGCGCCGTGACAGGGCGCTTCCGTAATCCCTATATTAAACATCAGCTGCTCTCGATTGCGCTCAACGGCATGACCAAGTACCGCACCCGTATTCTGCCGCAGCTGCTGGCGGGGCAGAAAGCGCATGGCGCGCTGCCGCCGCGTCTGACCTTTGCCCTGGCGGCGCTGATCGCCTTTTACCGGGGAGAGCGGGATGGTGAGAGCTATCCAGTGCAGGATGACGCCGACTGGATATCGCGCTATCAAACGCTGTGGGCCCGCCATCGCGATGGCCAGATGAGCACTCGCGAGCTGGTCACCGCCGTGCTCAGCGTGGCGGATCACTGGCAGCAGGATCTGAGCCAGATCCCGGGGCTGGTGGAGCTGGTGACTGCCGACCTTGACGCTATCCTGACCTGCGGTATGCGCGACGCCGTCAAACCTCTTTGCTGATAGTCCATCTATACACCCGGCTGCGGCCGGGTTGTGCAGGATTTTTATTAGTTACAACATACTATTATACTAACCTGTAACAGCCGGTCAGTGACTCCTCTGCATTCGGCTTTTTAGTGCCAAATCGTTCCGAACAGCAGGAGAATTATGGCCGAAGCGCTTGAACAAATATCTGCGCAGGAAAATAATGACCTCAACTCATATCTCCTGCCAATATTCGCAGGCTAATGCATTCATCTGTAAGGAAACTCTCATGGTCATCGATATCCGGGAAGTACGGCCCCACGACAAAGCCGAATGGCTTCAGCTTTGGCAAGGCTACACTCGTTTTTACGGTAGCCCGCAGCCGGAAGAGGTGACCGAATACACCTGGCAGCGGATGCTGGATGTAAACTCGTCTGTATTGGGTAGAGTCGCGGTGGTGGATGATGCGGTGGTCGGCTTCGCTATCTGTGTTCTTCATGAGGGAACCTGGGTTACCACGCCGATCTGCTATCTGGAGGATCTGTTTGTCGATCCCGCCTTCCGTGGACAAGGTATTGCCAGAACCATGATTAAGTCGCTGCAAAGCGAAGGGGCGGACAAAGGCTGGTCGCGGCTGTACTGGCATACGCGCCGTGATAATCCCGCCCGTCATCTGTATGATGAGTTTACCCTGGCTGACGATTACGTACGCTACAGGATCACGCTTGAGTCCTGAAGCGGTAAGAGGTTGTTAAGCTTTTCCCGCTATAACAGGGGAAACAGGCTCAGGAGAAGCAACGATGGAAAAACGTCTTGAAACAGTGGTCAATGTGATTATGTTTCTTTCGCTATTGGCAACGGCCTGGGATCTCTCGCTGGTGCATCATCTCGCGTGGTAGTAAATTATATCATCTGAAACGCGGCGCCTCTTGCGGCGCCGCCTGTCTCATTCATCCGCCATCTTCCCTGCGCTAAAACTCCAGTCCTCCAGTTGGTTAAACTGGATAACCACCATCACGTCCTGCGGGCTGACCGCCATCTCATCGTCTAACCGTGCGCAGAGCCGACGATAGAGTCCTTGTTTCTGCGCCCGGCTGCGCGGTTTTCCAGCGAAAATATGAAACAATACGAAGCGGGCGCTGCGTCCTTCGCTGAGGTAGTGCGGGTCGTAAATGCGCTGCTCATCGGCGGCCCGTTCGATAAACTGAAATCTATCTGCTGACGGAACGTCGAACTCCGCCACCAGACACTCATGAAAGAGCGCCGACAATTGAGCAAACTCCGCGGGACGCCAGGCTGTGCCAAGCGAAATTCGGGTCAAGGGCATGACGCCTCTTGCGCGTTCAGGCAGGTCAGGGCGCTGGCCGCCGCCGGCCAACCGGCATAGAACGCCAGATGGGTAAACAATTCGACAATTTCTTCCCGGCTCAGGCCATTCTGATAGCCGAACGCGATGTGCCACGGCAGCTGTTCAGTTTTGCCCTGCGCCGTCAGGGCGGAAAGGGTGATCAGGCTGCGTTCGCGGGGCGACAGCTCGCTACGCGCCCAGATATCGCCAAACAGCACCGTTTCGGTCAGCTCGGCTAGCTTTGGCGCGATAGCAGCCAGCGTTCGGCGATCGACAGGAGGAGTACTCATAGTGATTCTCTTTGCAGGTTAAAGGAGTCATCACTGTCGCACGCTGACTAAGATATTGAATATCGCAACGTTCGGGATTATCAATCCTGAAAATCAGGATGGTATAGCCGATCCTTTACACCTTTCATCACTCCGCTTTTCTGCCCACCTATCCCAACGGTCAGGCGGCGATCTTTCGCGCCACGATAAACAGCCGTGGGAAACGCAGGAGCACCTTCCCGTTACACTGTAACGGATAGTGTGCGGCCAGCAATGCGAGATAGCGTGTGAGAAACGCGCTTCCGGCCTGCTCGTCCAGGCCTGCCAGATAGGGGCGTAACCCGGTGCCCTGCAGCCAGTCGACAATCGCCTGATGAGAAGCAAGGGGATGGAAATAGGTGGTGCGCCAGATATCAACTTCGCAACCCTGGCGGCTGAGCAGATCGTACCAGGCGGCGGGCGGGAGTAACGGCTGGCGTCCACGGTCCGGCAACCCCATCTCGCTGGCAACCTGACGCATCAGGGTATGGGAAGGTTCCTGCCAGTTATCCGGCATCTGCACTGCCAGCGTTCCGTTGTCCGCCAGCTGGTTTACCAGATGGGGGAAAAGCGTCTCATGATCCGTCAGCCACTGCAGAGAGGCGTTGGCATAGATCACATCTGGCGGTTGCGCAGGCCGCCAGCGGGCAATATCGGCATCAATGAATTCGCAGTCGGGTAAGGCCTGCGCCGCCTGGATCAGCATGGCCGGGGAGTTATCGATACCGACGATCGTCGCCAACGGCCAGGCGGCGCGTAGCAGGCGGGTGCTGTTTCCCGGCCCGCAGCCGAGGTCGACGGCGTGCTCGACCTGCAGATGGGCAATACGCGAGAGCAGGTCGGCCGCGGGGCGGGTACGTTCAGCGTCAAATTGCAGATACAACGAAGGATTCCAGTCGGCCATCGGGTGCAGTTCCTGTGTGAGGAGGGAGACAGGGAAAAGCATAGAACGCGTCAGGCGGCATGTCAGTGGTTAATGAACCTCAGCGGTCACCTTTGTGCGTGACAGTGTCACAAAATAGAACGTGGCTGGATTGCGCCTGCGCTGTTGGCCGAACCTGGGATTGAGACATGGCAGGGAAAGTCTCTGCGCCCGTGGCGGGCGCAGGAGCCTATTCGGCGTTTTTGAGCGCCTCGGCGCGGCTGGCGGTGGCGTAGACAAAATCCAGCATCGGCTCGAGATCGGTGTCATAGCCAGCCTGAATAATTTTTCCTCGCAGCCATTCGATTTCACTGGTGATATCGGGAGGAAAAATGTTGTTATCCTGCGCCCGGCGCAGCCATTTCAGCAGAAAGTTATTCTTTCCCCTGATACCACCCGCTTTTTTCGATTTTCCGTGCATCTTCAGCGCGACCAGGACGCAGTAATAGAAATGAACGCGCTGATTAAAACTTTGGTGCATGTCTGTGTTTCCCGCCAGAATCAGGAATTCACCGTGTGGGTCAGTGATTCGGATTGGACTACGGTACCGGGCTGGATCGTTGCGCGAACTCTGTTGTCTACCAGTACCGTCCATGCATCTGTTGCCAGACGCTGACGGGATGTTGGCACGGAAGCCGAATCGTCGTCAATTGCCGATTCATTTTTTGCCGGCGTCATCGGACCGCGGCGGCCCGCGAACCGGGCCACACTACTCTCTGGCGACAAGCCGCTGTTGCCGATGTACGCGGAAAATCAGCAGGAATGCGAGCGCCACCACGATCGCCGCCAGCAGATACAGCGTGGCGAGATCGTAGAACCCGGCGACCCAGCCGGCCAGCGGCCCGGTCAGGCCCAGCGCCAGATCAAGAAACGCCGAGTAGGTGCCGAGGGCGGTTCCCTGATTTTGCTCTTCCACCTGTTTTACCGCCTCAACTCCTAAAGCCGGAAAGACCAGCGAGAAACCCGAACCGGTGAGAAAGGCGCCGACGCCGGCCATCCATGCTGATGGCGCCAGCCAGATAAGCAGCAGGCCGAGACTTTCGATGATGAAGCAGGCCAGGGAGACCGGGACTCCGCCAAAGCGGGTAATGGTATTTCCCAGCACCAGGCGAACGCAGATAAAGCCGACGCTGAACAGCGAAAGGGTAAACGCGGCGCCCTGCCAGCTGTGCGCGGCGAAGTAGAGGGTGATAAAGGTGGCGATAACGCCGAAACCGACGGTGCCAAAGGCCAGCCCCAGGCCGTAAGGCCAGATTTTTCGCACCACCGCGTGAAAGGGCGCTCTGGCGCCGGCGGTCACCTTGACGTCCTGGCGGGTACGAGCGAACAGCAGACCGATGGCCGCGACCAGCACTACCACCGTAGCAAAGCCGCTGATGCCAAAATAGTGATTGAGGGTAACTCCCAGCGGCGCCCCGACCGCCATCGCCACATAGGTCGCCACGCCGTTCCAGGAGATAACCCGTGACGTGTGGATCGCGCCGACGGTTTTGATCCCCCACAGGGTGGCGCCGGTGGCGGTAAAGCTCTCGCCGACGCCGAGAAACACCCGGCCCGCCAGCAGCGCGGCAATGGCCAGCATCGGCGTTGCCTGCAGGACTACCGCCAGTAGCGTGAAGGCGCCACTGAGCAGGCAGCAGACGATCCCAAGGCTGACCACTTTTTTCGGCCCCCAGATATCGGTATAGCGCCCGGCGTGCGGCCGGCTTACCAGCGTCGATATGTACTGCAGACTGATCACAATTCCGGCCACAAAGGTGCTGTAGCCCAGCTGATAGTGAATATAGCCCGGCAGTACGGCCAGCGGCAGACCAATGGAGAGATAGCAGATACAGGTAAAAACAACGATCGAAATAATGCGCAAATTGAGTTGTGTAGTGCTGACGGAAGTGCTCATAGGGATAAGAGGTTAATACAACGGGATGTGTAGCATAGCGCGCCGTGAGGACGCTGGCGAGGCGCGACAGCGTTTTATCGGTAACCGACGGGAACGATATTTGTACGAATGTAAATAACTGCTTTTACAGCGCTCAACGCCCGCCTCGCTCAGCGTCAGCTCGCCGCCATACCCGACGAATCACACACCATGCCCCAGGCGCGGTTTTGCAATACCGTGCGGTAACCGTCCCGGTCGACGAAAGTGACGCCATTGACCTCCCAGTAAGGGTTAAACGCCGTAACGCGCAGAAATCCGGCGGCATCCATGGCTGCGCACTGTGCCTCCCATGCCGCCTGCTGCGGATAGTACAGCACCAGCAGATCTTCATCGCCTGGCGAGGGGGGGACGGGATGGTGGCGGCAGTGGGTGAATTCCAGATGCCAGCCCGCTTCGGGCGCGCCGAGCATTATCCCGCTGAATCCTTCATGATCGGTAAAGCTGCCGAGCAGCTCGAGTCCCAGCCCGGCGCAATACATGCTGGCGGTGGTGTCCAGTTCGCTGACCGGCCTGGCAATGCGCATATGACAGAACGACATAATGACTCCCGTGAGCATAAGTTGAGTTGATACTGTACCGGTAAATCGGCCCGGCGTGTGTTAAGCCGTGCCCAGGCGCCACCTTCTCTCTGTAAATACCATAGCGGACTAACATCCGCCTTGCGCCAACATTACCTCTTAATCATAATGAAAAAAGAATCATTCAATCTTATTATTCTTAAATTGAGAATCATTGTGGGGTGGTGGATGAATAACCAATCGCGCCAGGCCTTATGGCTGGCACTGGCTGGATCGATAGTACTGATGATCGGCATGGGCTACGGGCGCTTTGCCTTCACCGGCGTGCTGCCGCTTATGCTTAATGAAGGTCTGTTAACCCTGCACGAGGGCAATCTCGCCGCGTCGGCCAATTACGCTGGCTATCTGGTCGGTGCGTTGCTGCTGGCGCGGGTGCAGCCTGGGGCCGCCACCCGACTGAGTATTATCTCCGCCGGGTTGACCATCGCCAGCCTGGCGCTGCTGGCCTGGGTGAGCTCGCCGTGGACCATTATTACGCTGCGCGCCGTCGCCGGCGCGCTGAGCGCGATAACGCTGATTGCAGGTTCGCTGTGGCTGCTGGAACATATGGGGCATCATCACGGGGCGCCGTTGCTGTATGCCGGGGTGGGGCTGGGGATATTTATCTCCGCGGAGGGGATCGCCCTTGGACATGCCCTGAGCCTCACCAGCCAGCAGATCTGGCTGCTCTGCGCATTATGCGCCGGTCTGCTGCTGGCGCTGGCGATCCGTTGGCTGCTGACTCCGCCGGCTGCACTGGTGCGGGCTTCCCATGTTGAGACCTCCCTGCCTGCGTCCGGGAGCGATACCCGTCGCGCGGCGTGGCGACTCTTGATGGTTTACGGCCTGGCGGGCTTCGGCTATATCATCACCGCCACTTATCTGCCGTTGTTTCTGTCCGGTTCGCTGCAGAGCGTTGACCCGGTCCATCTGTGGGCGCTGTTTGGTCTGGCGGCCGCGCCGTCCTGCCTCATCTGGCATAAGCTGGTGCTAAAGTGGGGATACCGGCAAGCGCTGACCCGCAACCTGCTCGTCCAGGCGCTTGGCGTGATCCTTCCAGCCTGCAGCGCTTCATTGCTGTTTTGCGTGCTAAGCGCGCTTTTGGTGGGCTTTACCTTTATGGGCACCGTAACCATTGCGCTACCGAAGGCGAAAAGTCTCAGCCATCAGGTGAGCTTCAATATGATTGCCGCGATGACTGCACTGTACGGTGTGGGACAGATTGCCGGGCCGCTTATCGCCGGCGCGCTGTATCAGATCGCGGCTTCATTTAACCCGGCGCTCTATGCCGCGGCGCTGGCGCTGCTGATTGCCGCAGGGCTGGTCTTTACCGAACGCCAGGCTTAGCCAATCGCCACGCTTTGCAGCAGCTTGCGCCACTCGCTCAGGGCGGGGGCGCTCAAGCCGCTGCGCCAGATAAGCTGGGTGGTCGCCTCGCACAGCGGTTCGCTAAGGCAGTTTTCGGGAAGCGTCATCAGCGACAGCACGCTCTGCGGCAGCAGGCAGGCGTAGCGCCCGGACGCCACGCAGGCAAGCATGCTGTGATAGGAATTGACCTCATGCACCTCGACGGCCGCCTGCTGTTCCGCCAGCCAGCGTTCTCCCAGCGCGCGGTAGCTGCAGCCGCTGGCAAATGCCGCAAACCGCAGCGGACCCGGGGTCTGCGGACGGACCAGCATCAGGGTTTCATAAAACACCGGGGTGAATGCCAGCTCGGCGGGACAGGCCGGTTGCCCATCGGCCCCTGGCGGCAGGCAGACCAGCGCGGCATCAAGGGCGGCGGTTAACACCCCCTCGGTTAACTGGCGGGTCGGTTGGGTGATGAGGGTGATATCCACCTGTGGGCACTGCTGTTGGAAGCGGGTAAGCAGCGGCGGCAGCCGGCTGGCGGCGGTCGCCTCCATCGCGCCCAGACGCAGACTGCCGCCTGGGGTTGTCGGATGCAGAGCCTGCTTTGCCTCTTCCGCCAGGCTCAGGATCCGCCGGGCATAGCTGAGAAACTGCACGCCTGCCGGGGACAACACCATTTTTTTGTTGCCGCGAACGAAGAGCTCAACGGCAAGCTCCTCTTCCAGCTGCTGAATGCGGGTCGTGATATTGGACTGTGCGCGGCCCAGCCGTTTTGCTGCCTGGGTGACGCTCTGCGTTTCTGCCACCTGAATGAAGATCTCGAGTGTGCTGTGGTTCATATTTTTCTTCTCAATACGATAATAATGTTGATCTTACCATCTTTAAAGGAGATGGTAAGCCTCCAGCATCGTTAATGCATGAGGAAACCATGAGCAACCCGCTGCTTTCGCTTCTTGATATTGATTATCCCCTGATTCAGGCCCCGATGGCGGGCGTCTCCACCCCCGCGCTGGCTGCCGCGGTAAGTAATGCCGGTGCGCTGGGCTCGCTGGGGCTGGGCGCTTCAACCGTTGCCCAGGCGGAAGCGATGATAGTCGCCACCCGCCAGCTGACGGACCGCCCGTTCAATGTCAATCTGTTCTGCCATGCGCCGCCCCGGCGCGACGCCCGGCGGGAAGCCGACTGGGCAACAACATTACGTCCCCATTTTGCCCGCTATGGCAGTACGCCACCGGATTCGTTAAGCGAGATCTACCAGACATTTATCGGTCATGCGCCGATGCTGGAGCTGCTTCTCGACATCTCGCCGGCGGTGGTGAGCTTTCATTTTGGCCTTCCTGAAGGTGAGACGATCCAGCGTCTGCGGCGGCAGGGGATCGTTACCCTGGCGACGGCAACCTCGCTCCAGGAGGCGCTGCTGATTGAACAGCAGGGGATCGACGTAGTGGTCGCTCAGGGCTATGAGGCGGGTGGGCACCGGGGGATCTTTGCTCCGCAGGCGCCTGACGCGCAGCTGAGCACCTTCACCCTGGTGCAACTTCTGCGGCGTCGACTAACCATCCCGGTGGTGGCCGCCGGGGGCATCATGGACGGAGCGGGGATCGCCAGCGTGATGCAGTTGGGGGCGCAGGGCGTACAGCTCGGTACGGCGTTTTTACTGTGTCCGGAATCGGCCGCCGACGCCGGCTATCACGCGGCGATCCACAACAGCCTTGACGGGCGTACGGTGCTGACCTCCGCGATATCCGGGCGTCCGGCACGCTGTCTGGCGAATGCCTTCTGTGCGCTGGGGGAAGGCTATCCGGCGAGCGCCGTGCCGGATTATCCGCTGGCGTATGATATCGGCAAAGCACTGGCCGCCGCCGCGAAAGCCCAGGGTGTCCATGAGTATGGCGCCCACTGGGCCGGGCAGGGGGTGGGGTTGATCCGCGAGTGTGACGCCGCCACTCTGGTCCGCCAGCTGGCGGCAGAGAGCGGCTGGAACTAATGACTGACGGCTAGCGGCGGTGGGCCAGGCTACGCACCAGCCGATCGCCGGCCATTTGCACCCCCTGGACCATCGCCACCAGGATCAGCACTGTGCCAAACATGACTTCATTATTAAACCGCTGATAGCCGTAGCGGATGGCGAGGTCGCCGAGTCCACCGCCGCCGATCACACCGGCCATGGAGGAGAAACCAATCAGCATCACGATGGTCAGCGTGATCCCGGCCAGCAGCGTTGGCAGGGCTTCCGGCAGCAGGGATTTAAAAATCACGTGCCAGACGTTGCCGCCCATCGACAGAATGGCTTCAATTCTCCCGTAGTCCACCTCGTCGAGCGCGTTTTCCGTCAGACGGGCAAAGAACGGAAAGGCGCCGATGGTCACCGGCACGATGGCGGCGGTGCTGCCCAGCGTGGTGCCGACGATCAGGCGGGTAAAGGGGATCAGGGCGATCAGCAGCACGATAAACGGCAGCGACCTGCCGATGTTGATCACCGCGCCTAACAGCGCGTTCAGTTTCGGCATCGGCGCCAGCCCGTTGGCGCGGGAAATAAATAACAGCACGCCGGTGGGCAGCCCGATCAGCACGGTAAACAGGGCCGCCAGGCCCACCATATAAAACGTATCCAGCGTGCCGTCGAGTAATAACGGCCACAAATCTTCCCAGCTCATGCTACTCCGCATAATGGCCTCCCCTGAACGCCGTGGCGGGTAAGAAATTCCTGTTCAGCCTGCGGGTCGTGCAGCAGCGACTGGCGCAGCCGCGACCATGGGGTCACCAGCAGGTCGGCGAGTTTACCGCTTTCGACAATCTCGCCCTGTTCCAGCAGCGCCGCGTGGTCACAGATGGTTTTCACCACCTCCAGCTGGTGCGTAATCAGCACAATGGTCAGATTGAGGCGCTGGTTAATATCCGCCAGCAGGGCCAGCACCGAGGCGGTGGTCTCGGGATCCAGCGCACTGGTCGCCTCATCGCACAGCAGCACTTCCGGCCGGGCGGCCAGCGCCCGGGCGATGCCGACGCGCTGCTTTTGCCCGCCGGAAAGCTGTGACGGGAAAGCAGCGGCCTTTTCGCTGAGATCCACCAGCTCCAGCAGTTCGCGCACCCGGGCCTCGCGAGCGGCCCTCGGCACTCCGGCAATCTCCAGCGGCACCGCGACGTTGTCAGCGACGGTGCGGGCATGCAGCAGATTGAAGTGCTGGAAAATCATCCCGGTGCGCAGGCGATAATCCCGCAGCGCCGCCTTGTTCAACTGGGTAATATCCTGTCCGTTCACCAGAATGCGGCCCGAGGTGGGCCGCTCCAGTAAATTGAGACAGCGGATGAGCGTACTTTTGCCGGCGCCACTGCGCCCGAGAATGCCGTATATTGCCCCTTTCGGTATCTGCAACGCGATATCGTTCAGCGCCGGTCGGCCGGTTCCGGCGTAGGTTTTGCTCAGCCCTTCGATGGTTATCATGACTGAGGGGCCACCGGGATCACCGAGCCGTTATAGGTTTTACGGATAAACTCCGCCACCTGCGGTGACGTCAGATCTTTCGCCAGCGCCTTAATGCGCGGGTCATTCGCCAGGGCTGGGGTGGTCACCAGAATATTGGCGTACGGGTTATGCTCGGCGCTTTCCAGCCCCAGGGCATCCTTCGCTGGCACCAGGCCGGCTTCCAGCGCGTAGTTACCGTTAATCACCGCCAGGTCGACATCGTCGAGGGAGCGCGGGATCTGCGGCGATTCAATCTCCAGAATCTTCAGGTGTTTCGGGTTCTCAACAATATCCTTCGGCGTCGCCAGGGTGGTGGCCGGGTCGGTAAATTTAGGGTCCAGCTTAATAAGCTTCTGCGCCTGCAGCAGGAACAGCGCCCGGCTCAGGTTGGTGGTGTTATTCGGCACCGCCACTGTGGCGTTTTCCGGCAGTGATGAGAAATCTTTATGCTTATGCGAGTAAATTCCCAGCGGCTCAATATGCACGGTGGCCGCGACGGCAAAGGTTTTACCCAGCGCTTTTTCCTGATCCTTCAGATAGGGAACATGCTGGAAGTAGTTGGCATCCACATCGCCACTGGCCAGCAGTTCATTGGCGTTGACCCCGCTGGTCAGCTCCACCACCTTCAGATCGAGGCTGGGATCGATTTTTTTGATGTAGTTGAGGATCTCCGCGTGGGGAACCGGGTCCGCGGCGACGCGCAGCGCGGCAGCCTGGGCAGACGTCCATACCAGAGAAAGAGACAGTGCGACCCCTGCCAGTTTAAAAGCGGCATATTTCATGGTGTGTTCCTTTTTAGTTATGGTTAAACGATCAATTGCTCGGCGCGTTCGCGAAACACGTCCTGATAGTAGCGTTCCGCCACGTCCGGATGGGAACGCAGACGGCCCTTGAGATAATTCCAGCCGACATCGCGCAGCAGCGGATTGTGCGGGTCGCTGTCCGGCCCTCGCGCTTCACGCGCCAGCTCGGGCGGCAGGGTGTAAACCGGCACCACCGCGTCAAGCTGGGCGCCGAGGAAGAAGGCGATGGAGAGGCGCTGCTGCTGCGCCGGCGGCGACACCACGCGATGGACGGTAGCGCGCAAATACCCGTTGGTCGCCAGCTCCAGCAGTTCGCCAATATTGACCACAAAGCTGCCGGCCAGCGGCACGGCGTCGATCCATTCTCCAGGCGCGACCTCTACCTGCAGTCCTTTCTGCTCGTCCTGCAGCAGGAAGCTGAGAAACCCCGAATCTTTATGGGCGCCGACGCCCTGGCTGCTTTGGGTCTCCTGCTGGCCGGGGTAGCGGATCAGTTTGATATGCTCGTTGGGTTTGTCGCCGTATAGCTGATCGAAAGCATTCTCCGGGAGCTGCAGGGCTTCGGCAAAGGCGCGCAGCAGGCGGATGCCCACCTGGGTCATTTGCTGTTGCCAGTGAAGTAATACCGGTTTAAGCGACGGCAGGGCGGCAGGCCACAGATTCGGACCCTGCAGGCGCTGCCAGCGCGGGGCGTCGTCGCTGAGGGTCAGCGCCGGACGTTCGGCGCCGATATCAAACTGTTCTCGCCAGTCAGGCTGGCCGCGCGTCAGCTCAGAGGCCGCGCGGTTATAGCCGCGAAAATGGGGGGAGTGGATCATCGCCACCTGCTGTTTTTGCGCCTCATCGAGAGCAAAAAAGCGCTGGGACTGGCGCTGAACTTCATATTGAAGCGCGTCGTCGACACCGTGGTTGATCAAATAGAAGAAGCCGATGTCGCGGGCGGCATGACGCAGGTCGGCCAGGAAGGCCGCTTTATCCGCGGGGTCCGCGTAGCGGGCCAGGTCGAGAATCGGCAGGGTGGTCGCGTTCATTGTGTTCTCCGAAAACGGGGTAATAAGTTATGGGTAGATTCAGGTTCTGGGTTCGGGCACAACAGCAGCGCATGGTGATTTCCTCTGTCCGGGGCTGAACACAGCTTGCCTCAAGGCCAAATAAGCAACCAATAACGTTATTTTCTAATTTATGACCGCGCGGGGTTCAGTGCTTTTGCGTTAAATAGATATAGGCGCGAAGCGCGTAATGAAGTCTGTTGCGCCCGTCGGTGAGAGCCAGTAAGGTAGGCGCACTTTTTAATGCGGAACGGACGTATCGTAATGCACAGCTCGAAAGATCCCCTGCACGGCGTGACGCTGGAAGCGCTGCTCAATGCCCTGGTGGCGCGCTATGGTTGGGCGGAAATGGCCCGCCAGGTCAACATTAACTGCTTTAAAAGCGATCCCAGCATTAAGTCCAGCCTCAAATTTCTCCGCCGGACGCCGTGGGCGCGCAAAGAGGTGGAGGCTATGTATCTCGCCTCCCTTGATGATGACGCGCCGGTGGAGAAAGCGGATCCCTGGGCAAACTGGCAGAAAAAATAACCCTTACCACAGGACACCATCATGCAGAGCTGGAGCAGTAAAGATTTCACCGCCGACCGCGCGTGGGGCGCGCTGGATATTGCCAATTTTTCCGGCACCACCGTGCGTCTACACTGGACCGACCAACCCTATATCTGGCACATCAATGATGGTCAGGAGGTGTTTGCCGTGATGGATGGTCAGGTGGCGATGCATGTGAAAGTCGACGGTGAGGAGCAGGTTATCATGCTAAACGCCGGCGATATCTTCTACGCCGGGGTGGGATGCGAGCATGTCGCCCACCCGCAGGGGGCGGCGCGTATTCTGGTGATTGAGAAAGAAGGGTCGGTCTGACCCCGCGGCGGGCGGTTCTTTGCCCGCCGTTTCATCGCCCGTCAGATGCGACATACCGCGTTGATATAAATTACCTATCCTGCTTTCGATATATTTAATTCTTGTTTGCCAATCCCATCATCCCGGCACTATCTTTTGCCGCAGACGCCTGACCAGGCACAACCGCGGGAGAGATCATGGCAACCTTACAGTGGGACCACGCCGTACAGTTTGTGAATCAGCCGGAAGCGGCCATTCAGACCTTTGCCGACCAGCAACTGCGGGCGGTGGCCGGTGGGCGCCATCCGGGGTGGGGAACCCGCAATGCGCTGAGCTATTTTGGCCTGACCTATATCGAATTTCTCGCCATTTCCGACCCGGATGAACTGCGCGCCGCGACGGACAAATTCCTCCTTTCGCGCGACGCCGCACGGCTGCTGCCGGAGAATGAGGCGCTGTTTCGGGTGGCGCTGCGCAGCGACGACATCGACGCCACCCATAACCAGTTGCGTCGCACAGGGATGACAGTGTCACCGATTGTCGATGGCCAGCGCAACGATCCGCAGGGCAATATCATCCGCTGGCGGATCTTCACCATCGATGGCGACACTGCCGGGCTGGTCTATCCCTTTGTGCTGCAGTGGGGAGAAGACGACGCCACCCGGCTGACGCGGCTGCGCGCCCAGAGGCTGGACGTGCCGCATCCGCTGGGCGACATTACGCTTGAGCAGGCGGTGTTCGAGGTGGTCAATCCGCAGGCGGTGCGCGATCGCTGGCAGGCGCTGCTGGGCTGTCCGCCACTGGGGGAGCAGGGACTGGACGTGGGCGGCCGGCAATTTATCTTCCGTGAAGGGGCTGCCAACCAGCTGACCGAACTGGTGTTCCGCGTCGCCAACCCGGCGCTTAAGGGGCAGCGCTTTCGTGTCGGCAACGGCGTGTATCGCTTTACATAGAGGCTGACTCTAGCGTGCCGTGGCGCGCAGGGCCCCCGGCGGCTGGCCGGTGATGCGTTTGAAAGCCCGGCTGAAGGCCGCCAGCGACTGATACCCGAGGCTGAAGGCGACTTTTTCCAGCGCCTGGCCTTCATGGGTGATGTACTGCACCGCCAGCCGCATACGCAGCTCGGTGAGATAGCGGGCGGGGGTGGTGCCGGTGGCGGCGAGAAAACGTTCCGCGAACAGCGAGCGTGAAAGACCCGCCTCCCGCGCCAGATCTTCCACTTTCCAGTTGACCCCCGGGCGCTGATGCATGGCGTAGATCGCTTTCGCCAGCCGGGGATCGCGCAGGACCTGTACCCAGCCGGTGGCGTTGCCGCACCCGCACGCTACCCAGCCGCGGACAATCAGCGCGGCCACCACGTCCGCCAGCCGGGCGAGGATCCCGGCATAGCCTGCCTGGCGGGTGAGCGATTCCCGCTCCATCGCTACCAACAGCGGCTGGATCTCCGGCCAGGTGTTTAGCAGGCTGCTGACCCGCATCACCTCCGGCATGGCCTTGACCAGCGGCTGCATGCCGCCGAGCTCAAAGTCCATACAACCGCTGAAAATGACGGCGCGCTCCGGGCAGTCAGGCTGGTCGCCAGCGTTGATACAACTTACCGTGCTGCACACCGTTTCGCTGGGCAGCTGCGCCACATTGACCACCGTGGCCTGCGGATCCGAGAGCAGGGCGTGCCCGTCGCCGTTGGGAATAAACAGCGCATCGCCGCTCTCGAGGGTGAACTGTTCCCCGCTGGCCATGCGCAGCAGCACCGGCCCGCGGCTGATGAAATGGAACTGGGCTTTACCCGCCACGGCGCTAAAGCCGACGCCGAACGGGCGTGCGGTTTCGATGCGCCGGTAGTTAACGCCGGAGAGGCGCATACCGCGCAACAGTTCGCTGGTCAGGTCGATGGCAGGCTGGCTCATGGTAATTCCGGACGAATAATCAATAACTGAAGAGCATGCATCATATATCGTCCGAAAGTAAGTCCCTAAGATGTCCAGGATGTTAATAAACCTGGAGAGTTGTATATGAGTTCCTGCATAGCTGCTGACGCGAGCCTGTCTCCCGCCAAACCTGCCTGGCGCGCCGTCTATGCCCTGGCCCTCGGGGTGTTCGGCCTGATCGTGGCCGAGTTTCTGCCCGCCAGCCTGTTAACGCCGATGGCCAGCAGCCTCGGCGTCAGTGAAGGGATGGCCGGACAGGCGGTCACCGCGACGGCGCTGGTGGCGTTAGTTACCGGCCTGCTGATCGCCACCGCCACCCGCAATATCGATCGCCGCTGGGTGCTGATGTTCTTTTCCGTACTGCAGATAGTCTCCAGCCTGATGGTCGCTTTTGCCGATTCGCTGGCGTTTCTCCTGCTGGGCCGTCTGCTGTTGGGGATCGCCATCGGCGGCTTCTGGGCGATGTCCACCGCCACGGCGATGCGTCTGGTGCCGGCGGCCCATGTGCCAAAGGCGCTGGCGATCATCTTTTCCGCGGTGTCTGTCGCCACGGTGGTGGCCGCGCCGCTCGGCAGCTACCTCGGGGAGCTGATCGGCTGGCGCAACGTGTTTATTCTCTGTGCGATACCCAGCCTGCTGGCGCTGCTCTGGCAGCTGTGGGTGCTGCCCTCCATGCGCCCGGAGAGCGTCGGGACCTTCTCCACGCTGTTCAGGGTGCTGCGCCGTCCCGGTATGCTGGGCGGCATGCTGGCGACGATCCTGATTTTCAGCGGCCATTTCGCCTTCTTTACCTACCTGCGGCCGTTCCTTGAGACCGTCGCGCAGGCCAGTGTCGAAGGGGTTTCGCTGATATTGCTCGGCTTCGGTATCGCTAACTTTATCGGCACTTCGGTGGCGAGCTATCTGCTGAACCGTAGCCTGCGTCTCACCCTGGCGCTGGTGCCGTTGATGATGAGCGTTCTGGCGCTGCTGATGGTGACGTTTGGCCATCTGACCGTACTGGACGGGCTGCTGGTCGCCCTGTGGGGATTTGCCTTCGGCCTGGTGCCGGTGGCCTGGTCCACCTGGCTTGCCACCACCGTGCCGGATGAAGCAGAAAGCGCGGGCGGTCTGCTGGTCGCCTCTATTCAGCTGGCCATCAGCGCCGGGGCCGCCGGCGGCGGGGCGGTGTTTGATTTGCGCGGCGCCAGCGGCGTCTTCACCGGCAGCGGTCTGCTGCTGTTGAGCGCGATGGTGATTGTCTTCGCCGCCGTACGGGTGAAACCGGTCGCCCGCGCCGACCAGCCGGTGACGGGCCGCTTATCCCGCGAGATCGATAACTAAATTGGCCGACAGGCTGCGGGAGCAGCACAGCGCAATATGCTGCTCTGCGGCCTGTTTTTCCGCCTCCGACTGCACGGTATCCCGGTGGTCGACGGTTCCCTCGCGTACCGGCGTCAGGCAGGCGCCGCAGATCCCCATCTCGCAGGAGAGCGGCACCGCGACGCCATTCTCCTGCAGCACCTGGGCGATGGTTTTGTCCCCCGGCACCGGCCAGCGCTCCCCGGTGGAGGTGAGGGTGATGGTGAAGGTTCCGTCCGCCGCCGACGCCGCCGTCGGGGCGGGCGGCTGGAACGCTTCGCTGTGCAATTGCGCCTCCTCCCATCCGGCCGCCCGCGCGGTATCGCGAACCCGGGCCATAAATCCGGGCGGACCGCAGAAGTAGACCCGGGTGTCGGCGTCCGGAGCCCCCAGATCCTGCGCCAGCCGCTGGCGCGGACTCTGCCCCTCGTCTGAGCAGTGGATCTGGCAGATTCCACCCGCTAGCTGGCGGGCGATCTCGGTGGCGAAGGCGGCCTCCTGCGCACGGCTAACGTAATAGTGCAGCGTAAAGCTGGCGCCGGACGCCGCCCGGGCGTGGGCCATCGCCAGCAGCGGCGTAATGCCGATCCCGGCGGCGAGAAGCACCACATGGCCGCCCTCGTGCAGCGGAAAGTGGTTGCGCGGGGCAGAGATCATCAATGGCTGTCCCGGGCGCAGGGTGTCATGAATATAACGGGAGCCACCGCGAGACTGCGACTCGCGGGCGATGCAGAGCAGATAGCGATCCCGTTCGGCCGGGCTGCCGGTCAGGGAGTACTGACGGATCAGCCCGCAGGGAAGATGGAGATCGATATGGGCGCCGGGCGTCCACGCCGGCAGCGGTTGCCCCTCGGCGCTCACCAGACTAACGGCCAGGTTTTTCGCGCCCTGGCGCCACAGGCCATCGACCACCACCGGGAGTATGTCGCGCATATGACCTCCACTCATACCAGAAAGAAATCGCCAAAGCCCATCTTCTTCAGCCCGCGCCGGTAGGCGATAGAGCTGCGGTCCGCCGGAATATGCGCCTCCAGGGTCAGATCCAGCGGCAACCGTTCCGGACGCTGGGTCTCGACCATCAGGCGGTCCTCTTCAAATACCCGCAGGTTGAACGCATGTACGTCTTCCACCGGCACGTGCAGATCGAAGTTGCGGGCAATAGGGGCAAACATCCGCGTCACCCGGGACGACACCGGCGAGGCGGCGTTCATGATCACCAGCCTGGCGTCGGCGGGAAAATGGATGGTCAGCGTAGCGGTGAACGGCAGATGCATTTCAAAGTGACGCAGCCACTGGAACCCTTCCGGCGCGCGGAAATCGGAGCTGGCCGGGTAATTGCCCACCGAGCTCCAGTAGTCGGCAACAAAGCCGTACGGCGTCTCCTGCGGGGTATAGTCCGGCACCTGCTGGTTGTCCGGATCGGCGAAGGTGTCGGTGTGGATCCACGCGAAGTGGGCGACATCGAGAAAGCCTTCGACCTGGCGGCCGGCAAATCCCTTCACCTCGAAGGCCGGGCAGTTGATTTGCTGAAATCCCGCGTCGTCCCAGTGCGGCATGGTCGGTAACGGCGGCGGATTGTCCGGATCGCAGGCCAGGCAGGTCCAGATCAGCCCGTAGCGCTCCTCCACGGCGAAGCTGGTGAGATGCAGTTTGGCCGGAATGGGTTGCCCCGGACTGGAGGGGATGCGGTTGCAGCGGCCATCCTCGCCAAAGCGCAGGCCATGATAGGGGCAGACGATGCCTTCCTCTTCATGAAATCCCAGGGTCAGCGGCACCCCGCGGTGCGGGCAGACGTCGCGGGCGACCACCACCTGGCCTTTAATACGATAGATAACCAGCTGTTCGTCCAGCAGGGTGGCTTTCACCGGGGCGCCGGCAATATCGCAGGCGCGGGCCACCGGGTGCCAGCAGCGGGCCAGCCGCAGCCAGTCCTCTGGATCAAAGGTGCAATGGGCGGGGGGCGTGGGGGTGATTGTCTTCATGATTTCTCTTCCTGCTCACATCGGTGATTGTTTTATTGTTGTGAGATTATTGTTGTCATATTAGGGTGTTCACATCCATCACCATTAATTCACTCTGCTGTTGCAAAAAAGAGTACAGGGGTGCCATGAGTCCTTTTTCCCGTTTCGCCCACTATTTTATCGCCGTGGCCCGCTGCGGCAGCCTACGCCGGGCCGCCGAGCAGCTGCATATTTCCGCCTCGGCGATTAACCGCCAGATCCTGCAGGCCGAGGAGGCCTTCGGCACCCCGCTGTTCGAGCGCCTGCCGGAGGGACTGCGGATGACCACCGCCGGTGAGTTGCTGTATGACAACCTGCTGCGCTGGCAAAAGGAGTTTCGTCAGACCCGGCAGAAATTTGATGAGCTGCAGGGGATGAAGCGCGGGAGCGTCAGCGTTGGCATGGTACAGGCGCTGGCGGAAGGGGGCTTCGCCGCCGCGCTGGCGGAGATCATCGCCAGCTGGCCGTGGCTGGAGCTGGATCTGCAGGTGGCTGACAGCCACACCGTCAGCCAGAAAGTGCGTCAGGCGGACCTGGACGTCGGCCTGATCCTCGATCCGCAGGGGCAGGCTGGACTCAGCGTGCTGGCCTTTGCCGAACTGGAGGTGGGGATTGTGATGCGTCCGGACCATCCCCTGGCGGGGGCGAAGGCGCTGTCTTTGGGCGAGCTCAGCCTGGAGCGGCATATCGTGCCCGGCGCGCCGTTGATCGTCCATGAGCGGGTGGCGCTCCTCTATCGCCACCATGACTTTGCGCCGGAGAATACCATCAGCTGCAATGATATCCGGCTTATCAAGTCGTTGGTGCTGCGCGGCAGCGGCGTGACGCTCCTTAGCCTGCTCGACGTGCTGGACGAGGTCCAGTGTGGACAGCTGGCCTTTGTCCCGCTGCGCAGTACGCTGCTGCGACCGCTGACCCTGGCGCTGTGTACTGCGCCCTCGCGTCAGCTTTCGCGGCCCGCGCAAATGGCCATTCAGACGCTGAGTGCGGTGATCGAATCCATGGCGACGGTCAGCCCAGCGGCCCGCTGAGGATGGTGTCGCACATGCCGTTGATAATGCGCTCCCCGGTCTCCTCGCGCAGCTCCTGGTACCAGGCTTCGGTGAGCTGCATATCCTTCCCGTGGGTAATATCGCACCGTTTGCGCGCCTTCAGCACCAGGTCACGAACCCGGTCGCAGCGCTGGGCTTCATACTCGCGCAGGGCGGCCGCAATATCTCGGGTCTGGCGGAAAACGGCGCCCAGCACCACTGCATCTTCCATCGCCGCGCAGCCTCCCTGGCCAATATCCGGGGTGGTGCTGTGTCCGGCATCGCCGAGCAGCGCGACGCGGCCGCGCACCAGGCGGCTGAAAGGTTCGATATCATGGATTTCAATGCGGTTGGTAGTCTGCGGGTCGAGGGCGGCGATCAGCTTCTGCACCGGCGGCGCCCAGCCGGCAAAGTAGCGGCTGAGGTCAGCGCGCAGGGTGTCACGATCCTCCGCCAGACCCGCCGGCAGCGGCACATCAAAGAAAAAGTAGAACCGGCCGGCGGAGACCGGCATCAGCGAGACGCGCTTGCCTTCGCCGACAAAGGTGGTCCACTGGTCGCCGGGGGCCAGCGCTTCATCTATCTCCACCAGACCGTTCCAGTTGACGTAGCCGGCGTAGCGGCGCTGCGGGGTAAAGCCCAGCACCCACGGACGCAGTGCGGAATGGCTGCCGTCGGCGGCAATCAGCAGATCGCCGCTGGCGCTGCTGCCGTCGGTAAACCATACCGTCACGCCGTCGGCGTCTTCTTCACAGCGGGTGACGCGTTTGCCGAACTGCACGCTGTCCCGTCCCCAGTAATCCAGCATTTCCCGCTGCAGTTCTGCCCGGGAGACCGGGCAGGGGCGGCTGCCGGTGCGTTCGATCAGCGGGGCGAGACTGAACTGGGTCATGTTCTCGCCGCTGCGGAAATCACGATACGCCATCCGGCGCAGCGGCCCGCCGAAGGTCTCCATGATGTCGCCCATGCCGAGGTGGGCCATGCACTTCACGCCGTTGGGCCACACGGAAATCGCTGCGCCGACCGGTTTGATCTCTTTCACCGCTTCATAGACGTCGCAGTCGATCCCCGACTGTTTGAGCGCCACTGCCGCGCTTAAACCGCCGATGCCGGCGCCAATCACGATTGCTTTCATTTTTTTCTCCTTCTCCCGATGTTGTGACTGACTACAGCAATTTGCGTACCAGTTCGCCGGAGGGAGGAAAACCGCCTGCCTGAGGCACAGCGATGGCTCATGACGCACCGCATCGGTGCAATATGAGGTATTGGTTGCCTTTTTATGAATCAAAAGTTTCTGTATGTTGCATTAAGAATCTATCGTTTCAGACGCCTGGTTCAGCAGCGGAGAGGGGTGATGCATCACGAGCGTAATCTAAGTTGATGATTTTGGAGTGATAATAAATTTATTGGTGCCCTTTTGTCGTCTCTGGCCTGCTTTGTGCACTAGCCCATGCACTTCTCTTTGCTACGGGATATCACTATGTCTGACGAACATCACAGTGGCCTGCTTTACGGCCTTGAACAGCGGATCCCACCGCTTCCGGCCTTTTTCAGCGCTCTCCAGCATGTGCTGGCGGGCCTGGTGGGGATCATCACGCCGCCGCTGATCATCGGTGCTACCCTCGGGCTTGGCGACTGGCTGCCGTATCTCATCAGTATGTCGCTGCTGGCCTCGGGCATCGGCACTTTTCTGCAGTCCAATCGGGTATGGGGCATCGGCGCCGGGATGATCTGCATGCAGGGCACCAGTTTTGCCTTCCTCGGCGTGACGGTGGCCGGAGGGATGTGGGTAAAAGCCCAGGGCGGCGGGCCGCAGGATATGATGGCGATGCTGTTTGGCGTTAACTTTGTCGCCGCTCTGGTGCCGGTGATTGTCAGCCGCTTTATCGAACCGCTGAAGAAAATCTTTACTCCCATCATTACCGGCAGCGTGATTGCGCTGATCGGCATCAGCCTGATCAAGGTCAGCGTCATCAACTGGTGCGGTGGGGAAAAGGCCGAGGATTTCGCCAGCATGAGCAATATCGCGCTCGGGGCGGGCACCCTCGGGGTTATCGTCCTGCTGAGCTGCGCCAAAAACCGCTGGCTGCGGCTCTCCTCGGTGGTGGTGGGCATTGCCGTGGGCTGCATCGCAGCGGGGCTGAGCGGTCAGTTCCATCTTCACAGCCTGGGCGACACTCTGTTTCGCCTGCCGACGCTGTTTCCGTTCGGCTTTCAGTTTAACAGCGCGATATTTCTGCCGGTCGCCCTGGTGTCGCTGGTCTGTATTCTGGAGGCGGTGGGCGATCTGACGGCCAACTCGCTGATTTCGCAACAGTCTGTTGACGATCGCGCTTTTCGTAACCGGCTGAAGGGCGGTATCCTGGCGGATGGCGTCAGCTGTATGGTGGCGGCCATGCTCTGTGCTTTTCCGAACACCACCTTCGCGCAGAACAACGGCGTGATCCAGATGACCGGGGTGGCCAGCCGCTATGTCGGACGCTACATTGGCGTGATTCTGATCCTGCTCGGGCTGTTCCCCCCGGTGGGCGAACTGCTGCGGCAGATCCCGGCGCCGGTGCTGGGGGGCGCCACGATGGTGATGTTTGGCTGCGTGGTGGCGGCCGGGATCCGGATTATTACCCAGACCCCGCTGAGCCGTCGCGATGTGCTGATCGTGGGGCTGGCGTTTGGCGCGGGTCTTGGCGTGGAGTCGGTGCCGGCGTTTCTCAGCCATTTTCCGCCGATGGTCGGCGATCTGTTCGGTTCGGCGGCCACCAGCGGTGGGCTGGTAGCGATAGCGCTGAACCTTATTCTGCCGCAGGAGCAGGCGGCGACGAAATCGTTAAGGAGTCAGGATGATCGCGCTGAGTCAGTTTAACAGCCTGAGCAAAGATGAGGCGGCGGGGCTGCTGGCCCCTTGCGTGGCGATCCCGGCCTGGGGCGAGATGCTGGTGAGCTTACGACCTTTCGCCAGCCGCCATGCGCTGCTGCAGGCCGCCCGGGAGGCGATGGCTAACTGGGGAGAGGACGAGCTGAACGCGGCGCTCAGCGCCCATCCGCGGATCGGTGAAAAGCCGACCGGCGGCCAGGCGCACGCGGCGCTGTCGCGCCAGGAGCAGTCGGCGGTGGACAGCGAGAATGAGCGGCTCGCGCAGGACCTGCGGGAGGGGAATGCCCGCTACGAAGCCCGCTTTGGCCGGGTGTTTTTAATCCGCGCCAAAGGGCGCAGCGGTGAAGAGATTCTGCAGGCGCTGACGCGCCGGCTGCAGCATACCGCTGACGAAGAAGTGGCCGAGGCGCTTGCCCAGTTGCGGGAAATTACGATGTTAAGACTGGAAGGAGTGATTGGCGAATGAGCACCCTGAGCACCCATATTCTGGATATTTCCACCGGTACGCCGGCAGAAGGCGTAACGGTCAGCCTGAGCCGGGAGGGCGAGACGCTGGCGAACCTGGTGACCAACGTCCAGGGGCGTATCGCCACCTTTAGCGCCGCGCCGCTGCCGGCGGGGCGCTATTGCTTAACAGCGGAAACCGGGGCGTGGTTTGCCCGCGCCGGGCGCGAGAGCGTCTTTACCCGGGCGCAGATTGATTTTGTTATCGGCGAGGCGGCAGAGGACCATTTCCATCTGCCGTTTCTCATCGCCCCGGGCGGGTGGTCGACCTACCGCGGCAGCTAAGCGCGGCTGCCCGCTGCCGGGCGGCGCTGCGCTTGCCCAGCCTGGATCGTTACGGAGCGGTGAGAGACAGCCCGTAGGCCCGGTAAGGCGCAGCCGCCACCGGGCATGTACAGGTGGCTCCGGCGATCATCCTTCCTGTTTTATCCCCACACAAGGATAATTATTCTCCTATCCCCACCAGGGGATATCCTTGACATTATCCCCTGTAGGGTATAAAACCAAGTTTATCCCGACAGGGGGATAAATGATGGTAAGGAACAAGGCGATGAATTCCCCGCAGATATACAGTCCCGTGCAGCTGGCCAATTACCTGAAGCTGCTGCGCCAGCAGAACCACTGGACCCAGGATGCGCTGGCCAGGCGGATCGGCATTAAGCAGGCCACGCTGTCCAATTTTGAAAATCACCCCGACAAAACCACCTTAACCACGCTGTTTAAGATCCTCCAGTCGCTGGGGGTGGTGATGATGCTGAACGCCAAAGCTGCTGAGACGGCGCCGGCTCCCGATAACAACACGGACCTTGACTGGTAATGGCGACGCTTACCACCTGGATGAACAATGTGCGCGTGGGAACCTTAACCCGCCAGGCTAACGGGGCGCACAGTTTTCGCTATGACGAAGAGTGGCTGCGCAGCCCGCGCGCCAGACCGCTCTCCCTCTCACTGCCGCTGCAGTATGGCAATATCACTGCCGACGCGGTGTATCACTATTTTGATAACCTGCTGCCCGATAGCCCGCAGGTCCGCGACCGGATCGTCAGGCGCTATCAGGCGCGCTCGAAGCAGCCGTTCGATCTGCTGGCCGAAGTCGGGCGGGATAGCGTAGGGGCGGTGACCCTCCTGCCGCCGGGGGAAGAGGCGCACCTGGAAGGATTACGCTGGCAGACGCTGGACGAGGCGCAGCTCACCGCTTTGCTGACCGCTTACCAGTCGGATATCCCCCTCGGGATGATTACCAGCCAGGACGATTTCCGTATCTCGGTGGCCGGCGCCCAGGAGAAAACGGCGCTGCTGCGGATGGGCGAGCAGTGGTGTATTCCGCAGGGCGCCACGCCGACCACGCATATCATTAAGCTGCCCATCGGCGAGATAAAGCAGCCCAATGCGACGCTAGATCTGCGTGAAAGCGTGGATAATGAGTATCTGTGCCTGGCGCTGGCCAGAGAACTGGGCCTGGCGGTGCCGGAAGCGGAGATCATCGCCACCCCGCGGATCCGCGCCCTGGCGGTAACCCGCTTCGACCGGCGCTGGGCGCAGGAGGGACGGGTGCTGCTGCGTCTGCCGCAGGAGGATCTGTGTCAGGCTTTTGGCCTTCCTTCAGCGATGAAATATGAGTCTGACGGCGGGCCGGGTATCGCCGCGATCATGACCTTTCTGCTGGGCTCGAGTGAAGCGCTGAAAGATCGCTATGACTTTATGAAGTTCATGGTCTTCCAGTGGCTGACGGGGGCGACGGACGGTCACGCAAAAAACTTCTCAATTTACCTGTTGCCCGGCGGCAGCTACCGCTTAACACCGTTCTACGACATTATTTCGGCGTTTCCGGTGCTGGGCGGCACGGGACTGCATCTGCGCGATCTGAAGCTGTCGATGGGGCTCAATGCCACAAAAGGGCGTAAAACAGAGATTAACGCCATCTATCCGCGTCATTTTCTGGCGACGGCCAAAGCGGTGAACTTTCCCCGAGAGCAGATGTTGGCGATCCTCCAGGAGTTTGCCGGGCATGTGCCGCAGGCAATCGAAAGCGCTCGCCGGACGCTGCCGGCGGACTTTTCCAGCCACGTCTGGCAGGCCATTACAGAGAACATGCTGAAGCTGCACGCCCGCCTGCAGCAAGGGCTGCAGGCGCTATAGCAGAGCCGGCTGGCGGCTAGCTCTGCGGCTGCCCCCAGCGGCTGCGCAAATAGTTAACCGCCTGCCGGGTTTGCGGCTGATTGAGGTTGTTTTCGCGGAACAGGATGGTGCCCTGGATCTGCGGCAGAGTCTCATTGAGATCGAGCTGCTTTTTCAGCTCCGGCACGCCGCCATCCACCGTCCAGTCAGGCTCGTTTTTGGACGGTTCACCCACCTTGTACAGCGCCACGCCGATATACAGCCGGGTATGCGTCGGTTTAACCACCTCGGCCCACCAGTTGGCCAGCACATCATAGCGCGCGGCATCGCGGGCAAACGGCCAGTAGATCTGCGGCGCGATGTAGTCGAGCAGTCCCTGCTGCACCCAGCTGCGGGTATCGGCATAGGATTCATCATAGGCGGCCGCGCCCCGGGTATCGGACCCCGCCGGATCGTGGGAGCGGTTGCGCCACACCCCGGCCGGGCTCACGCCAAACTCGACGTTCGGATTGAGCTTTTTGATGGTGGTGGAAACCTGGGCTATGAGCTGCTGGGTGTTATGCCGCCGCCAGTCGCCCTTCGAGGCATAGCCCTGCCCGTAACGGCGGAAAGTCTCGTTGTCGTTAAGCGGGGAAGAGGCGGTTTCGGTATAGAAATAGTCATCGAACTGCACGCCGTCAATCGGGTAGTTCTGCACCACTTCAGCGACGATGCTGGTGATCCAGTCACGCGCTTCGGGAATGCCCGGGTCGAGAACAAAGCGATCGCTGGCGGTGCGGATCCAGTTACGGTGCAGGACGAACACGCTGGCCGGTACCTGAGTAAGGGTGTTGTTCAGCTCGGCAATCGTCGACGGTTTGGTGTTGACCGAGACGCGGTAGGGGTTAAACCACGCGTGAACCTTCATGCCGCGCTTGTGCGCTTCATCCAGCATAAACTGCAGCGGATCGTAGCCAGGGTATTCGCCGATTTTGCCGGTCAGCATATCGGACCACGGCAGAATATCCGACCGCCAGAGCGCCGTACCGTCCGGTTTCACCTGGAAAAAGACGGTGTTGATCCCCAGGCGCTGCAGGTTATCGAGTTTAGCGATCAGCGCCAGCTTCTGCTGCGTGATGCGGCTCTCCGGCGTGCTGGCGATAATCGACCCGACCGGCGGCCAGTCAAGGCGCGAAACGGTGGTGAGCCACACGCCGCGCACCGGCTCCCGGTGCGCCTGCCCGGCTTTGATGGCGGCAGCGTTCGGCGGCGTGACAAGGGATTTAGGGGCTTTACTGGTGCAGCTGAACAGCATGCCAGCGGCGATGAGCGCCGCGCCTGCCAGCGCCACTTTGCTGGCTAAGGGGAATCGACGAGAATGGCTGATGATGAACTCCCGTGTACTCAGATCGTCGCGTGTAGGCGCTATTCTCTTACTATTCGCCGGTCAGAGCAATTCCTTCATCCGCTTCATCCGTCGGTTCGCCATCGCCTAGTCATAATGCAAGGTATAGGTCGCGACGGCCGACACCTGACCGGCGGTGATCCGGGAACGTGTCTGGTAGTAGCGGGCAGTGAGCGGCAGGGTAAACCGGCCCGCGCTCGCGCTGCCCAGCGTCATCTCATGATTCAGTACGACCGGCTGACGATGGTAAAGCAACTGCACGCCAATACCCTGCGCCCGATCGTCGGTGGCGTCATTGCGCAGAACGCCATGCCCCCGGGCGGAGAGGGGCTCCGCGCCGTCAACTCGCAGGGAAATCGTGACCGCGCTGTTGCAATCCAGCTGCAGCGCAAAAGGGGTGTCGCCGGTGGTTTTGCCGACGCCGCCGAAGTGGTCAAGCATCGCCGCAGGGAGCTTGATCAGGGCTGGCGTGGCGTCATTCACTGAACATCCCGCGGTGCTGATCCTGCCGGTTAAGTCTAACGCGGCCAGCGGGGTATGCTCCGCCATTAAAAAGCGCTCGCTGTGATACTCAAGCTCGCCCGGCGTCGCAGCGGGACCGGTTTTAATGAGCTCAATCGTCAGGCGGAAATAGCCCAGTTTCCACACCGCATCGGGCAAGGCGGCGGGATTGTCCACCCGTTGGCTAAACGGCGAGGGCGTCGGCCGGTCAGGAAAGCCGCCATAGCTGCCGATAGCGCGCAGCGATACGCGAACGCCAATGCCGGCGAGATTAGTTTGATAAACCGTCGGTCGCGTCACTCCCCCGGACAGCAGACTGTCCAGCAGCAGCGGCGACAGCCCGTGCGGGTCGTCCGCGCAGCGGATCCACTGTTCGCCGCCGTCGCTAAGGCGGTTCCAGGCGAAACTTTTATGATACAGCGGGGTGCCGGGTCTGGCGTCAGCCGGAACCGTGAGCTGCCCCACGTTCAGCCGAAGGGTGGAGGCCTGGCCGCGGACAAACACTGGCGTACAGGCCCATCCGCTGGCGGCCGGTAACAGAGTGAATAACAGCGTCAGGGCGACCCGACGCAGGAGAGTTAAAAAGGACATGATAACGTCTGCTGTAAAATGAGTGGATGGGGGGGCTGCGCCAGCGTCGGGGTGAGATCGTAGCGGGCGCTACAGCGCTGCTGAGGGCCCGGCCCCCATTGCGCATAAAGGGTGCCTTTTGGCGCCAGGCCGGCCAGGTACACCTGACCCTCGCTGGCAACGATGCTGTTGGTGTCTTTGGCGCGTACTTCGCTGCCAAAGGGCAGCGGTTGTCCCCGCGACTGCAGCGTAAACAGCGCCTTATAGCCAACGTGGGTGTGAAAGCGCGCCAGAACCACCGCGTCTTTGGTAGGGACCAGCGTCACGGTGCTGTTGGCCAGATCCACATTCTCCGGCAGCGAATGGCTGTCGAGAGAGACGTCGTTGCGGTGATAGGCGGTGGCGAAGGGCAGCACGGCGTACCCGTCACCATTGGTGGCGATGGTTTTCTGGTTGGCGAGGGTCACACCCCCGGCGCCACCGGCGTCAATCAGGACGACAGCGCCATTCATTTCCGGTGTAAAGACTACCCCGTGGCGGTGAATCAGAATGCCCCCGCTGGCGCCGTAGTTCAGACGAGCGGCCTGCGAATCGTGGCTGTAGCCGAGATTCAGATCGCCTCTTCCACTGCTGTACCCGGCCGTCAGGCTGCCGCTGGACCCGTTTTGCCGATCGCGGGTTTGGCTGACGGCGTAGCTAAGCGCGTGATTGTCCAGCAATGTGCCGTTGAGGCTGACCATCTGACTGCCAACGCTGTGGCGGGAGGAGGTCAGGGTATAGCCGGCATAGCTCCCCGGCAGCAGGTGGCTCAACGGCACGGAAAGTGACAATGTCACCACTTTGTCGGAATGCGGCTCGTCATCCTCCTCGTCACCGTGGCTGCTGCGGGAGCCGCTGTAGCTGAGCGACCACGCGATACCGTGAACCTGGCTGCTGATCCCCATATTGGCGGTACGCTGTGAGGCGCCCCCTGACCAGTAGCTGTCCTGGTCGAGACTCAGATAGAGGGTGATATCGTACGGCAGGCTCTGGCTGGCGGTGATTTGCAGGGTTGCTTTTTTGTTGTCGCTATCCTGCAGGTCGTCTTCGCTACCCGGGCTGGAAAACGCCTCGCTCAGCGTGGCATAGCGCTGATGCGAATAACGCCAGCCGGTGAAGGTGAACTGCGTGCCAAGACGATCAAAACCTTTGCTGTACTGGAGCTGCCAGGCCCGGCCATCGATCGGATCCTGCTGGTGCCGGTCGCGGGCGTTTAACAGCTGCAGCGAGAGCGCCCCGGCTTCTCCCAACCCCTGTCCTGCGCCGAGCGAGAGGTTATGGTATTGCGCCGCGCTCTGCAGTCCGCCAAACAGCGTCAGGTTATGGGCGAACCCGCGCATCAGCGACAGCTGCATCATCAACGGCCGCTGGCTGGCATCGTCGCTATGGTAGCGCCCGGCGACCAGGTTGTATTTCAGGCTGCCTTCGCGCTGCATGCTGGTCACCGAAGCATACGGCTGGGTGAAGCGGCGGATTTCGCCATCCGACTCTTTGACGGCAACCTCAAGATTGCCGCTGCTGGCGGTGGGATAAAGATCGTCAATCACGAACGCGCCGGGGGTGACGTAGGTTTGATACAGCACGTAGCCATTTTGCCGAACCGTGACCTGGGCGTTGGTTCTGGCAATCCCGCGGATGGTCGGGGCAAAACCTTTCTGCGAGTCCGGGAGCATTGCATCGCTGGAGGCGAGGGATATTCCCTGAAACTGTACCGCGTCAAACACATCGCCCGACGTGAAGGTATCCCCGAGGGTCAGTTCACTCTGCCAGCGCGTGAGGTCGCGCTCAAGCCAGGCGCCGCTGGTCGTCCACTGGGGCTTATCATCGCTGTTGGCGGTCAGGCTATTGCTGGCGCGCAGGCGCCAGGCGCCGACGTTCACGCCGCTTTTCAACATCAGATAGTTATCGCGCTCGGTGCTGCCCTCGCGGGTACGCTGGCTGGCGCCTGAATAACGATAGTTACTCTGAAAGGCGCTAATACCTTCGTCCCACAGCGCAGAGGGAACATTATCCCTCGCCCGGTGCGTCATCAGCGCCTGAGGAATGGTCATTACCAGCCGCTGATGAGCAAAATCGAAATTGACCGTGCTGCCCGGCAGCAGCGCGTTGAGTTCGGGACATGAGCGGGACGTTGCGCTGGGCGCCTGAGACAGCACGGCCGGGTTAACTCCGGCCTGCAGCAGATCTTCCGGCTTAAGGCAGGGCGTGAGCTGTCCGCGATCGTTCTGGCGAAACGTGACGGTCTTACGGGCGTCCAGCGTGAAGCCGTTGACCTGCCAGCTCACCGGATAGTCGCCTGGCGGCTGGCCCGCCTGCTGATTGAAGCGTTGCAGATCCACTGCCGGCAAATGGTCGTTTTTCTCCAGCAGATCCATATTAAAGGTCGCCTGGGCGTGCAAGAGCGCGCTCTGTCCGCCCAGCAGGATGGAGAGGCTGACGACGGTAACGGTATGAGCCGGGCCGTGGCGCATCGCGACATCAGACGCTTAGTGCGCCGAAACGGGGGCGCTAAACGTCTGCACAGCGCCAAAGTCATCCAGAATGCGCCAGCTCACCTCGCGGGCGCAGGCCTCGCCGGGGAGGGTATACTCTTCACGGCTGTGAGGAGCAATCACGCTGCGCTCAAGCGGCGTTTTCTGGTTCTGGCCCGCGCAGGTGAGCGTGGTGATAGTCACATAATAGGGGGAGGCATTCTCCGCCTGCAGGTGGTTGCCGCTGATCCGCCAGCGCAGGTGCTGCGCCGCGTCGAGCGCCGAGCCAGGGAGCCCTGCCGGGCGATAAATGAGCTTCAGTTGATTCTTTATAGCAAATTGCAGAATGTTCTCGCCAGCCGGCGCGGTATTGGCAGGAATCACTTTGATATTCAGGGTGAACAAACTTTCCCGATCGTTTGGCAGTTGCGCCGAGGTTAATAACACGCGGAGATCGTTGCTGTCTCCGGCATCCAGACGGAACAATGGCGGGGTGACGATAAACGGTGATTTATTATTATCAGCCAGATCGTCTACCCAGCTCTGAATAAGCACCGGATCGTGAGGATTGGTGTTTTTTACCGTGATGTCTGCCTCATGGCTTTGTTCATTATAGATGACACGTGTGCCGGCAATGGCAACCCCGGCGGCAGACGCCAGGAACGGGCAAAAGAGAAGGCTCAGGATAAAAGCCGCTTTATAACACTGCATAATTGAGGATCCGGTCACGAGAAATGAGAATAAGGGCAGGGGGACGCTGCCCTTGGAAAAGTGGCAATCAGGACATTCTATTCGTACACAATATCAATATTGGCCGTGGCATTAATATTGCCGGCAGTGACATCCTGTGAGGAATCGCTCTTCAGATCGGCAATAAAGTTAAATGCAATATCACCGTTTTCGTCGGCTTGCGAAACCGCCGTTTTGCTCTGCTTGTCAAAGGTCAGCTGAGTGCCTTCCGTTGAGCCGTCAGGGGAAGAGAAAACTTCAATGCCCACCCCTTTGGCGGTATCCGCGGCGTCAGAGAGCGCCAGCACGGCGGCGCTGGTGCCGTTAGCGTTGGTGTCCGGAGTACCTTCCAGGCTGATACTGATGTTCTGCGCCAGTGGGCAACCGGTGAGGTTGATGGTGAACGGCGTTTCTGCGGTTTTCGCTTCATGGGATTTCAGCGCCGACATATCGACGTTGCCAAAATCGACATTAACATCGCCACCGTTATTGGCGATCTGGCAGGACTCGTTAATAATTTTACCGGTGAAATTCAGTGTACCCGCCGCGCGGGCGGTGGTCACAGTAGCCAGACTTAAGGCCAGCAGTGAACCAACAACCAGCAGGGTGCCTTTTTCTTTCATACTCAAACCTTATTAAATAATCACAAGTTAACAAAAGCATTTAACATTTTTAAAGCATGTTTTTTATTTCTGTTCACAAAAAACGGTAAGCATCGCTAATGTATATTACCGTCGGGGGCGGGATTATACGGAGAACATCGTAAAGGCCCATTGATAAGATGTGTTAAGCTGTAACATTATTTATTTTTTGGTGTAAGTATAATCTCATTAAATATTGAAAAGAGTCCCATACGTATAATGCATTATTTCCGGGAGATAACTGTTCTGAGCAAATTTTACGAAAAGTTGTTGTTATTCCCGGCAGTTGACCGGGTGGCCCGGAATAATCATTTACGCTGCCGCTATTTTGCAGTAGCGTGGAGTGACGGCAGGAAGCCGCAGGTTGTAGGGCACAGAAACGATGCTGTGCCGCGCAGTGTCACCCGTTATCAAGGAAGATTGCTATGTCTCCATTCCGTCTCGCTCTGCTATGTCTGTGCCTGGCGCCGCTGGCGTCGTCTGCTGCGCTTTCCGGCCAGGTTCATTTTTCAGGACGGGTCATCAATCCGGCCTGTGTTATCGCCCCCCGGCACGATCGTATCGATGTCTCGTGCCAGCACCATTCACCGGAACAGGTCGCCTTGACAAACAACCGTCATCGCTACGCCATGCCGGACAATCGCGGTGAGGTCAGTATTCACTGGCGAAATGCGCAGCATAGTGAAGCGGATGTCATTATTCGCTATCGCTAAGGCAGGATAAAGGCAATGAAGAGTAAGCTGATGCAAGAAGGTAAAGGATAAACCGTTGTGCGGTTTATGCGCGCATCAGCCATAACCAGCGGGCAGACGCGCGCGCAGAAATCATTCATGAAAACAATTATTGCCGCCGCCCGGCGGCAGAATCAGGTGTCGTCTGGCGCCCAAGCGAGCTCCGGGATCGGAAAGCGGCCCACCGCCATAGAGAAAGGGAAGCAACTCAGCGGATCCGCGACTGTTCATCGTCGCGTAACGTCAGCACCTCAAAACCGTTGGCGGTGACGGCCACGGTGTGCTCCCATTGCGCGGAGAGTTTTTTATCGCGGGTAACCACCGTCCAGCCATCTTTTTTGGTTTTGATACGGCTGTCGCCCTGGTTGACCATCGGCTCAATGGTGAACACCATGCCTTCCTGCAGCACGGCGCCTTCTCCGGGGCGGCCGTAATGCAGCACCTGCGGTTCCTCATGCATTTCCTGACCGACGCCGTGACCGCAATATTCTCTGACCACGCTATAGCCATGTTCCTCCACCCAGCGCTGAATAGCGTGGCCAATATCGCCCAGCGTCGCGCCAGGCTTCACCACCTCAATGCCTTTCCACATCGCTTCATAGGTAGTCTTTACCAGCCGGCGGGCCAGCGGGGAGACATCGCCTATCAGGTACATCTTACTGGAGTCGGCAATCATGCCCGCTTTCTCGAGGGTGATATCGACGTTAACAATCATCCCGGAGCGCAGATGTTCGGTCGCTTTGGGGATCCCGTGGCACACCACATCGTTAATGGAAGTGTTCAACACATAGGGAAAATCGTATTGCCCCTTGCTGGCCGGGCGGGCGTGCAGCTGGTTGACGATAAAATCTTCCACTCGATCGTTAATCGCCATCGTCGTTACGCCGGGAACGATAAAAGTATCCAGCATATCAAACACTGACGCCAGCAGCTGGCCGGCATGGCGCTGCCGGGCGAGTTCGTCGGCGGTTTTAATGATTATTGATGGCATTGATCACCTCCAGCAGACGGTCAGAGCCGGATTTCAGCATCAGCAGTTTGATCTGCTGGTGGTTAAGCTCAGGGTAGAGTTCGCTCATCATGCCCAGACGGATCCAGTATTCCGCCTGGGCATTGACGGAGCGGGACATGGCTTTGCTGGCATCACGAATATCATCGTGCAGCAGATCGGAGATTTTGACGATTCCCATAGATATATACCGTAACGATTCGTATATACATCGTATACAATACAGCGCGGGATGTCCTTGGCATTTTGTGGCGTAGATGGCGAGCACCATGCAAAAAAGCCCGACCAGCGGGCTTATATTCAGCATTTTTTCGGGTTAAAAATTCGCGCTGTGCACCATGGCGAAAATTACCCATTAGATTATCGGTATGCAGAAAGAAAATAACATGATGGCGACGCATCAATATATTTTATGCAGGTGTTAATTTTGCGTATTAATATTCTCCCGTCAGGCCGGGAATCCGAAGGATTTACAGCGCGTCAGTGAGTTTATCCACCACCACTTTACCCGCATTATCGAACTGCGTAATGCGGAAACTGTCGCTCCAGGAGCGGCGGGTGGTGAAGCGGTCGAACAGGGATACCCGGCCTTTGCGCTGGCCATCTTTACTTAAAATAACCCATTCGGTCACCGAAGAATAATGCTGGCTATTGTCATGCCGACTCTGTTGTTCAACAAGCTGGTCTTCTTTTTCCACTTTTAAATAATCACGCAACATATTTAACCTCCATAGAAAGTATTATTAACATTACTCCTTTTATTTATTCTTTCAATCAAACTTTTTAATCAATAAAAGTAACTATTAGTGGGCGACCTAAGTGCAAAAATCGCGGGGAATATCACTCCTTCGGACGGCCTGGTCCACTACGCTTAACGAGAGCGTCCGCCGCGCCTACTGCGGTGTCCGGGTCAGAAAGAGGCCAACAAAAGGCCATATCCTTGTATTCTTAATAGGCGTAATTCTGCTATATCTAATGCGTTTTGCCACGATCAAGCCACAGAGAGCGCTGTACCATGAGTAACGATCACCTGACGGATATTGCCTATCGCCACTTTATTGAAAGCGTTAAAGATTATGCCATCTATATGCTGAGCGCCGACGGCACGGTCATTAGCTGGAATGAGGGCGCCCGCCGGGCAAAAGGGTACCTGAGCGACGAGATCATCGGTCGCTACTTCGGTCTCTTCTATAGCGAAGCTGAGCAACTCTCCGGTGTACCCGCAAAAAACCTGGAAATCGCCCTGCGTAGCGGGCAGTTTGAAGGGGAAGGCTGGCGGTATCGCAAAGACGGGTCCCGATTCTGGGCGCATGTCATGATCGATACCATCCGCGATGAGCAGAACACCCTGCTGGGTTTTGCCAAAATTACCCGCGACATTAGTGAACAGAAGGCGATTAACGACCGCATCGCCTGGATGGCGCGCTACGATGCGTTAACCGGTTTACCCAATCGGGTGGAGTTTTTTGAACGGGTGGAGAAGCTGATCACTGGAAATGATGCCCGCCGCTTTGCCATTATCACGATCGATTTAGACAAATTTAAAGAGATTAACGATCTGCAGGGCCATCTGATTGGTGACCAGCTGCTGCAGCGCGTGGCGGGCGCCGTGCTCAAAACGCTGCAGAAGGAGGAGATGGTCGCCCGCTTCGGCGGCGATGAGTTTGTGGCCGTTAAACCTTTTTCCGATGAGGGTGAAGTGGATGCCTTTGCTGCGCGCCTGTGGCACTGCTTCAGCGGTAAGCAGACGTTTGCCGCGACGGAAGTGGTTCTCTCCGCCAGCATTGGCATCTCAGTCTACCCGGAGGACGGCACGGATATTAATACGATACTGAGCAATTCCGATCTGGCTATGTATCGGGCAAAAAGCAGCCTCGACCATAAGATTTGCTGGTATGAACGTGAAATGGATGACAAGACGCGGCAGCGCAATATGATGGCCGCCGATATCCGGCGCGGTATTCACGCCGGGGAGTTTTCGCTCCACTATCAGGCTATCCGCAACATCAAAGATCGTAGCATCACCGGTTACGAGGCGCTGCTGCGCTGGCAGCATCCGCAGCTGGGGACGATCCCACCGGACGTGTTTATTCCCATCGCCGAAGAGAGCGGCGCCATCGTGCCCTTAGGTTACTGGGTGCTCGAGCAGGTGTGTAACGAATCGCTGGAAAATGGTTTGAACAGAAAAGTTTCGGTCAATATCTCTCCGGTGCAGTTGCGTCATCGTAGCTTTATCGAAAAAGTCCGCGAGATCCTGATGCGTACCGCCTACCCGGTCAGTCTGCTGGAGTTTGAGGTCACCGAAACGGCGTTTGTGATCAATAAACAGCTGGCGTTCAGCGTTCTGCATCATCTGCAAAAAATGGGGATCAGTATTGCGCTGGATGACTTTGGCACCGGTTACTCCTCCCTGAGCATGCTGCGCGATTTTCATTTCGACGTCATCAAACTCGACCGCAGCTTTATGACGGATGTGGAGAGCAACCCTCAGGTACGCTCATTCGTGCGAGCCATTATTTCGCTGGGCAATTCGATCAATACGCCGCTTATCGCCGAGGGGGTGGAAACGGCTGGACAACTGCAGATCCTCGAAGAGGAGGGATGTGACGAGATGCAGGGATTTCTGTTCGGCGAGCCGGTCGATATCAAACACCTGCCCGACCGGCGCTGATGCGCCCACCCTCCGCTGGTGGGCGTAAGGGCGTTACTGATGCGCAAGCGCTGCCTGCCCGGAAAGATGCAGCAGCGCCGAGCGCAGCGAGACCTCGAACATCTGACCGTGCGTCAGGCCGGGGTAGCGCCAGAAGGCTACGGTCAACCCTTTACTGGCAAGCTGCTGTTGGGTTTGACGCAACACCTCAAGCGAGGCCTCGTGCCCGGACGGCTCTCCACGGGCTTTACCGTCACCCTCGAGTAGGTACAGCGATTTCCCGCGAAAGCGGACGGCATCAAGACTTTGGCTTGCCTGCAAAGGCGATTGCAGGGCCTGACCTAGCGACGGGCTGGCGGAATAGTAGATCCCAAACGGCGAAGCCTTCCTCCACGCGTCGAGCACAAACAATCCGCCGTAGGAGTGGCCCCAGATAGCGCGCTGGTGGGGATCTATTTTCAGGTTAGCTTCCGTCTGGGGAACCATCGTTTCGGTCAGCAGCTGGCGAAAAACATCATTGCCGCCGGTTTTACGCGGCGGTAGCGCGGGTTTCCCGGCGCGAGGCTCATGCGTCTTTAGCGGTGGGGTGTAATCCCAGGCGCGGGCTGCGGTATCAAAGGGCAGCGCGGTCTGGTAGCCGATAGCGACGATCACCGGCGGGGAGCCGGCGAAGAGCTGCTGCAGAAACGCGTCGTCGAGTTTATCCATCACCGCGTTGCCATCCAACATATACAGTACCGGATAGCCGGCGGCGGGCGGGGCTTTGTCCGGCACTGCGGTCCATACCCGGTAGTGACGTTCGCCATCGGCAGAGTCATACTGGCGTTGCGTAAAGTGGTAAAACGCCGACCCTTTATCCGCAATGTTCGGCCCCAGCGGCTGAAGATCCGGCCGGGCAATACTGCCGCTGCTGTAGAAGAGTGCGCCAATCGCCAGCGTCAGCAGCCCGCTCGTACGACCTGTTGTGATGCTCCCTGAACTCAACTTCACCTCGTCTGTCCCCCTGTTTTGTTGCTTCTGGCGTTATTGTGGGCTGACACGTTAGCACAGCTTTTATGATAATGGTTCTCATTTCTTTTTCTGGCGTTGCCACAAACTGTATGCTGGGGGAGCGGGTGACGGGATAAACGGAGATGACGAAGAGAAGGCCCCCTGTAGGCGGTCATAAAAGAAAATTCAGGAACGATCGTGAAGGTGACTCAACAGTTTTTTGACCAGCGGAGTGAGCGCAATAAACAGCAGCGCAATAATTACGATCAGCAAGAGCGTCAGCCCTTTATGGTGGCTGATAAGCACCAACAGCATCGCCAGCGTCATGGTATGATCCTTTAATAGATGGCGTTAACCACCGCCAAGGTGAATAAAATTCAACAGAATGGTCATGACCACCCAGGCCAGCAGCAGATAGCGTCGTTTATCGCGTCGAGCTTCCAGCGCAGCAAAATAGTTAGCGCTGTACCAGGTCGATATGATAATAGCCAGCGTGATGATGACCTGCCAGATCGCCTCGCTGAAACCGGTGACGCTGCTTATGCCACGAAAGCAGAGGACAATCGCAATACCGTTAAACGCATTACACATCAGCCATCCCCACAGACTTGCGGGTCGGCTAAATAAATATCCCAATCGTAAAACCAATGTCGTATTCACCCTGCTAAAATAATCGCGCTGTAAAATGCATTTTAACGATCGAACAGGTATTGATATAAATCAAAACTAATGGAATACCGCAGGAATCACTGGCGTACGGTGCTAACAGCGCGAGCAATAAACCTGAGGGTGAGTAGCTCTGAAGAATATTTAACTCATTGTTTTAATGGGATTTTAGTTATGAAATGCCTGCGCTAATGCGCGTACTTCAAGCAAGTAGCAATACGTTGGTTTCTCTGGTTATTATTGCCATTGAGGTTATAACGGGGAGAATCAGATTATTCGCCATGTTTGCTGGGCGAGGGGTGAAAATCCGACCGGGGCCAGAGCTCCGGTCGGTGTCATACTTAATGGGGCAAGGCGTTATGCTGCAGAATTTTCAGGAAATCATGTTTGTCAGAGATTAATGACAGTGCATTAGCGATCAGCTCATCGCTAAATATCGAGGCAATTTCCTTGAGTACGTCAATATGCTCTTTCTCTTTCGCGATCACGCCGATGGCAATAAACATTACATTGCTCCGATCCCAGATTACGCCATCAGGAAACTGATAGATCTCAATCCCGGTTTTAAGGATGATATCCGTCGCGGATTTCGGCAAATGCGGCAGGGTGATGCCATTGCCTAAAAAGGTCGAGACCTGATGTTCACGCTCCAGCAGAAAGTGGACACATTCCTGATTGACATAGCCTTTGGCTTTAAACTCCGCGCCGATCATGGCGATGACTTCCGCTTTATTACTGGCTTTGCAGCCAATATGCAGATTATCCAGCGTGATGTTATCGATCATAACCAACCTCCCTGGTGAGACGAGTGGATTTTTTATCTTCATGGTTTGCTGACAGCTCTGCTTCTAACTGCTCAAGCGATTTATTGGAGGTCTCGGGCAGGGCAAAGACCACGAAAAGAATGGCTAAATAGTTAATGGCGGCGAAGATAAAGAAGACTGGCCCAAGGCCCAGTTTTGCCTGCAGCAGCGGGAACAGATAGCTGACCACCGCGTTCATGATCCACATGAAAAATACCGAGATCCCCATCGACAGCCCGCGGAATTTCAGCGGGAACAGTTCGGCTAATACCACCCAGGTAATAAAGCCCATGGAGCCCTGCATCACGCCGACGAACAGCGCGCCCAGCAGCCAGATGGCGGTAGCTTTCAGGTCACCCACCAGGGTGTAATCGACAGCGGCGATAATCAGATGCAGGGTTGCCATAATGGCGAAACCGTAGATGATGATTGTCTTACGTTTGAAGCGGTCGACAAGGAACAGTACCCCGATCAGCATACCGCCCACGGAGAAAACACCGTTCAGCACGTTGCAGATCAGCGAAGTACGCTCTGAGAAACCGGCGGCACTCAGGATTTCCGTACCGTAATACATAATGACGTTAACGCCGGTGGTTTGCTGCAGTGCGGCCCAGGTAATGCCGACCAGCAAAATTTTGAGGATCCAGGGTGTTTTGACAATCGTCGCAAAGGTGCTCTGGGCGCTGTACTTATTACCAGCTTCAATTTTGATCAGGGTAGAGATGTCATCGTACTCCTTCTGCGCGCGTTCCGCCGGGCGGATTTGTTTGAGGATATGCAGCGCTTCATCATGACGATTTTTGCTGATCAGCCAGCGCGGGCTTTCCGGCGCGCGCCACATGCCAACGAACAGGCAGATGGCCGGAATCGCTTGTACCAGCAGCATATAGCGCCAGACGTCCGGCAGATGGCCCCAGATGATGCCAATGATCGCGTTGATGGCAAACGCCGCCAGCTGGCCAATGACGATGGCGACTTCATTCAGGCCGGTCAGCTTGCCGCGCATCTCGGTAGGCGCCACTTCTGAAATAAAAGTGGGGGCGGTGACCGAAGCGCCGCCGACGGCATAGCCCAGCAGGGCGCGGGCAATCAGCAGGGTAGTGATATCGGGGGCCGCGGCGGAAAGCAACGCGCCGATGAGAAAAACAAAGGAGAGAAAGAGTAAATATTTACGCCGGCCGAAGTAATCGGCAAATTTGCCGCCAAACACGCTGCCCAGCGCGGCGCCGACCAGCAGAACGCTCATTACCAGCCCTTCGGTGGTTGGGGTCAGCGCCATGTACTGCTTCAGTGAGGAAAAGGCGCCGTTGATAACGCCGGTGTCGTAACCGAAAAGCAGGCCGCCGAAGGTGGCCACTAAGGTGATCTGATGAAGTCGTTTTCTCTGTTGCTGGTTCAGGTTTGTTATAAATGACATGGTAGTCCCTTTATTTTGTTGAACGACACAAGATAAAAATACATCTCCCCAGTCAGGATTTATCACGCCTGTGTTGTCGTATCTAACTGAATTAAATGATTTTCTTCTTTGTGTAATTGCTCAGCACAAGGCAGGGTACGCTAAGCAATGGCGGTCAAAGAGGTTTACGGCTTGGTGTTGACATGGATGTAGTCGATATCCGTTCTCCTTTGCGGGTTAGCGGTCTTTAGTGCGTCAGTCGCGACGACATTTGCCGATGAACAGCGCTCTGGTGTGGCACGTTGCTGTCGCTCCGGCGATTTACCGTGGTAAGAATATGGCACAAAGAAATGGAATGAACATGCAACAAGATCACATTATGAAAATTTAATTTCAATTCAGTGTTGCAGAATGGTAAATGCATGAAGCCAATCACAAAGGCTAAAGGGAGTATATCCCCATGAAAAGCAGGTTAAATTTACAGTGAGGTAATAACGATGTTGTTTTCAGTGGGTTAATGTAAATCGAAGAATACTACGCAGATCACATTTTTACGCCATAATATTGAAGAATAGAATTTATATTTCATTGTCACGATCGGGGCAAAATGAAGATAGAGGCCTTTTACCTCCGGTCTGAAGGGGGAAATGAGCGATTCGCTTTGCCCACGGGGGCGGAGGTTAAGGATGAATGCATCACCGGGGGAAACACCGGGTAAAAATGCAGAGAAGGTGGATTCTCTGCATCTTACCCATCACGAAAAAGATCAGTGCAGTGCGGGCCAGTAGCCTTCGTTGGCGACGATCAGTTCATCGAGGATGGCTTTCGCCACCGAAGCGCTGGGCACCGTTTTCGACAGGGCGATGGCCTGCCACAGTTTCTGGTAACTGCCCTCAATCCAGGCGTCAACCACCAGTTTCTCAACTGCCACCTGCTGCTCCATCAACCCTTTCTGGAATGACGGGATTTTCCCCATCGCCAGCGGTTCCGGACCATTAACGCCCACCAGGCAGGGGACTTCCACCATCGCCGTCTCATCGAAGTTGGCGATGGCTCCGTTGTTCTCGACGATCAACAGCATCCGCTCCTGGGTGTTAAAGGCGATGGCGCAGGCGAGGTCGACGATAAAGGTGGCATGGGCCCCGGCATGGAAATGCGCGCCTTCCGCCGTGCCGCGACGGGTGATCTCCCGGGCCATATCAAAGACCTCTTTTTCGCGTCCGGCCATCACCTCGTTGGCCCGCGTAAACTCCGGGTCGGAATGCGCCACTTCATAGTCCGGGTAGAGATAGTATTTCAGATAGGTGTTAGGCAGCGTCGTCGGATCGAGGGCAAACACATCCTTCACCTTTTTAAAGGTCTCGATCCAACTCGGCGCCTTATGCTGAAAGTCTTCTTTTGGGCTGCTGTATCCCTGCTCCGCCACGTGACGCTTCAGCGCCGGCATCAAATCGTTACCGGCTTTATCGGTGATGCTGGTCCACCAGCCGAAGTGGTTCAGGCCATAGTAACGAACGTTCAGCGCTTTGCGCGACGGCAGGCCGAGGATGTCGGCGAACAGACCCTCGATAGCCACCGGCATATCGCAGATGTTGATGATGCGCGCGTCGGGCCGCAGGCGACGGGTCGCTTCCGCGACGATAGCCGCCGGGTTGGAGTAGTTGAGCATCCAGGCCCCTGGAGCGTACTGCTGCATATAATCGACCAGCTCCAGCACCCCGGCAATCGAGCGCATACCGTAGGCAATCCCACCCGGACCACAGGTCTCCTGGCCCGGCACGCCATATTTCAGCGGGATCTTTTCATCCTTTTCCCGCATCTCATACAGGCCAACGCGAATATGCGCCATCACGAAATCGACGTCGGTAAAGGCCGCCTGCGGATCGGTGGTATAGCTGAACTTCACCTGTGGGAAGCGTTCAGCCACCAGGATGGCGCAGGCGTCGCCGATAGTCTTCTGACGCTGGTGATGGTTGTCATACAGACGGATCTCCCGCAGGGGAAAGCGCGACATATTTTCCAGTAACATCATCACAATCCCAGGGGTATAAGTACTGCCGCCGCCGGCAATGGTGACCACAAAATTATCTTTCATTTACCACCTCGTTATTCAATAACACCCAGACTGGCGTTGACCGCCGTTCGAATTTTGTTAACTCCCAGGCCATAGATAACCTGGACATGGTTTCCTTTAATCAGCACGCTGCTCCCGCCGCTCTCTTTCAACAGCGTCTGGTGGATAAGGGCGGGGTCCCGCACATCAACCCGCAGACGGGTAAAACAGTTGCCCACCGCACAGACATTCTCTTTCCCTCCCAGCCCGGCAATCACCAGCGCGCCTTTATCCGGATACTCGCTATTAGCCTGTTGCGAATGCTCATCTTCGGCTGCGGTTTCTCGGCCCGGGGTGAGCAGCCGCAGACGGGTAATACAGAAGGTGCCGACCAGGTACATGGTCGCGGTTTCCAGCAGACCGAGGGCGACAAACACCGGCCAGCGCGTCGCGCTGACTCCCGCCGGGAGGTTATAGACGACGAAATCGATGAGACCGTTAGTGGCGCAGACCCTGACGTGAAGCAGCCAGGCCAGCATCTGGAAAAAACCGTCCAGCAGGGAGTAGATAAGCCACAGCAATGGGGCGGTGAAGATAAAGAGAAACTCAAAAGGTTCGGTGATCCCCACCAGGACGGAGGTAACAATCAAGGGGATCAGCGTGACTTTCAACCGCTGCTTATTCTCCGGTTTCGCCGTACGGTAGAAGGCGAGCGCCATGCCGGCGGTGCCAAAAATCTTCACCATCCCATAGGTGAGGAAACGGGCGGAATCACTGAGCGCGTCAACGGGGTGGCGGGCGATTTCGGCCAGGAAAATAGGCTTAGCGCCAATGACGGTCTGACCATCGATCAGCAGCTGACCGCCGATAGAGGTAAAAACGAACGGCGACCAGATCAGATGATGCAGCCCGGTGGGGATCAGGAACCGGTTGAGAAAGCCGTACAGGAAGACCCCGATGGCGCCAAAGGATTTCATAAAGCCGGTCAGCGCCGAAATGCCCAGCTCCACTACCGGCCAGAGATAGACGGTGGCGATGGCGAACATGCCAACCAGCGGCAGCATCACGATCAGCACCAGCTTACTGTTGCCGTAGATCGACAGCGCGCCGCGAAACTCAATCCCAACCACGCGATTATGGACAAAGGCGACAGCGCAGCCAAGGATAATCCCAAGGAATACGCCCATATCGATAACCTGAAAACCGAAGATAAAGGTTTGTCCGCTGCCGTACAGTTGCGCGTTGGTGGCTCCGGTCGCCAGGCGATGGGTGAGGGTTAGCCAGCTATTATTCGCCGCCAGGTACATCAGCCAGGTCATGGCCGCCACGAAGGCCGCTTCGGCCTTGCGGGTTTTCGCCAGACCGCTGGCCAGCCCAAGGCAGAACAGAAACCCAAGATGGTTCATCAGCGCCCAGAGCATACTGGAGACAAATTTCCCCATCAGGTAGAGCCCGCTGCTTTCATCCACCCACAGCCGGTTGGTCGTCATGCTGAACAGGGCGATCAACAGGCCGATAGCTGGCAGATACAGCACCGGCCCGATCATCGCCTTGGAAAAGTCCTGAAGCTTTTTCACTCCAATCATGGTTGTCCTCTCGTCTTTGCAGACCGCTGTCATCACCTGATGAATAGGCTTATCAGACTAGGAGCAGACCACCAGGATCCCGAGCAGGAAAAGGGCCATCTGTGACGAAAGTCATATATATTATTGCTGGACAGATATATAAATATGGCGTGATTTATAGATGTGTCATTGTTGATTTTTTCGCTGCAAGATAAAAATAATCATCTAATTACATGAAGTTATTCATGGTTACCGTTGACTGGCGCCACTCCATCGAGACATCTAAAAGTGATTTATAAAAAGATTGCCACTGAACTGAGGACCCGCATCAACAGCGACGACTATGCCGTCGGCGATATGCTGCCCAGCGAAAAAGCGCTCGCCGCGGAGCTGAAGGTCTCGGTGATGACGCTGCGCAAAGCGCTGGCGCTACTGGAGGAAGAAAAGTTGATCGCGCGGCGGCACGGCAGCGGAACCTGCATTGTGCGTAAAAGTAACTATCATGGCGGGGAACTGGAGGGCTTTAACTACCAGATGCAGGTGGTGGGCGTCACCAACTACCGTAACAAAGTTATTGAATTTACGCTGCTTGATGCCCCGCCAGCCATTGCCCAGCAGTTAAAGATCCAGCCGGGGGAGAAAGTGTATTACGTCAGACGGCTGCGGCTGATCGATGAGGTCCCAATCCTGGTGGAAAACAGCTATATCCCCTTCGCCACCTTCCCCTGGCTCAGCGTGGGTAACCTCGAGCAGTCTAAGTTCAACTATTTCAAAAAAGAGTGCCATATCACCATCATCGAGAGCCACCGCAGCTATACCCCGGTGCTGGCGACCCGTGAGCAGGCGGAGCTGCTGCAGGTGGCGCCAAACAGCCTCCTGCTGCGGGTGCAGTCGATCAGCTACGCCCAGAACCGGGCGATCGTCGATTTCTCAGAGATCTACCAGAACACCAGTAAGTACAATGTGAAGCACATTACCCGCCGCTAGAGGATTCAGACCAGCCATCCCCGGGCGATCAGCTCTATCCCCAGCGCCAGCAGGAACAACAGAAAGCCCTGACGAAAGCGCTGCGGGCTGAGACGCGAGCGGATCCGCTTTCCCAGCCACATGCCGAGCAGCGCCGGCAACAGCGCCAGCGCCGACAATAGCCATGCATCATCATGCCAGCCATCGTGCAGGGCGAGGCCAGCCGCCAACGCCAGAGTGGAAAGGGTGAACGACAACCCCAGGGCCTGCACCAGCTCGTCGCGACGAAAGCCCAGCGCCTGTAGCCAGGGAACGGCCGGAATAACAAATACCCCGGTCGCCCCGGTGATAACGCCGGTCAGCCCGCCCATGAGCGGCGACAGCCACTTCTCCACGCGGCCGGAAACCTGAAACACCGGACTGCAGAGCGCATACCCGGCATAGACTATCAATGCGGCGCCAAGCGCCAGCGCCGACCACCGAGGATTGAGGCCGATCAGCAGTGAGGATCCGGCCAACGTGCCAATAATAATCCCGGTCATCATAAGCCAGAGACGGCGTACAATCTGCGCCAGCGCCGGGCCTGCCAGTAACTGCCAGAGATTGGTGAGCAGCGAGGGAAGCACCAGCAGCGCCGCTGCGGCCTGCGGCGGCATCAGCAGGCCAAGCAGGCCCATCGCCACGGTGGGCAATCCCATGCCGGTCACCCCTTTGACCAGCCCGGCGGCAATAAAGATCAACAGGAAAGAGATCGTGTGTAAATCGAACATTATGGCTCACTTTTCAGGGTATAAAGGGGCATTGAAACAGCTGGTCGTGAGGGCCACAATGCGGTATGTTGGCCATAGACTACGGAAAAACCGAAGGTAAAGGAGGGCCTGATGCGACTGGATCTGGCCGATCTGCGGCTATTTATCGCCATCGTGGATACCGGTAGTATCACCGGCGGAGCGGCGAATGCCCATCTGGCCCTGGCGTCCGCCAGTGAGAGGCTGCGCAAGATGGAGGCCGAGATCGGCGTGCCGCTGTTGCACCGTCATGCCCGCGGGGTGACGATGACAGAGGCCGGGGAGGTACTGGCGCGCCATGCCCGCCCGCTTCTTGCGCAGCAGCAGCGTCTGCGCCAGGCGATGCACGCCTTCGCCTGCGGTCAGCGGGGGACGCTGCGCCTGTTCGCCAACACCTCGGCGATGTCGGCCTTTCTGCCGGGGAAGCTCGCCGCCTGGATGGCAGCGCACCCGGCGGTGCAGATCGAAACCGAAGAACGCACCAGCGCGGATATCGTCAGCTGTATCCTGGCGGGCGTGGCGCAGGCCGGAGTGGTGTCCGATGCGGTCGACCCCGGGCCGCTGCGCCTCGATCCCGTCGCTGACGACCCGCTGGTGCTGATCGTGCCGCCAGCTCGCCCTCTGGCCGAAAAACAGGAAGTGGCGTTTGCGGCGGTGCTCAACGAGCCGTTGGTCGCCCTCTATCAGACCAGTGCGCTACAGCAGCATATCGAACAGCACGCAGCTGAACTCGGCCAGGCGCTAAACGTTCGGGTCAGGATGAGCCATTTTGCAGGGCTTTGCGAGATGGTGGCGCACGGCGCCGGCGGGGCGATCCTGCCGCGCGTTATTGCCGAGCGTTACCGGCAGCGCTATTCGTTTGCCGTCATCGGGTTACAGGACCGCTGGGCGCAGCGCCGTTTGTGCCTGTGCTACCAGGATGACGCCAGCCTGTCGCCAGCGATGCGCCGCTTACTGGAATGGCTTCGTCAGCCTTGAGAATATCAGTGACAGTGTCACTTTTCATGCCCGTTATTGCTACTGACATCCGTGCCAGAGATGCGATAGTAGAGGTCCGCTTTTATTAAGACGCGAATCAGGACAGACAAGATGAGTACATTACCAAAGGTCGCGGTGCTGGGACTCGGCGCCATGGGACACGCTTTTGCCAGTAACCTGCTGAAAAACGGCTTTACCGTTGCCGGCTGGAACCGTTCGCCAGCCCGCGGCGAAGATTTACAGGCGCATGGGTTATCTCTGCACGCCACGCCGCAGCAGGCGGTGGCCGATGCCGAGGTGATCATCAGTATGCTCGCCGACGGCGAGGCCACCCTCGAGGTACTGGCGCAAATCGCGCCCGCCTGTCAGCCGCAGGCGATCTATTGCCAGATGGGCACCATTGGCCTGCCGGAGACCCGGCAGGCCATCGCGTTGTTGCGGGAACTTCAGCCAGCGATGACCTATATCGATGCCCCGGTGTCGGGGACCAAAGCCCCAGCGGAGAAGGCACAGATCCTGGTGCTCGCCAGCGGAGATCGGGAAAAGGGCGCCGCTGCCGAACCGGTGTTTGCGGCTATCTCCCGCGGGACGCAGTGGTTTGGCGAGGCGGGCAACAGCCAGAAAATGAAGCTGGTCCTCAATGCCTGGCTGATTTCGATGATGCAGGGCATCGCGGAGAGCGCCCAGCTGGCGAAGACGCTGGGCTTCACCCCCGACCAGCTGTGGAGCGCCCTGGAAGGCGGCCCGCTGGCGGCGCCCTATGTCAAAGTGAAACTGGACGCCATCGCCAGCGAGCAGTTTACCCCGCAGATGCAGCTGGCGCATGCCCTGAAAGATGCCCGGCTGGCGCTTTCCCTGGCCGAGCCGCACACCATGCCGGGGCTGGAAAACATCGCCGAACTGTGGCAGCAGGCGGCGGACGCGGGATATGCCGGAGAGGATTTGTCTGCGGTATATCAGTGGCTGTCGCCGTCGTCAAAAGCGTAATTTCCTACCCACGCCAGGAAAGAAGTGGCCATGGTGGCCACTTATCCTGGCGGATGGGGCATCAATTCGAATCTACCGTACGTTAGCTTAAGCTATCAATCCATTCGCTCTGGCGCGGATTCAGCCGGCGATAACAGTGTACCGACACCGCCAGCTGCGTCAGGTCGGTGAAGACCATCGGATCGAGCTGTATATGCTTTTTAATTTGCTGCAGCCGATAGGTGAGCGTATTACGATGAATCCCCAACAGCAGCGACGTTTTGCCCGGTTCGGCATTATTGGCAATAAAGCTGCTCAGGGTATCCAGCAGCACTTCGCCGGAATCATGCTCAAGCAGCTGGCGTACGTTATTGATAAAAAAATTGACCATATAGCTGTTCTCCAGCACCCTGAACAGGCAGAGCATTGCCATTTCGCGAAAGTAGTAGATCTGCCGCTGCGGCTGCACTTTGCTACCCACTTCGATCACCGAGCGGGCGAACCGAATGGCCTCGCGAATGTCCGGGGCGCTGTCCGCCTGCACGCCAATCCCGATATGGTAATGGCTTATCTGATTACTCAGTACAAACTCAATGCCCCGCAGCAGGGTTTCCTGGGCTTCGCTTAGCGCGTTGAGGATCAATATTTCATGGCTGCCCAGCAAAATAACGTCACTTACGCCGGAGAGCTGCGAGAATTCCCGCAACAGCGTACTCAGTATGTCGCTTAACTGATGCTGTTCGACCTGCACGGTCACTACGATCGGAACCCGCGGTGTATCAAAATCGAAACCAAGTTCCAGCAGGCGATGAAGCGCTTCTTGCCCGGCGGGTGTAGCCCCTTGTTCAAGATACTGACAAAACAAGGTGTCACGCAGACGTTGCCGCCAGTTGGTTTCCCGCATCTCTATGGCCTGGCGGACCAGCAGTTCGGCGGTGAGCACCGCCAGTTCAGCATAGCGGCTTATCGCCGCGGGATCGCCGCTGATGCCTACCACCATCACCACACGATCGTCATAGATAATGGGATGATTAATACCAGGATGCACGTTGTGAAAACGCGCGGCTTCCGCGGCGTTGTTAATACAAATGCGTTTCCCGGTGCGTATTACCTCCCGGGCGACTTCATGCTGTTCGCCGATACGATGCCGTTCACCTGAGGCAATGATCTGTCCATGATGGTCAATCACATTCACGTTATGATGAATTATCGCCATTGCCCGGGCGACAATTTCATTAGCCAGCGCTGTTGTAATAATCATACAGTTATCCGCTTATGTGCCTCTCCGCGCCACCCGCTCAGAAAGGTTCGTAGAACATTCTCCGCGGCGTCGGCGAGGAGCGGTTCGCATGTGTTCATCGACTCTGCCAGCGCCATAGGGCGCTGGCAAATAGACCACATTGCGTCAATATGGTGTTGATATAATTGCCGGCTGCTCTCATCACGCCCGCCGCAAAGGGCCACAACCGGCACGCCATGGCGTGCGGCTTTGCCTGCCACACCCACCGGGGCCTTACCAAAGGCGCTCTGCCGATCGAGCCAGCCTTCACCCACGATCGTCAGCGCGGCATCGCGAAGATGGTCGTCGGCGTTAAGCAGCTCCAGCACCAGGTCAATGCCCGGACGCAGCGTGGCGCCGGTATAGGCGATAAGCGCAGCCCCCATACCGCCCGCGGCCCCGGCGCCGGGCCGTCCGCTGACGTCGAATCCGAGGGTTTGCGTAAGCAGCTGGCTATAATGCGCCATTCCCGCCTCCAGCTCGCAGAGCGCCGCCTCGTCCGCGCCTTTCTGCGCCCCATACACCCAGGTGGCGCCATGCTCGCCAAGCAGAGGGTTAGTGACATCGCAGGAGGCCTGTATTTCGCTTTGCTGTAGACGCGGGTCCAGACCGCTCAAATCGATGCGCTGAATATGCGCCAGGTCCTGACCTGCCGCGGGAGCCGGCAGCAGGGTGCCGTCCTTACGCCAGAAGCGCGCGCCGAGCGCCTGGGCAAAACCGATGCCGCCATCGTTGGTCGCGCTGCCGCCCAGGCCGATAATCAAATGCCGACACCCGGCGTCCAGCGCCGCCTTTACCTGTTCGCCCAGCCCGTAGCTGCTGGCCTGACGCACATCCCGCTGCGCTGGCGGCGTGAGTTCGAGCCCACAGCTTTGCGCCATCTCGATAATGGCCCGCTCGCCGGGCAGGATCAGGAAATCCGCCTGCAGGGAGAGGCCATAAGGCGAGGTACAGCGCTGCTGTTGCCACACCGCCCCCTCAAGCAACGGACTATCCGCCAGAGTCGACAGCAGTCCCTCTCCGCCGTCGGACACGGGCATTTCGACCAGCTCCAGCGTCTGGTCAACCCGGCGCAATCCCTGGGCTACCGCTGCGCAAGCGGCCTGCGCGCTACAGCTACCTTTAAACGAATCTAGCGCGATAACAATCTTCATACGTTCTCCTGCGTTAATGCGCTTTGCGCGGCGTTTTATCGGTGGTCATGAGCTGTAATAACATCCCCAGCAGCGCACATCCCGCCATGGTAAAGAAGGCGTAGATATAACCCGCTGGATTTTCCCAGCCGCCGCCAAACTGAATGAGCCAGCCCATAAGCAATGGCGAAATGCCGCCGCCGATAAACATCGCCGTGGTGATAATTCCGTTAGCGGTAGAGGTGGCGCGTTCTTCGGCGGAGTCCGACGCCATGGCGTAGTAGATAGGCCACACGGCATTGGCCACCAGGCCAAAAAATAGCTGAATGGCGATAAGGCGCGGCATATTGGTGGCGAAATAGAACAGCGCAATGCCGATACTCATCCACAGACCGCAGACGATCAGGGTTCGTTTACGGCCAAAGCTATCCGACAGCCAGGGCCAGATTACCTGACCCAGGGTACCGGTAAGCGTGAAGATAATACTCAGCCCGGCGGACGCCGCCAGCGACAGGCCGGAGACGTGATAAAGATACGGGGGCAGTACAACGTTAATGCCCATATAGACGATTTGCGTCAGCAGGGTATTGCCCGCCGTCAGCGAAATATTGCGGTTGCGCAGGGTGCGTAAAAAGGTCTTCATCCCTTCGCCTTTGGCGACATGGCTGCTTTCCTGCGTCGCCGGGCGCGTCAACCCCTGGCTGTCGATATGCTGATAAAGCGTGTTGATGCGGTCGGCGGTAGAATATTTTGCCCAGAAGATCATTAGCGGGATGGCGACGAGCAGCGCCAGCAGGAAGCAGTAGCGCCAGCTGCCTTCGCCAAACGTGGCAAGCACCAGGCTTGCCACCACGCCGCTCAGCAGCGCGCCAATCGGATAGCCGGTATGATGCACCCCCAGCGCAAAACCGCGCTTCTCTTTCGGCCACCACTCCGCGGTGTTGCTGACGCCGACGGGTTCGCCCCAGCCGGCCCCAAGGTTGACGCCCACGCGCAGCAGCACAAAGGCCGTCAGCCCGTGGCTGATCGCTTTTATCCCGGAAATAAAAGACAGCGCGGTATAGCCCAGCACCAGCGGTACCTGAAAGCGCGCTCGTTTCCAGCCAGACCCGTAGCGATCGCTCCAGATGGAGCCGGGAATATCCAGCACCGCAAGGGCTACCATGATCAGGGCGACGATATTGCCCCACTGTTCCGGCGAGAGCGAGAACTCCTTAGAGATGACCGGGCCAAGGCGCAGGATCATCTCGCGATCGTAGGCGTTAAGCACCCAGATTAGCCAGCAAACCAGTAGCGAAACCCAGGAGAAGCGATGTATCAGCCGCTTTTTGCCACGTTGTTCACCGGCAGGTGTGTGATTGATTGTTGTCATAGTCGTGTTTACTCCGCGGCGTCGCGACAGCATGATGCGCGCCGCCTGGTGTCAGGGTCAGAGTCAGTTCGCCGGGTATTATTGTTATCGCGGCGAGCCGGTGGTTCGTTTAGCCGGCGAAGCGCCGTTCCGCTACGCCGGTCACGCCCAGGTCGTAAATGGCGAACAGGCTGCCGCGCAGCTGATTATCTTCCGGGAAGCGCGGCAGGGGCGGCTGCGCCATGGAGGTGACGTACAGCACATCAAGGTTTTCGCCGCCGAACATCACGCTGGTCACTTTTTTCACCGGCATCTCAATGATGCGATCGACCTTGCCCTCCGGGGTATAGCGCACCAGCTTGCCCGCGTAGACCAGCGCGTTCCACAGATAGCCTTCGCTGTCCACGGTGGCGCCGTCCGCCGCGCCGCCTTCGCTGCGATCGACATGGCAAAAGACCCGTTCGCCGGAAAGATCGCCGGTCGCGGTGTTGTAGTCCCAGGCGCAGATTTCGCCCGTCCAGGTATCGGCAAAATAGAACGTCTCGCCGGAGGGGCTCCAGCAGGGGGCGTTAGAGACGATAATGTCTTTCTTCAGCACGTGCAGTGACAGATCGGCGTCCAGGCGATATAGCGCGCCGCTCGGTTCCTCTTCGCGCATATCCATTGACCCGAACAGAAAGCGTCCCTGACGATCGACTTTGCCGTCGTTGAGCCGGTTAAAGGGTCGGTCCGCTTCCGGATGGTGCAACAGCGTCAGCTCGCCGCTAGCGAAGTCGAGCAGATGAACGCCATTCTGCAGCGCCACCACCGCGCCTTCGCCGTTCTGGCGCAGGGCGAAAGAGCCAATTTTCTGTCGCACGTCCCAGCTCTTAATCGCGCCGCCCTGCGCGTTGCAGGCGAACAGGCGCCCGTCGAGGCTGTCCACCCACCAAAGACGCTGCTGTTCGACATCCCAGACCGGGCTTTCGCCGAGTCGGGTTTTTAAATCCAGTAACACTTCAATGCGCATAATGGCCTCCTGATTACACTTTTTCACCGTGGGCCTGTTTCGCCGATACGGAGCCTGGGGATGAGGAACTTTTGAGAAACAGGGACACCAGCGCGCCGATAATCAGTAGCGCGACAGCGAACCATAAGCCGGACGTTGCCGCACCGGTGCGGTCCTCAAACGCGCCGAGAATAAACGGCCCGAGAAAGCCCCCGCACAGCCCGAGGCAGTTGAGCAGGCCGAAGCTGCCCGCCAGCATATGCCCGCTCATGATGAACGGGAGCCAGTTAAAGATGATGGATTGCATAGCGAAGAACATGAAAGCGGCCAGCGAGAAGCCAAGCAGCGCCACAGCGTGGCCGGCAATGGCGCCAATCGCCATGCCGGTCGCCATGACCAGATATCCGGCCATCAGCATGCTGCGGGAACGCTGTTCCGTGCGGGCGAATCGCGGCAGCAGGATCCCACCCGCGGCGGCGGCAATCCACGGGATGGCGGTCAGCAGACCAATCTGCAGCGGAGTAAGCTGGCCCCAGCTACCGATGATCCCCGGCAGGAAATAACTCAGGCCGTAAACCGAAAACTGGTGGGTAAAGTAAATCAGCACCAGCAACAAAAACACTCGGGTGGACAGCGCGGTTTTCAGGGAGAAACGGCTCGGCGTATGGCGCGTTTCCTCGGCTTCTTTCGCCAGTACCGCGTTAATGGCTTGCACATCGTCGCTGTCCAGCCAGCGGGCGTCGGCTGGTTTATCCGGCAGTCTGCGCCAGACGACGAACGCCAGCGCTATCGCAGGCAGCCCTTCGATAAAGAACATCCACTGCCAGCCGTGCCAGCCGGACATGCCATCAAGGCTTAATAACAATCCGCCCAAAGGCGCGCCGATAATATTGGCCAGACAGACCCCCAGCAGGAACAGGCCGGTGGCTTTTGCGCGCTCTTCGCGGCCAAACCAGAGGGTGAGGTAGTAAATAATGCCCGGATAGAGTCCCGCTTCGGCGGCGCCGAGCAGAAGGCGCATCACGTAAAAGGACGTAGGCCCGGTGACAAACGCCATACCGCAGGAGAGGATGCCCCAGGTAATCATGATGCGAGCTATCCAGCGCCGTGCGCCAATCCGGGTGAGAAACAGGTTACTGGGGATCTCCAGCACTGCGTAGGTGAGAAAAAACAACCCGGCCCCGAGGCCGAATGCGGTTGCGGAAAGGCCGATATCCACCGACATGGTCGCTTTCGCCATGCCAATATTGGTACGATCAATAAAGCTGATGATGTACGCCACGATAAGCAGCGGCATCAAATGGCGGTAGATTTTTTTATGGGTGCGTTGCAGCTGCGTCCCGTTTACCGCCTTTTCATTTATTGCGGACATGGTTATTATTTCCCCGTATTCGTGGTCAGAAGCCTTGCCGGGATCGAGACGATCCCGTTCGTCAGCTCACAGGTTGTCGCCGGGTGCTGACCCGAACGACGCCCGGCCCGAAGCCCCACTTCGGGCCGTCTTTTGCTAAGCGCCTTCGCGCTCGAACAGCATAGAAATCCCCTGGCCGCCGCCGATGCACATGGTGACCAGACCAGTGCGTGCGCCGCTGCGCGCCATTTCATACATCAGTTTGACCGGCAGAATCGCACCGCTGGCGCCTACCGGGTGGCCGAGGGCGATCGCGCCGCCGTTGACGTTAACGCGGGCCGGGTCGAGACGCAGATCGTTCATCACCGCCAGCGCCTGAGCGGCGAAGGCCTCGTTGAGTTCAATTAAATCAATGGACTGCACATCTATATTGAGACGGTCCATCAGGCGTCGGGTAGCGGGAGAGGGACCAAACCCCATAATCTCCGCTCCGCAGCCGGCGACCGCCCAGCCGCGAATGCGCATGCGCGGGGTTAAGCCGCGTTTTTCCGCCTGCTGGCGGGTCATCATCACCAGCGCCGCCGCGCCGTCGTTAATGCCCGATGAGTTGGCCGCCGTCACCACGCCGTCGGCTTTAAACGCCGGACGCAGCGTGGCGAGCTTTTCACGCGGGGTGTCGCGCGGGTGTTCATCGGTCGCAAACAGGCGGGTCGCTTTTTTGCCGTCCGGCACCTCAAGGGCCAGGATCTGCTCGCGAAAGCGACCCTCCGCGATCGCCTTCAGCGCCTTCTGCTGGCTCGACCAGGCAAAATCGTCCATCGCTTCGCGGGTAATACCGAAGCGTTGCGCGACGTTTTCCGCGGTGATGCCGTTGTGATAAGGGCTTTCCGGCCAGGTGAGAATGGAGATCAGGCCATCTTCCAGCTCGCCATGGCCCATGCGATAGCCATCGCGCGCTTTACGCAGGTAGTAGGGCAGCTGGGTCATATTTTCAGTGCCGCAGGCGACGACCACCTCGGCCTGGCCGCTTTGCAGCTGCATCATGCCGTCCGCCAGGGCCTGAAGTCCGGAGCCGCACTGGCGGTTAACGGAATAGGCGGTGCTCTCCTGCGGGATCCCCGCGCGCAGCTGACAGATGCGGGCGATAAAACCGCTTTCGGCGATTTGCCCGACGTTGCCGACGATCGTTTCGTCGATATCCTGCGGCGCAATCCCGGCGCGGGCGATCGCTTCGCGAATGACGGCGGCCCCAAGGTCATGCTGATGGGTATGTTTAAGACTGCCGTTAAACGTGCCAATAGCGGTACGGACGCCGCTGACAATCACAATATCATTAGCCTGGGTCATTGTTTTTCTCCTTACAGCACCATGCCGCCGCCGACGTTAATCACTTCACCATTGATATAGCGCGCGCCATCGGACGCCAGAAACGCCACGCACTCGCCGACGTCTTTCGCCTCGCCGGCATAACCCGCGGGGATTTTGCTGATCATGATTTGCCAGACGTTTTCCGGTACGCCGCGCGTCATGTCGGTATCGATAAAGCCCGGGCAGATGGCATTCACCGTGACACCTTTTTTCGCCAGTTCGCGGCAGGCGGTTTTGGTCATTCCCACCACGCCGGCTTTTGACGCCGAATAGTTGGTTTGCCCGACGTTGCCAAGCCAGCTGGCGGAAGCGATATTGATAATGCGGCCCGCACCGCGCTCGCGCATGCGGATAGCGGCCTGCTGCATACAGAGGAAAGTGCCTTTCAGGTTAACGTCGATAACCGTGTCCCAGTCCGCTTCCGTTAATTTGTGCAGCATGGCGTCGCGGTTGATTCCGGCGTTATTCACCAGAATGTCTACCGGGCCAAACGCCTCTTCGGCCTGGGAAAACAGGGCTTCGACCTGCGTTTTTTCAGCGATATTGCAGCTGATAAACAGCGCCTGTGCGCCCGATTCGCGCAGGGAAGCGGCGGCGGCTTCGCCGTGTGCATCACGATCGGCGATAATCACTCGCGCGCCTTCCCGCGCAAGCACCTGGGCAATGCCAAAGCCGATACCGCGTGCGGCGCCGGTGACAATGGCGGTTTTACTGGCAAGTTTCATAGCAACGTTCCTTATGAGTCAGAGGATGAATTCCGGGACAGATGTTCCGCGAGACCGCAGGGCGGCGGGGCGAACAATCGGCTGTCCATAACCTGAAGATCCGCGGCGATCGCCGGATGAAAATCCATTTGCGCCAGGATGTCGCGCTCAAGATCGATGCCGGGGGCGATTTCCGTCAGCACCGGTCCTTCCGGGCGCAGTTCGAAAACCGCCCGTTCGGTGACGTAATGCATGGTTTGTCCTTTGGCGCGGGCCAGTTCGCCGTTGTAAGAAATCTGGTTTACCCCGGCGACGAATTTACGCACTTCGCCTTCGCGGCGGATATGCAGCGCCCCGTGTTCACAGGCGATCTCCAGCCCCTTGGCGGTAAAAGAGGAGCAGAACACGACGTGGCGGGCATTCTGGGTGATATCGATAAAACCGCCCGCGCCGGGGCAGGATGCGCCGAGCCGTGTGGCATTGACGTGCCCGTGCGGGTCCATCTCGCCGGCGCCCATAAAGGTGATGTCGACCCCTGCGCCGTTGTAGTAGAGCATTTGATCCTGGTGGCTAATCATCGCGCTCAGATTACGGCCGATACCAAAATCCACGCCACCCGCCTGCTGCCCACCGTAGATCCCTGACTCGACGGTGATGGTGACCTGCTCGCCGAGCTGTTCCTCGTGAATGATGGCGCCAATCACGTCATTGGGAATACCGGTGCCGAGATTGATGACGCAGCCGGGGGTCAGATAGCGGCAGGCAATCCGCCCGATAAGCTTGCGCAGGTCCAGCGGCAGCGGCGCATTCTGCGCGGCGGGCAGCTGGATATCGCCGCACAGCGCTGGGTCGAAGGCCCAGCTTGAAGTCTGGCGGTGATCCGTCTGCGGCTCTTCGCATACCACGATGGCGTCGATCAGGTTGCCGGGAACGGTGATGCTTTTCGGATGCAGCGAGCCTTTCGCTACGCGATATTTCACCTGCGCCAGCACCTTCGCCCCGTAGCGTCTGGCGGCGAGAACGGCGTGCAGGACTTCCAGCTTCATCACCTCTTCATCGGTCGTGAGGTTACCGTCTTCATCAGCATGGGTGCCGCGCACAATGACCACGTCCAGAGGAAGAGCCGGATAAAACAGATATTCGTCGCCGCGAAACGTGACGTGCTCGATCAGATTGGGTCGTTCGCGGGTGCGGGCGTTCATCCTTCCGCCCTCTATGCGCGGATCGACAAAGGTACCGAGACCGACGGGGGAAAGCCGCCCCGGCAGTCCGGCGGCCATCGCGCTATAGAGATGAACGATCTGCCCCTGCGGCAGGCACCAGGCTTCCACTTCGTTGTTGTTGATCATCGCCATCCAGCGCGGCGCCAGGCCCCAGTGCGAACCGATAAGGCGGGTCACCATACCCGGATGGGCAAAGTGCTGGATACCGCGCTGGCGATCGCTTTGCCCCGCGGCATGCAGTAGCGTCAGGTCACGCGGTTCGCCCGCGGTCAGAAAGCGCGCTTCGATGGCGCTTAAAATGGACTCCGCCGCGCCGATAAGCGTCATCCCGACGGTGCAGACGGTGTCGCCGCTGGCGACCCACCGCGCCGCCTCATGGGCGTCGATAAATTTGCTGCTCACTTTTTATCCTCCGTTGATAGCGTGATGATGGATTCTGCGAGACGCGTTTTGAGCTGCTGTTTGCTCACTTTGCCGTTGTGGGTACGCGGTAAAGCACGGGTGAAAATAATGCGCGCCGGTAGCTTAAAACGGGCGATTTTGACCTTCAGCCAGTCGAGGATCTCTTCGCTGGTCAGGTGATGCTGGCCATCCGGCACGATAAACGCCACGGGCTCTTCGCCGTAGACCGGGCTGGGGGTCGGGATGACGGCAACTTCCCGTACTCCCCGATAGGTAGAGAGAATGTTTTCCAGCTCCAGTGAGTAAATTTTCTCGCCGCCGCGATTGATCATGTCCTTGCTGCGGTCTTTGATGTACAGCCAGCCTTCGTCGTCGAGATAGCCCAGATCGCCGGTACAAAACCAGCCCTGCGCATCGCAGCTCGGGCGTCGCTCGCTGTGCTGCCAGTATTCGCGGATCACCACATCGCCTTTTAGCCAGATATGGCCGATTTGTCCGGCGGGGAGGGGCTGCTGGCGATCGTTGCGGATGGTAATGGCGAGACCCGGGATCGCCTGACCTGAACTGCCGCATTTATCGCTGCCCCAGACGTCGCCCGGAAAAATCGTCGCAGGCGAGGTCGTTTCGGTGAGGCCGTAGATCGGCTGAATCGCGGTATGCGGGAACAGGGTTTTTAACTCCTTGATCAGTCCATCGCTCAGGTGGCCCGCGCCGCAGGCAATCGTGCGCAATGCCGGAAAATCGCCGGGATGGCTGGCGCTCTGCTCACGCGCAGCCTGGCAAAGAAGGATAAAAATGGTGGGCGAGCCGTGCAGAAAGGTAATGTTCTGCTCGCGCAGGGTGGTGATCACCTGCGGGGCATTGAACCGATGCTGCAGCCAGATGCTCGCGCCGAGGCTAATAAACAGCGCCAGCAGCGCCGACAGGCCGGTGATGTGATAGATAGGCACCGCCAGGATGGTGCTATCCGCGGCGGTGAGATTCAGTTTTTGCGTATAGGCGTCAATCGCGCAGAGCAGGTTATTGTGGGTGATAATCGCCCCTTTAGGCTCTCCGGTGGTGCCGGAGGTGAACATCATCACCGCCGTATCGTCGCGGTTAACCGGGACCGGCGGGCGGGTCAGCGGTTCGGGAAGGCAGAGCGCCTGCCATTCGCTGAGTGAAACCGCACGCGCGTCGGGGGTGTTTTTCAGCCAGTCCTGCACGGTCGCATCGAACAGGACAACCCGGGGAGCGATATGGCCTACCAGCGCCTCGCTTTCGGCCTGCTTAAGCTTGGTGCTGAAAGGCACCACTTCGATGCCCAAACCCAGCGCGGCAAAAAGGACTTCGCAAAAAGCGGGGTGATTGCCCCAGGCCAGCAGAATACGGTCGCCTTTGCGCAGCGACCAGCCGCGATCAAGCTGCGCCATCGCCCGCTGTACCCGCAGATGAAAATCGCGGTACAGATAGCGCCGATCCTCAAACGCCAGCGCCAGGGCATCCGGGCTGCGGGCGGCGCTGTGGCTCAGGGCCTGGTACAGATTCTGGAAGTCGGCGGAGGTGCTGTTCATGTGTCTCTCCTGATATCGCGTATTGAGTAGGAGTAGTCTGGGGAAATTCAGGAGAGGAAATTGCCGAATGGCTCACAATAGAAAATCAACAAAACAGAAGCAATTTTGTAACATTGCACAATGGGCAGGAGAGACCGGGTGGGGGAGAGATATCCGCGAATCAAACCGACGTGAATAATGCCAGAGGACGCTATCTTTTAGACCCGTATTAACCGGGCCTAAAAGAGTGAAGGGGTCAGCCCTGCCGCTTAGCGTTTACAGGCATCGAACTCGAGCCGTTCGCCATCGGGGCCGCGAATAAGCAGGAAGCGCACGTTGTCTTCTTCTATCGGCCCTTCATCGAGCGGATAACCGAGCGCCGCCAGCCGCTGCTGCACCGCATCCAGGTCGCTGACTAATGATTACCAAATCGCCCGGGAGCCTGAGGCCAGTGCCTCGATTCAAACTATTCTGCTGGGGGGATCGTTAAGAAGGGATACCACTGCGTGGTGGCGATCAACGGACGTTCCATTCTCGACACGCTAAATGTCGATAAAGCATTTATGGGCACCAATTCGCTGTCGCTGAAACACGGCGCCTGCGTGGCCGATATCATGCTGGCAGAAACGAAGAAAGCCGCAAGGGTGGCCACGGGGCACTGCGCATTTGCTCGGCGTGATGACCATTTCAATATGCAGATTGTGGCTGGCTGGCAAACCAGCGCGCAGAAAGTGCTGGCAGATCAATGGATGTCCAGAATTCAGCACATCATGCCCTCCCTGAGTGAAGGCATGTCTTACCCTGCTGTCGTGGGGTCAGAAGGTCAGGAGCGTGCCCGGAACTTTTACGGCCCGTCGCTGGAAAGGCTGCTCAGGCTGAAAAAGCAGTTTGATCCTGACAATCGTTTCCGGGCCCCCTACGGCCTGTTCTGACGTTTCGGCCGGGACGTCAGGCCGGATGGCGCCGCCCGCGGGCGGCGTGAGCGTTCTATTCTGAGGTCAGTTCATGGCTTTCAGCCAGGAGTTCGTGAATTTCTGAGGGCGTCACCGGGCCTGCCAGTACCACACTAACCCAGTGCTCTTTATTCATATGGTAGGCGGGTAAAATACCCTCTTTCCTGCGAAGCGACCCGATATGCTCAGGTCTGACCTTCACTTCCAGCACGTCAACCTCTTCCTCGCTTTTAAGACCCAGTTTTGTACCGGGTACGTTCATGACAATACCAAACCATTTTTCACCATGGTGATGACGCAGCACTACATAGTGAGGCAAATTACTCCATAAATATTCCGGCTCGGACTTAAAGTGCTCCCGGGCATATTTGAACAATGTTTCTCTTTTCATATCCGGCTCCTGGATTGTTTTAGTGACAGGTCAAACAGGTGAGCACGATCCCCTGACTCTGAAAATGCCCGTGCCGCTGCCGCGCCAATACCGCTCCCGGCGCCGGTAATGATGATGTTACGTTCTGAATGGGGCATAGCACTCTCCTTAAGTCGTCTGAATGAAAAAAAAGTATAGGAATGGCTTGCCGGGAAGAAAATGCGTCAAAATGCAGTTCAGAAGTGAAGTTTTGTCATGAATTAACTGTCTGTTGCTATAGTCTGTGCGGACAACTTTTACGGATCGGGTTTACAGATGAATCTTTTCAACGGCATTGAAGCCTTCATACAGGTGGCAGAAAAGGGGAGCTTTGCAGGTGCTGCGCGCCAACTGAACCTTTCACCGTCTGCGGTCAGCAAACTTGTTGCGCGCACTGAAGATGCTCTGGGTACCGTGCTGTTCAACCGCAACACGCGCAGCCTGAGCCTGACGCCGGAAGGCCAGCTTTTCCTGAAAAGAGGCCGGGTGATCCTCAGTGAAATGGCTGCGGCCAAGGCGGATATTGCAGCAGCGGCCGGCACGCCGCGCGGTCAGCTTAAAATCAGCATGCCGAATATCACCTCTTTTTTTCTGCCGCTGATTGGCGGTTTCCAGGAGGCGTATCCCGAAATCGATCTGGAGCTGGATTTCAGCGATCGTGTCGTTGACGTGATTGATGAAGGTTTTGACGTGGTATTTCGCGTGGGGCAGTTGTCTGACTCAAGGCTAACCTCCCGGCAGGTTGCCCGTATCAATATGCAGCTAGTAGCGTCACCGGCGTATGCGGCGAAGAATGGTCTGCCCGACTCGGTCGAAAGCCTTGCGCACCATCACTGCATCCAGTACCGCTATCCCACCACGGGACGGCTGGAAGCCTGGCCCCTTCCTGAGGAGTACAGAGGAAGCCTGAGTTTTTCAAAACGGCTGGTATGTAACAGTGCCGACGCCCGATTAGGTCTGGCGCTCCAGGGGCACGGAATTGCTCTTATGCCCGACCTGCTGTCCGCGCCTTATCTCGCCTCAGGCGATCTGGTTGTGGTTCTGGGGCAGTCTGTGCAAAAAGAGTATCAACTGCACCTGCTTTGGCCCACGAACAAGCATGCCATGCTGCGCCTGCGTGAATTCGTCGACTATTTCCACCATCACCTTTCCTGAACGCGCGGGAGGAATCAACGGCCCGGCTTCGCCCGGTTCACTCGCAGCGTGATAGACCAGCGCGGATACTTCACTGGAGGTACGGCGTGCTGCCATCCCCAGCGGGCCTCGCCGTCGAGCTTATAAATCGAGCGGGGCATTACTTCAAGGCTGACCTTCCGGTGGCTTGTCAGCACGTCGGGCGGCCAGGGCCTGAAGCGGATCGTTGCCGGGTTGCCCAGAGAAATACCGACGATGGTTTCATAGACCGGGACGTCGCGGTGCCATCCCAGCTGCGTGCCGGACAGGTATTCGGTGACGAGCAGATGAGAAATCGCCCCGTGCTCAATCTTCAGCCAGTCGGCGACGCGGTTTCGCAGCGGAACCAGACGTGCATCAAGCGCCGGACTGGGCTTGACAGTATGCGTGTTGAAATCATTAAGCCCGCCGAAGCTGAGAATGCGGACTTTTGATTCATACTCTTTATACCGTGCAGGCATGAGAGGCAGCGTGGCGATAATCTCCAGCAGCCCTTTCTCTTCTTCCGGCGTGAGAAAATCGGCCTGATAAATCAGCCCCGGAATGGAGGGCAGCGCTTCGTCTGCAAACAAATCAAACTGCATGTATCCTCCGAAACCATCACTAAACCTGACCGATATTACTCGTCAGGATCGCCATTCCTTTTTTTTAGCCTGGCCGCCAGCCAGGGCGCGGTGAGGCTGTGTTTACTGCGGCTGACCTCTTCCGGCGTGCCGGTCGCAACAATGCGTCCGCCGTTTTCGCCCGAGCCGGGACCGAGATCGAGTACCCAGTCGGCTTCTGCGGCAATGCGCATATCGTGCTCCGCCATGACCACCGTATCGCCGCGCTGAACCAGCCTGTCGAGAACCCGCATCAGCTTGTCCATATCCGCCGGATGCAACCCCGTGGAGGGCTCGTCCAGCAGATAGAGCGTTTTACCCCGCTGTACGCGCTGCAGCTCCCAGGCGAGCTTAATGCGCTGGCATTCGCCGCCGGACAGTTCGGTGGCGGGTTGTCCCAGTTTCAGGTATCCGAGACCAAGCGCGGCAAGCGCGGCCAGGGAGCGCTGGATGGAGTCATTATTTCTGAACACCTCAACGGCTTCGTCAACGGTGAGGTCCAGCACGTCCGCTATCGTTCTGTTATGCCAGCGGACCTGGAGCGTTTCCTCATTGTAGCGCCGTCCGCCGCAGGCAGAGCAGGGCGCGCTTGCCTCGGGCATAAACATCAGTTCGATAGTGATCTGTCCCTGTCCTTCACAGGAGGGGCAGCGGCCGGCGGGCAGGTTAAAGGAAAAGCGGCTGGCGTCAAAATTCCGCTTTTTCGCCTCGTTGGTATCGGCAAATAGCTTGCGCACGGTATCAAAGAAGCCGGTATAGGTTGCCAGGTTAGAGCGCGGTGTGCGCCCGATGGGTTTCTGGTCGATGCGAACCAGACGTTTCAGGGAGGTCCCGCCTGCCGTGATCTTACCCTGTACCTCCGGCACCAGGTTGTCTTCCTCTGACTCATCATCCTCCGGGGTTTTGTCTAGTCGCTGAAGCAACGCCGGGAGCACCCGGGCCAGAAGGGTGGACTTGCCCGAGCCGGATACGCCGGTGATGGCGGTCATCCGTTCAAGAGGGATGCGGACATCCAGCCCGTGAATGTTATTGCAGGTGATTTGCTCAAGCTCCAGCCAGCGTTCGGGAAGTCGACGCCGGCGCAGGCCCGGACGGTGTTTGTCGAAGAGGTAGCCTGCGGTAGGCGAGCGGGAAATCCGTGCCATCCCGGATGGCGCGCCGTTATAAACGATCTCACCACCCAAGCGCCCGGGGCCCGGCCCCACCTCCGTGAGCCAGTCGGCTTCGGCGATAACGTCCAGATTATGTTCGACAATAACCAGCGAGTTACCGGCCTCCAGAAGCAGACGCAGGGATTGGAGGAGGGCGCGAACATCTTCCGGATGCAGGCCGGCCGCGGGCTCGTCGAGCACGTAGATCACGCCAAACAGACGGGAGATAAGCTGCGTGGCCAGTCGGATACGCTGCAGCTCACCGGACGAGAGCATGGTAGTCCGGCGACCCAGAGAGAGGTGGCCGAGGCCCAGCCTTTCGAGCTGGTCGAGGCGGCCGCAGATATCGGTCGTCATCCTGATGACGGCCTCCCGCAGCGCGGCTTCGCCAGGCATATGCGACGAATGGCCTTCGGCAAAGGGTAAAAGCAACGCCTTTAACTGCGTTATCGTCAGCTCACCCATTTCGGCAATGTCGTGGCCCGCGAAGGTGTAAGCCAGGGCATTTCTGTTGAGCCGCTTGCCGTGGCATTCGTTGCACGGTCCCACGGTGATGAAGCGGGAGAGGCGTTTTTTCACTGAGTCCTTACCGCCCGAATAGCTCTGAAGAAGATATTTTCTGGCACTGGTATAGGTACCGGTATAGGCGGGCTCGGTACCTGCCGCGATCGCCTCCCGGCGCTGCTCCGCATTCAGCCCCATAAAAATCGGCACTGACGGCTGTTCGTCGGTGAAGAGGATCCATTCCCGATCTTTTTCAGCCAGCGTTTCCCACGGGGCATCGATGTCGTAGCCCAGCGAATCAAGGATTGAACGCAGGTTTTTTGCCTGCCAGCCGTTGGGCCAGGAGGCTATTGCCCCTTCGCGGATGCTAAGCGACCCGTCAGGGACAAGCGCGTCGGCCTTAACTTCATGCACCATGCCCATGCCCTGACAGGCAGGGCAAGCGCCCTGCGGATTATTGGGTGAGAAGGCCTCTGCCGGCAGGAACGGGATGTCAGCGGGATGGAGGCCGGCACGGGAAAACAGCAGCCTGAGGGTGACGGAGATCCGCGTCAGGCTGCCGACCGTTGAGCGTTCCTGCGCGCCGGCCCGGCTCTGCTGTAGGGCCACAGCAGGCGGCAACCCGTCTATGCCGTCCACGTCTGGTGCCGAAGCCTGCTCAATCAGGCGCCGCGCGTGCGGCGCGACGGACTCCATAAACCGTCGCTGCGCTTCGGCGTAGAGTGTGTCAAACGCCAGGGAGGATTTACCCGATCCGGATATCCCGGTAAAAACCACCATGGCATCACGGGGAAAGGTGAAGGAAACGTCCCGGAGGTTATGCGTCCTGGCTCCATGTACAGTGACGCCGGTACGGATATCCTCAGGCTGTGCATTTATGCTTTGTGATGGTTTTTCTGATGACATTGGTTCCCCTGATAATGCGTCAGTCTGTCGATATTATTAGTTTCGCCTTTCACGTAAGAGCTCCGCTCTGACTGAAAAGGGCCGGACAGACGGCATGAGAAAAGAACTTCAAGGTTAGTCCCAGGACGCGTATTGGACAATTGCCGGTTTCGGTAATTCAGTCGTGACGAAATGGAATGTCAGAACGGGGTAAGATGGCATAACTGCTACACCTATTTACAGGAGAAGAAGATGAACCTGGTAGACGGTATTGAGGCGTTCGTGAAAATTGCTGATCTGGGCAGCTTCGCGGCCGCCGCGCGCGAGCTGAATATTTCCCCCTCTGCCGTAAGTAAGCTGGTCAGCAAAACAGAAGAAGAGTTGGGTACGCGTCTGCTTAACCGTAACACGCGCGGTTTAAGCCTGACGCCGGAAGGCGAAATGTTTCTTGAGCGCAGCCGGGTAATACTTGATGAGCTGACAGCAGCGAAGGAGGAGCTTTCGTCTGTATCAGGCGAGCCCAGAGGCAAGTTGCGTGTGAGTATGCCCTATATCCCGTCCTTTTTCCTGCCGTTGATCAGCCGCTTTATGGAGCAATATTCGGCAGTAACTCTTGAGGTAGATCTTAGCGACAGGCTGGTTGATGTGGTGGAAGAGGGGTTCGATGCGGTAATACGCGTCGGCCAATTGTCAGACTCCCGGCTGACGGCCCGCTCGCTCGGTAACTGTGCCATGAATCTGGTAGCATCGCCGGACTACATCAGGCGATACGGGATTCCTGCCTGCGTGGAGGATCTCAGTTCCCATATCTGTATCCAGTACCGCTATCCCTCAAGTGGGCGCACGGAGCCTTGGCCACTTACGGTGAATTAAAATTTCTGTTTCGCCACAACACATACGCGACAATTTCCTGTCGTGAAATTGAAAGAAATAAAAAATCAGCAAGATTTATTTTAAAAACATTGATTCAGCAAAGTTTATTTCGTTCCTCACTGGAATGAATGTAATAGTAAGACTCAGATTCTGTCCAGACAATATACCTTATTGATATTTCAGAAGTGACAAAATGGAAATACCACTCAGAGCACAATACCTCTGGGTCTGAAAGAAAACCATACCTGACCTGTGGAAACGTTGACACTTCGTTGGAAGTAGAAATGTGGGATGGTGGCTTACAAGAACAGGAAGTGTTGGCTATCGAGAAAATAAAGGCTGCTTTTTCAGCCAACGTATCTAAGCCTGACAAGCCTGTCCGTGGCGGTTCAATTGGCGAGCAACTACAAAGCTATGGTTTTACCGGCAATGGAATGTTCCCCTGGAAAGGTTATGCAGGTTTTCGATTTGTTGAGGCAAAAAAAGAGGGTGAATTCGATTTAGTTATTGTCACACACTGCAACGTGATCATTGTTGAACTGAAAGATTGGAACCATCAGCCTGTAACCGCGCGCGGTGATACTTGGTATAAGGGTGACATGAACATGGGGCGCTCGCCCGTAAGCGTGACCCGTGCCAAAAAATCATTATAGTATGGTTATGAACAAAGTAACCGACAAACATAACGTCCTGCAAGAAGATAGGGGGATAGGTAAGTGTATGATTAATCGCATTCTGTGGGCGGTTATGAACTAAATGAACGATGAACTAAATTTAACATAATATACATTATGCGCACTCATGTTGTAGTAGCTAACTTGAGATGTCCGTCTCTGAGCAAATAGACATGTCCGCGCTACAGTCTTACCACAGCGATCACTGCTTTCAAAGATAGTTTCCCAATCAAAGGATTCTGATGACGGATCATGCACCGGCATTTTTACTTTGGATGAAGTTAACCGACTCTAAATCATTCATGACGTTGTCGACCGGCGTCTGACCACTCAGATGGCCGCGCAGCGCCTGGGTATTCCCGATCGCCAGTGCCGACGCCTTCTCTCGCGTTACAATCAATCAGGCCCACTGAGTATGCCTAACCGCCGTCGTGGATAACCCAGCAATAACCAGCTGCCTGATGGTCTTGCCCGGTACGCACTCAATATTATCCGCGAATGCTATACCGACTTTGGGCCTAGGCTGGCGTATGAGAATGTTGTCTGCTTGTGAAAAAAACTCATAACACCATTCAATGGCGCATGCTGGTTCCCTTCATACCAGTGCAATACCCTGTCACATACATAATTGCTGGCAATAAAAGAAGGAACACCGAATGAAGTATGTGAATCTGGGTCGTAGCGGGTTGAAAGTCTCCCGTCTTTGTCTCGGTTGTATGAGTTATGGCGAACCTGAACGTTTGCCTCAACCCTGGTCCCTGGATGAAAAGGCGTCACGACCGCTCATTCGTCAGGCGCTTGAAGCCGGCATTAATTTTTTTGATACCGCGAATATCTACTCGGGCGGTAGTTCAGAAGAAATTACAGGAAAAGCGCTGAGAGAGATGGCCAGACGCGACGAGATCGTTGTAGCGACAAAGACCTTCTTTCCGTGGCGCAACTCACCCAATACCGGGTTTCTTTCCCGCAAGGCCATTTTTCAGTCTATTGACGATAGCCTGATGCGCTTAGGCATGGATTATGTGGATCTCTTTCAGATTCACCGCTTTGACCACTCCACGCCTGTTGAAGAGACCATGGAGGCTCTGCATGACCTCGTTAAAGCAGGAAAAGTACGTTACATCGGCGCATCTTCTATGGAAGCCTGGCGCTTTGCAAAAATGCAGCATACCGCTGAGCGTAACGGCTGGACCCGATTTATCACGATGCAACCGCAATACAACCTGCTTTACCGGGAAGAAGAGCGCGAGATGCTGCCCCTGTGTGAAGACAAGGGCGTTGGGGTGATCCCCTGGAGTCCGATGGCACGCGGCAGGCTCACGCGCGACTGGAGTGTCACGTCCCGACGAACGCAAAACGATGCCTTTGCGTTAAAAATGTATGATATACATTGCCTTCGCTGTCGACACGGGCCCCGTCTGGCGCCGGCCCGGTGAACTGATAGGTAACAACTGAACCAAACGGGGCGACCGTGGTGGCGTCTGACAGTCTTACGCGATGAAGCCTGTTTTTAGCGTGTTCTGTGGCCCATATCTGAGAGCCGACGGGGTCAATCGCTATGCCGTTCCCGACCGCGAGTCCAGGCAGGATGGCATGAATTGACCCGACATTGGGACTAACGTAGAACACCCCACCCTGTGGATCGGCTGAATTTCCCCGGCTGTCAGTGAAATAAAATCCGCCCTGATTATCAAAGACCAGGTCGTTGACAAGAAATCCGGCATCAGGATTAAGGTTTCCTTCCGGACGGGAGCAGCATCCGAAGGGGCGTTCGGCGTGTCCTGACCAGCCGGTTTCGCCATCACGGCGCCGCTCCTGCCAAGGGTGGTTGCGGCCAAAGCCAGACCGGCGCCGGCGATCAGAAAATTGCGCCGGTCCCGGGAAGCGGGTACGGCAGCAGAAGGCTGGTCATGCATCATCTTGCTCATAAACTGGAACTCCCTATAACGAAGAAAGGATTCATTAATTTGGTCATTACCAGGCATAAGCCTGGGGCGCTTCTCCCCCGGGGCCGGGCCAGATTTCGTCGAGACAGCTCATGGTGTCGTCTGATAGCGTGACTGTCGTTGCGTGAAGCGCCTGCTGGAGTTGTTCGACCGTACGAGGCCCAATCAGTGGAGCGGTAACGACAGGATTCTGCAGGAGCCACGCCAGGGCCACATCGGAGGGGGTTTCGCCGAGGTCCTCACATAATCCTTCATAGGCTTCCAGCTGCGGACGATACTGTTCGATTAGACGGGCAAACGCGGGCCTGGCACGGCGCCCGCTTGCCATCTTTTTCAGTACGCCGCCAAGCAACCCTCCGGCAAGCGGGCTCCAGGGAATCAGCCCCAGGCCAAAATGACGGCATGCGGGAATGAGCTCCAGCTCAACAGTTCGGGCAGTCAGATTGTAAAGACTTTGCTCGGCGACCAGGCCCAGGAAATGACGGACCGTGGCGACTGACTGCGCAGTCGCAATGTCCCAGCCCGCGAAATTGCTGCTACCGATATAAAGAACCTTTCCCTGCTGAACAAGCAGTTCCATGGCCTGCCAGATCTCTTCCCACGGCGTATGACGATCGATGTGATGCATCTGATAGACGTCAATATGGTCGGTCTTAAGCCGTCGCAAACTGTCCTCGCAGGCTTTGCGAATATGGTAAGCAGAAAGCCGGCGATCGTTCGGGCCCGGTCCCATAGGCTGATAGACTTTTGTCGCCAGAACGATGCGTTCACGGCGGCCACCCTGCTGAAGCCAGCGACCAATAATTTCCTCGGACAGCCCCGAGCCTTGCTGGATATCGGGAGATTGTTCAGTGCCATACACGTCTGCTGTATCAATGAAATTGATACCCGCCTCAAGCGCCTCATCCAGAATGCGGGCGCTGGTCTTCTCGTCGGTGACGTCACCAAAATTCATGGTTCCGAGACAAAGGCGGCTGACTTTCAGGCCGGTGCGGCCAAGATGCGTATAGTTCATAAACGGCTCCGTTAGATGAGTGTTCCGCCCTGGCCTACCAGCCAGAGCGCATGATTTTCAAGAATAACGAAGCACAACGTGTACAGTGAGTGGACGTGCATGAATGGACTTGTGAAAAAAATTCAGCAATGGATTAGCCCTAATCGGTCTAAGGTGTATATCATTTCTTCATCAACGCATTCGGGTTTTAACGCCGCATAAGGAAAACTATTCTGTATGCAAATAAGCAGAGCTGATGTTGCCGATCTTATTTATTTCATGGCGATTGCACGTCATCGCAGCTTCAGCCGTGCGGCAATTGAATTAGGCGTCAGTGCATCAGCGCTGAGTCATGCCCTGAAGGGACTGGAAACCCGGCTCGGAGTTCGCCTGCTTAATCGCACGACCAAGAGCGTCACCCCTACGGCAGCTGGTGAGGAACTGGTTCAGTCTGTTCTTCAGCCTTTCGATACCATAGAAGGCGCGCTTGAATCGCTTAACCGGTATCGCAATACCCCTACCGGACGTATCCGCATCAATGCAGCCGTTGAAGCGGCAAATCTTTTGCTTGCGCCGGTCATGCCCGCTTTTATGGATCGCTATCCCGATATTGAAATCGATATTGTGGCCAGCAACCGTATGGTTGACGTGACTGATGCGGGCTTCGATGCCGGCATCCGCTATGGTGGCACCGTCCCGGAGGACATGGTTGCCCGGCGTTTATCTGCCGATATTCGCTGGGTTATCGCGGCCTCCCCTGATTACCTGGAACGCTACGGAACGCCTGAACATCCGGATGATTTATTACACCATCGCTGCATCAGCAATCGTCTCGGTGACGATCGGGTTTATCGCTGGGAACTTGCGCGAGACGGCGAAACATACCAAATGACAGTGCCAGGCTCAGTGACGGTCAATCATGCCGAAACGGGTCTGGTGGCCGTATTGGGCGGGGCTGGCCTGATGTATTTTCCGGAGCCTCTTGTTGCACCCTATGTCAAGGATGGACGGCTCCGTCTGGTGCTTACGGAATGGTCCCCACTATTCGATTAATATATCTATTACTGGCTTAGCTGATAATCCAGGCACCGAGGTGCTACCAATATGATGAATCCGGGATATCACTTTACCAAGCGTCATCTGCAACAGAGTACGTTCGTTCTCAAATAAAGTCGGCCACATTTCATCATAATCAACTACAGTCAATATTCGCATGTTCAACAGTCACACCTTTTAAGGAAATTTAAGCAGTCACAATAACATAAATCGCCTCTGCTGACTTGAAGGCATTTATAATCTGTATCTGTCCTCATAATTTTCAACCATCGTCTGACAAGATGCCCTAAACCCCTTTGTAGTGCTCTTTATTCAGACCATACTTCTTCATTCTGAGATAAAGTTTTTTACGCGGTATCAGCAGATACTCCGCCACCTCATTAATACGTCCCTGGTGGATATTCAGCGCTTCGGTGATGATCTGCCGTTCGACGTCCTCAACCCGCTGATCCAGCGGCGTCGGCTCGCCAATGTGCATCAGCGGATTAACCGTTTCTGCGAGTGGTAATACCCCTACTGCAAACAGCTCGGCGGCGTTCGCCAGTTCGCGAACGTTATTTGGCCACACCCGGCGCATCATCCCCTTCAACAGACCAGCATCCACCTCCGGGACGGGATGATTCAGCCGTTGACAGGTTTTTTGCAAATAGTGATGAAACAGCGGCTCGATATCATCAGGTCGCTTTGACAGAGGCTGGCAGCCAATTTGCGTCATCGCGAAGCAGTAATAGAGTTCCGCCACTATCTGGCTGCTGGCGGCCAACTCCACCAGCGAAGCGCTACCAATACCAATCAGGCGAAAAGGCCGCTTCTCATGACTCTGCAGCTGTACCAGCTGATGCTGTTGCTCGTGAGTCAGATGCTCGGGGTGACTTAAGACCAGCGTTCCGCCCTGGGCCTGGGCGATCAGTTCATTAAGCGTATGGGCGTTAGCCGGAGTCAGCTCGCAGGCGATAAACGGACCTTCAGCGTGCCGTCCTAACTGGTGCAGGTAACGCGCGCCGGTCATGCGGCCGGTTCCCGGCTCGCCGTAAAGCCATACCGCAATATCCGTTTCTGCCAGCTGCTGAAGGCGCTGGCGATACCGAACCGTCCATTGGCTGCGGCCAATAAGCTCAACCTGTAATTTTTGCTGACAATACTGGCGACGGGCGATAACCGATTGCCTCTGACGCAGCGCGGCGTCCACCAGCGTGAGCAGTTTGCCCGGATCGATCGGCTTTTGCAGGAAATCCCAGGCCCCTTTTTTCACCGCCTCCACCGCCATCGGCACATCGCCGTGACCGGTGATAAGCAGAATCGGCAGCAGATCGTCATCCTGATGAAACAACGTCATTAAATCGATACCGGAGCAGCCGGGCATGCAGACATCGCTTAAAACGATGCCGGGCCAGTCCTTCGGCACCTGCTCCCGCGCATCAAACGGATTATTACAGGCACTGACATGATACCCCGCTTGCTCAAGCAGCTGCGTATAGGCATCCAGCACATCGGCATCATCGTCAATCAGCAGAATCGAACAGTTATTACTCAACATCTTTTACATCCGTCAAATTGAATTCCAGCACCACGCAGGCACTGCGTGTAAACGTCGACGCCAGGCGCAACGCCCCTTCCATTTGCGTCATCAGCGAAACACATATCGAAAGCCCTATTCCGAGCCCCACGGTTTTACTGGTAGTGAACGGCTTTAACAGCGAAGGGAGTAGGGCCGCAGGCCAGCCAGGGCCGTTATCGGCAATCAACACGCACAGCCTTCCGCCCTGGATTTGCCAGCTCACGGTGATTTGCGCGGCGTGCGGGCAGGCGTCGAGGGCATTGGACAGCACGTTCACCAGCACCTGATGGACGCGCACTTCGTCCCCCAGGATCCAGACAGTGTCATCCGGTATCACCAGCGTCCCCTGCTGAGGCTTATGACGCATCGCCAGCAGTTCCCACGCCACGGTAAACGTCTGACGCAAATCGACCGGATGCAGCGGCGTTTCCAGTTCTGCGCGGCGGGTAAACTGGCGCAGGGAGCGGATAATCGCGTCAATGCGGTTGATCAGCCCTTCTGCTTTGCTTAACGTCGTCCGCGCCTGCTCCGCCTGTCCCTGTTCGATCGCCCTTCCCGCCGTAAAAAGATACATCGACAGCGCGTTCAGCGGCTGATTAATCTCATGCGCCAGGGTGGTCATCGTCTGCCCCACCACCGCCAGTTTAGCGGTCTGGATCAGCTCGTCCTGCGTGGCGCGCAGATCGGCCTCAATCGCTTTTCGCTCGCCAATCTCCTGTTCCAGCTGCTGTTTTTGCGCATTAAGCTGACCCAGGGTATGACGAAGCAAACCGGCAATACGTCCCAGCTCGTCGCGCCCGTAAACCGGAATGGTCGCCTCGGTCCGGCCCAGACCAATCTGCACCACCGCCTGATTCAGCGCGGTAAAGCGTTTCACCAGCCGCGAGCGAATAAAATAATGGTTTAGCCCCCATGCCAGCAGCAGCGCCAGCAAGGTCGCCACCAGGATTAACCCGCCGCTGACCCGGACAATCTGCGCCATACGCTGATTAAACATCTGCATCTGCTGGTGACTGCTGCCAAGCTGGGCTTCCAGCAGCGTTCTGAAGCGCCCCAGCGTCGCTTCTCTGGACCGGCTGGCTTCCACGAGCGCTTTTTGCGCGCTAACATAGTCGCGCATGGTATCCGGCATATTATTTTTCACCATGCCAATTTCCAGCAGCTCATCAATCGTTTGTCGCAGGGTAATGGTGCTCGGCCAGTCATCCAGCGCACGGATATTTTCATCCGCCGTTTTTTTCAGGTTTTCAAGATAGCGGATATGCGTCTCCACCAGCATGCCGTCATCATTCCCGGATTTCAGTTCATTGAGCCTGTCGCGCAGGTCGTCAACGATCTGATTTTCAATACGAGCCAGGGTATAGACCTGCTGCTGTTCGTTCTGCACTTCCCGGGCGCGTTTCAGATACTGCCTCGCATCCCCCTGTCGGGCTTCAATCTGATCGAGCAGCGTTCCCTGTTGCCAGGTAAAATCCTGCACCAGCGAATTCAGCTCGGTGGTGAAATCATCGTGCAGCCAGTCGATCCGCGCCGCAAGCTCTCCCACCTTTTCACGAACCAGAAACATGTTGTAGAGCACGCGATCCAGTTCCGCCAGCAGCGCGCGGCTGTCCTGCAATATCACCCCCAACTGCTGGCGTTCTGCCGGCGACAACCCCTGACTTAGCCGTTCTATTTTGTCCAGATGCTGGATAATCTGGTTGCGCAGCTGCAGTCGTACCGTGGTATTTGGCGCCAGCAGAAATTCATTGAGCTGATCGACCACCAGGTTGAGATTCCCTTCAATCAGAAACGCCGCATGGATGCGCGGAAAATACTCATCCAGCGAATAGCGGATCTGCGAACTTTGTTCATGCCAGGAATAGAGGCTTACGCTGCTGACAATCAGCGTAAGCAGCGCCCCCGTCAGAAATGCCCCGCGCAGACTGCTACTGATACTGATTTGCCGCAGGCGTTGCAGCATGGACCTGTCCGTCATTTCAGTTCTTCCAGTTTAGTAATCGCCTGCCGCTGGTTGTTGAGAAACCAGAGCTGCCACTCCATCATCTGCTGTTCCGCAAAACTTTTGTTGTCGAACTGAGCCAGCCAGGCTTCATCCTCGCTGCTGGCCGGATCCACCGGGACACGGGTGAGCAGCGCCCGTATCTCGGGCAGCGGACGCTTAAGACGGACCTCCGCGCTATGCAGCGCTCGCCAGGCGTCTTTGAGCTGGGCAAGACGAAAGCTAATCGCCGTATCAAACATCCGCTGAACCAAACGCTGACGTTTGAGGATCAATCGATAGTTTAATGGCGGTTGATTCATCAGCATCGCCTGCTGCGCCGCCCGTGGATTGCCTGGCGCCAGCGGTGTTACCGGATACTTCCCGGTATTAGCGTCGGCGAGGATCGTCTGGCCCTCCGGACTTAACAGATAGCGAACAAACCGCCGCGCTTCGCTGGCGTGCTGGCTGTTTTTAAGCACTGCGACATAGGTCGGCGAAACCGCCGACTGAGGGAAATAGGTAAAAGCCAGGTGCGGATCGTTCAGCAGCAGATTGGCGTAATTATCAATCACCGGACCAGCCACGCCCAGGCCGCTTTTAATCTTATCTGCCACCCCAAAGCTGCGGGATGAAATGGTCACGAGGTTTCCCGCCGTCGTCAACAGCGTTTCCCATCCTTTAATCCAGCCTTTTTGTTGCAGCAGCGACTCCACCATCAGATGGTTGGTATCCGAACGCGACGGACTGCTCATCAGCAGCGCCCCCTGATAACGGGGATCGGTCAGGTCATCCCAGTCCACTGGCGCAGGCAGATGCCGGGTCATCAGTGCCGAGCGATTCATCAGCAAACCGAACCCGGAGATCGCCACGGCCACGGAGGTGGAGCGAATGGATTCCGGCACCAGATGTTGGCTGACTGCCGGCGCACCGCTGAACGGCGCCAGTTTTTGATGCTCCTGAAGATGCTGCAGCAGCATCGGTGACGAAGTCAGGATCAGATCGACATTTTCGGCATTTGCCGTATCAAGCAACTGTTCCAGCGAGGCGCTGGTGCGGTTGAGCGTCCTTATCATCACCGACCCCGGCTCTTTCTGCCAGCGATCGATAATCCACACGGTGGCGCTGGGAGAAAATGTCGTCGCCATCACCAGCTCATTGCCTTGCGCCGCACAGGGTCTCAGCCATGCGCTCAGCAGCAGCAGCAGCAGCAGCAGCAGCGCGAACATTTTGCCCATTATCCCGACCCCACGAAGAAATATGTTTGTGATCCCGTTCATAAATATTGAAATATCGTAAAAACCGCGTTGAGACAAAACTTACCCGTTTATGACATCTGGTGAATTAATCGCCGCGAGCGGAAAAATAGTCAAACGGGCGTCCGGGAATATCGGGAAAGATTACCAGATAATGATTAGGCAATTTGTTAGTGTCCGCACAAGCCGGACATAAAACCAGCGCAAAATTAATTGCGCAAAATCTCGCTCATGCCAGATGGGTCAAAAACAACCCGTCCCTGCATTATTTTGAGTCAATTTTGACTCATTTCGACGATTTGAATTTTTTAGCCGCTTATTTCACCCTTCGGGGTAATTACTCCTGATGTTCATATCAATATAAATACAGGTGACGACATGTTATCATTATTAAAAAAAGGCCCGTCGGCGAATAAAGTTCCTGCTGAGAAAATTCAGGCAACCTATGGTCGATACCGTATGCAGGCGCTGCTAAGCGTATTTCTGGGATACCTGGCGTACTATATCGTGCGCAATAACTTCACCTTATCCACGCCCTATCTGAAAGAACAGTTAGACCTCAGCGCCACGCAGATCGGTTTGCTCAGCAGCTGTATGCTCATCGCCTACGGGATCAGTAAAGGCGTAATGAGCAGCCTCGCGGATAAAGCCAGCCCGAAAGTCTTTATGGCCTGTGGCCTGGTGCTGTGCGCTATCGTCAACGTCGGGTTAGGATTCAGTACCGCATTCTGGGTCTTCGCTGCGCTGGTTGTCCTGAACGGCCTGTTTCAGGGTATGGGGGTCGGCCCCTCTTTTATTACTATTGCGAACTGGTTCCCGCGCCGTGAGCGTGGCCGCGTAGGGGCGTTCTGGAACATTTCCCATAACGTCGGCGGCGGAATTGTCGCCCCGATCGTCGGCGCCGCATTCGCCATTCTCGGCACCGAGCACTGGCAGAGCGCCAGTTACATTGTACCGGCCTGCGTGGCGGTGGTATTCGCCATTAGCGTACTGGTGCTGGGTAAGGGTTCGCCGCGCGAGGAAGGTCTGCCTTCGCTGGCAGAGATGATGCCGGAAGAGAAAGTGGTGCTGAAGACCAAACACGGCCAGAAAGCGCCGGAGAACATGAGCGCATTTCAGATCTTCTGTACCTACGTACTGCGTAACAAAAACGCCTGGTATGTCTCCTTTGTGGATGTGTTTGTCTATATGGTGCGTTTCGGCATGATCAGCTGGCTGCCAATTTACCTGCTGACGGTGAAACATTTTTCCAAAGAACAAATGAGCGTCGCATTCCTGTTTTTTGAGTGGGCGGCGATTCCGTCTACTCTGCTGGCCGGCTGGCTCTCCGACAAGCTGTTTAAAGGGCGCCGGATGCCGTTAGCCATAATCTGTATGACGCTAATCTTCATCTGTCTGATCGGCTACTGGAAAAGCGAATCGCTACTGATGGTCACGGTATTCGCGGCGATTGTGGGCTGCCTTATTTATGTCCCGCAGTTTCTGGCCTCGGTCCAGACCATGGAAATCGTCCCCAGCTTTGCCGTCGGTTCAGCCGTGGGTCTGCGCGGATTTATGAGCTATATCTTTGGCGCATCGTTAGGCACCAGCCTGTTCGGCGTAATGGTCGATAAAATGGGCTGGCACGGCGGGTTCTATCTGCTGATGGGCGGGATCCTCTGCTGCATACTCTTCTGCTACCTCTCTCATCGCGGCGCGCTGGAACTTGAGCAACAGCGTAAAATCACCGAGCAGGAAGAGGCCCGACTGGCACTGGCTGACGCACAGTAAGCGCCTGAACCCGGGGGAACAAAGAGCCAGCTTGCTGGCTCTTTTGCCGTTGATAGAGGAATAGATGTCCGCGGCGGCTTCCGACAGCGGTATAAAGCAAGTATTCCTGCCATCACTGATGTTGCTGCTGAGTGGCCTACTTCGCCGGGATAATCAGCACCTGACCCGGATAGATTTTGTCGGGATGGGTCAGCATCGGTTTATTGGCTTCAAAAATGCGTTGATACTCATTGGCCGAGCCATACATCGCTTTTGAGATTGCGCTCAGAGTGTCACCAGATTTGACCGTGTAAAAACGACTTTCCGCCCCGCTTTGCGTCACCTTAACGCCGTCACTGACCTGGCCTACGCCAGTGACATTCCCGACCGCAACCAGAATTTTTTCCTTATCCTCCTGCGAAGCGACATCACCAGTGACCGTTGCGGTGCCATCTTCCGCAACATCAATATTGACCTTTTCGGCGCCAGGCAGATTAAGTCCATCGATATGTTTTTTCAGCTTTTCAGCCCGATCTTCTTTACTGTCGCCGGAGACGGCATCCCATATTTTCTCGCCCGCTTCTTTCACAAAATTTAATAATCCCATCTTTCCATACCTCCACGACGGTTACATGATCACATCATCATCGGACCCGTTGATCCAATGTCAGGGGGGCTGGTTTTGCTACCCGCCCTCGCGTCAACAGCCTGAAGCAGCACAAGCTGCCATCAAAGTATAATCAATAAGCGACTAAGTGCAGGATATTTGCCCCGCTACGGCAGGAAAGTCTGTATTCCGGCAAGGTGACACGAAACTAAAGCGGACATTATCCCCCCTAACACAAGGCACCTGGCGCAGAGGCTGATTGATTGTGAAATGATATGGGACCTTAAATGGCAGGCTGGGAGTTGGCACCCCGCCTGAGGGCTCCTGATTCTGGTCGCCAATGCTTTCAGGACGTTTTTCTTACTGAGATCGTCTCAAAAACATTCGCTGATTTCTGACGCAGCAGCTACAGTAAATCCAGGTTAAACTGGTATGACCACACAAGGCGAGACTCATGGAATCTGTCATCATCCCCGTAAGCCAGGGCGGCTTTGTCGCCGCCACGCTCTGGCAAAGACACAAAGCCAAAGCATTGGTGATCGTTCACCCGGCGACGGCCGTTGTACAGGGATTTTATAAAGGATTCGCTGAATACCTTTATAAAAGGGGGTTTAGTGTCATTACTTATGATTACCGGGGCACTGGTCTTTCGAAGTCCGGGAGAGTCCGTCACAACAAAAACACCATGTCCGACTGGATCGAGCAGGACGTTGGATGCATCACCGCGTGGGCGAAAGCCCGAGCCCCTGGCCTTACCCTGCTGGCGATTGGGCACAGTATTGGCGGGCATGCCGTGCTGTTATCTTCCGCCTCCACCGACCTGCGAGCCGCCGTCATGATTGCCTCACACGCAGGCGTGACAAGCACTATCAGCCAAACGAAGGAAAAGCTGCGAGTATGGTGTTTACTGCGCGTTTTGGGGCCGGCACTTTGCCGGCTCTTTGGGTATATGCCAGCCAGACGTCTCGGGCTGGGTGAAGATTTACCGGCTCCGGCGATGCTTCAGTGGGGACGCTGGAGCGCGATGCCTGAATATTTCTATGACGACCCGGAGTGGGATGCGCGTCAGCGGGCAGGAAAGATAACCTTACCTATTCTGGTGTTGGGTTTTGATGACGACCCTTGGGCTAATACAGAAGCCATCTCACGCCTGCTTGCTCCAGCGCAAAACGCAAAAATAGAACGCCGTGAAATACGGCGGGCGGATTACGGACTTTCATCCATTGGTCATATGGGCTTCTTTCGTACCCGGAATGCGGAGAAATTATGGCCCCTCGTCGCACAATGGCTGGAGAGACATTGCCCGGATAAGAGGCGGACGACCTGAGCAATATTTCAGGAGACGCCGCTTCCGGCGCCTCCTGTTCTTCACCTCGCGGCTACTCCTCGTACGCCGCGTGATGGAAATCAATTTCCCACTGCAGCACCTCGCCGTAAAGCGCCGATAACGCCTGCTTTTCGTTTTCGCTCAGCGCCATGGCGCAGCGGTCGAGTTCGTTTTTTAGCCAGAGAGCCTGCTGATAAAATTCGTCCTCAGCGTGCATTTCCACCCAGCGTCGTAAATCAGCATCGCTCTGATAATGTTCGCTCGCCCGTCGGCACCAGAAATAGTACATCCATTCCGCACCGAACATCAGGGTCACAATCTGCTCATAGCTGCCCTCGTGGGCGGTCCGCAGCATACCGTCGCGAAAGCGCCGTACCCCGGGCAAATCATCCGGGTACTCAGCGGGATCGATCTGCCGTGCTGACAACACCTGTTCAAACCACGCGATCTGTATATCAACCAGGGCATTCAGCACGCCAATCAGCCAGCGCTGCTGTTGAATACCCGGCGCTTTGCTGACCCCGAGGGCAAAAATCGCGATTGCCGTCGCGACAAAGTTGCCCTCAAACACCAGATAGCGGTTGAAGACGACTGTCGGCAGACGATCCTGTTCGATATCAGTCACAAACGGGTGCTGCTGCATCGCCTGCCACGCCGGTTGATGTTCGCGCAGCAGGCGTTCGCTAAACGCTTCCATTATGCCTCCTCCAGCGCGGCCTGCGCGACCGACATAAAATGTTTCACCCGGGCCAGCTCAACATCGTTCCACCAGACGCCATCGACCTTCATTGTACTGGCCACAATGACCCCCTGAGTCCGCCCGAGGATCTGCTTCACGTTAGCCGGTGTCACCCCGGAGCCCACCAGGAGCGGTAGTTCCGTCGCCGCGCGGATCTCGTCAATTTCCGCCATCGTGGCGCTATCGCCCGTACGCTGGCCGGTGGCGATCACCGCGTCAGCCTCGAAGAAATCGACATCGCGCGTCAGTTCCTGAATCGAACGATCGGCGACAATGGCATGGCTACCGTGCTTAACGTGGCTATCGGCAAAAACGCGAATATGTTCAGCGCGCAGCATACTGCGGTAGCGCAGCGCCTTAGCGGCCGCCCCTTCTATAAATCCTTCGTTGGCGATATAGGCGTTGGCCCACTGGTTTACGCGGACGAAATCGGCGCCTCCCGCCAGGGCGATCGCCATTGCCGGGATCGCCGCGTTAGCCAGAACGTTAATGCCCAGCGGCACAGCAAAACGTTCACGAACTTTCTCGGTAATGACCGCCATCAGCGCGGAGGTTTCATGGCCGATATCCTCAGGTTTAGAGAAAGGAATATCGCCATGATTTTCAATAATCAGACCATGAACACCGCCTGAAATATAATTTTCAGCATCGCGAAGCGCACGTTCAACAATATCCGAGACTGATTTTCCTCGATATTTTGGCGAGCCAGGAAATGGGTCGCAATGAATAACACCAATAACAGCCTTGCTTCGTGAAAAAATAGCTTGTATTGCATTCGTTTTTTCTGCTGAGATAGCAACCATCTTATCCATCCTGTTAAGGGAACACTATGCGTGTTTACGTTACTGGTAATATTACCGTAGATGAAACCTGGTCCATTCCGGATATACCGAAAAAAGGAGCCTCCATTCACGGCGTTAAAGTGTCGCAGGATATCGGCGGTAAAGGCGCGAACCAGGCGATTATATTATCCCGCTGCGGAATAGAGACGCGTTTAATTGCCGCCACGGGAAATGACAGCAACGGCGCGTGGATCCGCCAGCAGATAAAAAATGAACCACTGATGCTACTACCCGACGGCCATTTCAATCAACATAGCGATACCTCGATTATTTTAAATAGCGCTGATGGCGACAACGCCATCATTACCACTACGGCGGCGGCCGATACATTCAGCCTGGATGAAATGATTCCGCATATGGCGGATGCCGTCGCTGGCGATATTCTGCTACAGCAGGGCAATTTCTCCCTCGATAAAACGCGGGCGCTGTTCCAGTACGCCAGAAGCCGCGGCATGACGACGGTATTCAACCCCTCACCTGTCAATCCTGACTTTTGCCATCTGTGGCCCCTCATCGACATCGCGGTGGTCAATGAATCCGAGGCCGAGCTGCTCCAGCCATACGGGGTGAAAACCTTAGTGATTACCCAGGGCGCCGCAGGCGCCTGGCTGGTCCAGGAGGGCCAGCGTCAGTTTTGTCCCGCCGTGCCCGCCGAGGCGCTTGATACTACCGGCGCGGGCGACACGTTCCTCGCCGTCATGTTGGCCTCCGCCCTGCTGCGCGGCGTCGCGCCGGATGCGCTGGCGCTGGCGCACGCCAGTCGCGCTGCCGCCATTACGGTTAGCCGCCGGGGGACGCTCAGCGCGTTTCCCGGCAGCCGTGAGCTCGCCGCCCTGTTAACCACGGACGGGGCGCGCTGACCTACTTAAACAGCGGACGGTATGAATCGACGTTCGCTTTGGTTACCACCGTCGCCGGAACCAGAATGGTTTTCGGCACGGTTTTACCCGACGTGATGCTGTTCAGCGCATTCAGGGCTTCGGCGCCCATCTTTTCCGGGTCCTGCTGCAGTACGGCGGTGACGTAGCCGCCGTCAATACCGGAAATCGCCTTCGCCGTCAGATCCCAGCCAAAGACTTTAATATCCTTCTGCCGCCCCTGGTTTTCTACGGCGGCGATAGCGCCGAGCAGCGCGGGTTCGCCGGTGGCATAAATCGCTGTCAGATCCGGATTACCGGTGATCAGGTTTTCCGCCGCGGTCATCGCTTTATCCTGCACATTCTGCCCGTCGACCACGTTAGCGATAGTAATCTTCGGATTGCTTTTCAGCGTCTCTTCGAACCCTTTCTGCCGCTGGTTCTGAATGGCCGAATTCAGCGCGCCGACTATACCCAGTCGCGCCTGGCCGCCCATCTCTTTCTGCACGTAGTCCACGAAGTATTGACCGATAATTCTGCCGCCTTCAATATTATCAACGCCGACCTGAGCTGCCTGTGGCCCGGCCGGTAATACGGCATCAATCGCAATCACCGGAATGTTTGCGGCGGCGGCTTCTTTAACCGCTGGCATGATCCCGTTAACGTCGATAGCAGCAACCAGAATGCCTTTAACGCCTTGCTGAATATAGTTTTCTATCGCGTCGTTTTGCGCCACGGGATTATCGTTAGAGTTAAAAATAACTAAATCCTTGCCACTGGCTTTGGCCGCATCCTGTGCGCCTTTATTCATCAGATTAAAGAACAGCGCCTGTTGGTTGATTTGTACCAGCGCATAAGTCGGACCGGCAGCGCTGGCGGCAGAAATAAAACTCATGGATGCCAGCATGGTCGTGGCGACAGCAAGGAAACGCAGTTTTCCGGTGTGAAATAACATCATCAGTATCCTCGTCGGGAATAGTTGATAGCCAGCAGAGTTCCGCGCCGCATGCGAACGCAGAAGGATTATTTTTTTTGGCGGGCAAATATCGTCTATATCGCCAGAACAATCATTGAACGTTCGGCGGATACCTGCTTAATGTCATCCCGGCAACCGGTCCGTGTCGGTGCGCGACTGGAATAACTTAAACGGGGTTGGGAATGACTTCCCGGATAATGCGGTAAACTGCCTATACAATTCTCTGCTGATTAAAATTTGTCAAGCATTTATTTTTGGTGATTGTTCGCAGAGAAATTGCTGTATCCACCGCGCTTAACTATGTTACAGATAGCCGATTCTGGCACAAATGGCGCAGGAAATGAGTATAAAACGTGTATTGTTATCCGATGTGGCAAAGCTGGCCGGGCTGTCGAAGGCGACCCTGTCGCGCTATATGAACAACAGTATTGTGCTGCCGCAGGACACCATCGACCGCATCGAAACCGCCATTCGCGAACTGGACTATCGCGGCAATAGCCTGGCACGCCGTCTTAGCAAAGGCGGCAGCGAAACGCTTGGCCTGGTGCTTCCCGATATTACCAACCCCTTCTTTGCCGAACTGGCCGACGCAGCCGAAGAGGCCGCTTCTGCCAGCGGCTACAGCCTGGTGCTGTGTATCACCCGCAACAACCCGGAAAAAGAGTGCCAGTTCATTCGCTGGCTGGATACCTGCCAGGTCGACGGTCTGCTGTTCACCACCAACCGCCCCGATAATGGCCTGCTGCGCAAGGAAGTCCAGCGTCACGAACGGATTGTCCTGCTGGATGAAGATATTCCCGGCAGTAAGGTACCGAAAGTGTTTGCCGATAACGTCCAGGGCGGGCGGATCGCCACCGAAAAACTGATCGCCGCCGGGCATCGCCATATCGCTTTCGTCGGTGGCCCGGACAAGCTGATGAGCGTCCGCGAGCGCTATCAGGGCTTTTGCACCGCGATGGAGCAAGCGGGCCTGAGCTGGTCGCCCGAATGGGTGATGTATGGCGACTACCAGCGCGAGTTTGGCCAGCAAGCGTTGCGGTACCTGTTCAGCCAACAGGTTCGCCCTACCGCCGTCTTCGCTGCCAGCGACTATCTGGTGCTCGGTCTGCTCGACGGCTTGCGCGCCAGTGGGCTCCAGGCGCCAGAGGCGCTATCGTTAGTGGGCTTCGATGACGCCAACTATGCCGATTTTACCCAGCCGCGGATCTCCACTATCCGTCAGCCCGCCCGCGAACTGGGCCGCACTGCGGTGAACATCATGATGCGCCTGCTAAACGACGATCCGGATATCCCTGCGGAAACCCGCCTGCCGGTTGAATGGATTGGCCGCGACTCGATCAAGATTTGTTAAGCCCGTCCCAAAATGGCGCAAAAGCGCCCGCTTTTGGCGCAAAAAACGATCAATTAACAATTTATTCACTATAATCAGTAAACCGGTTTACCGGATTGTATTCAATTAAGTGTATTGAATACATAAGGTTAAGTTACAGGGCTGCTGTGTGGTTACTGCCCTGGCACGGATGCTGCAATGTTCTTACTGGCGAACAAATATCTTACATAGCGTTTGTCCTGACTGCACTGGCGAGTGCTCTGGTCCGCAGGTAAACCGGTTTACTAGATTGTAAACCGTGTCGGATAGAGTCTCTCCCGCAGGATGGCGAACATTTTCCCGGCCACAGCGATGGGAGTTATCAGATGCAGCAGCCACAAACTACCCCGCCAAGGGTAGAGATGATCAATATCACCAAGACCTACGGGTCGATACGCTCATTGCGCGGAGTCAACCTTGAGCTGGCCCCGGGCGAAGTGCTGGGCTTAGTGGGCGATAACGGCGCGGGGAAATCCACCTTGACCAAAGTGCTCTCTGGCGCGGTGATCCCCTCCAGCGGCACGATTCGTATCGACGGTGAACAGCAACAGTTTACGAATCCGGCCGATTCACGCCGTTGCCATATCGAGATGGTCTACCAGGATCTGTCGCTCTGTGACACGGTCGATGTCGCGGGCAATCTGTTTATGGGCCGTGAGCCGATGAAATCGGTCCTCGGCATCCCCTTTCTCGACGAGGCCAAAATGCACGCCGATGCCAGAGAGATGCTTAAAGGGCTCGGGATCTCCATTCCGGATACCCGGCTGCTGGTGCGAAATCTCTCCGGCGGCCAGCGCCAGGCTATAGCCATCGCCCGCGCCGCGGCCTTTGACCCGAAAGTGCTGATTATGGATGAACCCACCGCCGCGCTGGCCGTCGCGGAAGTTGAAGCGGTTCTGGAGCTCATTCGCCGCGTTTCCGCTCGCGGGGTGAGCGTGATTCTGATTACCCACCGCCTGCAGGACCTGTTCCTGGTCTGCGACCGGATCATGGTGATGTATGAAGGTACCAACGTCGCCGACAGACGGGTGTCCGACACCAGCCTGAGCGATATCGTTAACCTGATTGTGGGCGAAAAATTCACCGCCCGCTCTGCGGCAGCACATTGAGGTAACAGGATGAGTATCATGAATTTAAGCAGCTCACGCATGATCCAGCATTCGCTGCCGCGCCGCCTGCTGCATAACCATTCAGGCGTAGTCAGCATCGCGCTCTTTTTCGTCTTCTGCTGCGTGGTGTTTTCGCTGATCACCAGCAACTTTCTCACCGGCACCAACTGGCTCAACATTATCCGTCAGAGCGCCCCGCTGCTGATCGTCGCGACGGCAATGACTCTGGTCATTACCACCGGCGGTATCGATCTGTCGGTAGGCTCCACCCTGGCGCTGGTCGGCGCGCTCTCCGCTATCGCCCTGAATAGCTGGGGTCTGCCGTGGCCGGTGGTACTCCTCGGCGGCCTGCTGCTAGGCGGATTCGTTGGCGCCATCAACGGCTTCTTTATTGCCTATGAAGGCATTCCGGCGTTTATCGTCACGCTCGCCACCCTGGCCGTAGTTCGCGGCATCGCGCTGCTGGTCACCCAGGGCTACTCGATTCCGGTGCCGGCTGACAGCCTGTTTACCTTTATCGGACGCGCGTGGGTCGTCGGGATCCCCATGCCCGCACTGCTCGGCATTCTGATTCTGCTGATCGGGCATATCGTTCTCAACCATATGCGCTTTGGCCGCTACGTGACCGCCATCGGCGCTAACGCCGAAGGCGCGCGGCGCAGCGGCATTAACACCAAAGCGGTCACCATGAAGGTCTATATCATCAGCGGAATGGCCGCCGCGCTGGCGGGGATGATCATTACCGCACGCCTCGGCAGCGGCTCCTCCAACCAGGGCGAAGGCTTTGAACTGCAGGTCATTGCTGCCGTTGTGCTAGGCAGCACCAGTCTGTTTGGCGGCTTCGGAACTATTATTGGCACGCTGCTGGGCGCACTGTCGATTGCGGTCATTCAGAACGGGCTGATCCTGTCGCATATTTCGCCGTTTTACACCCAGATAGCCACCGGCACCATTATCCTGCTGGCTATCTGGCTGAACACCCGCATTCTCAACCCGACGCGCTCCGCGGCAAAAGGATAGCTGATGAAAGGATCAATTTTTCGCCATCCCTCCCCGCTGCCGGTTGGCGTTAGCAGCGGTTATGTAATGACTGTGCTTGGCCCACTGCCGATTAACGAAATGGGCGTTACTCTGATGCATGAGCATATTCTGCTGGATGCCTCCGGCAAATGGGTGCCGCCCTGCTGCTGCAGCGATCGCCATCTTGCCGAAATGCCGGTGAAAATGGAAAACCTTGGCGAACTGTCGCTCAACCCGCTGATGAGCCGCGATAACTGTCAGCTGTTTGATGTCGACGTTGCGATTGACGAGCTGACTAAATATCGCGCCCTTGGCGGAGAAACGGTAGTCGACCCGACCAATATCGGCATTGGCCGCGATCCGAAAGCGCTGGCGCGCATCGCGCGGCTGACCGGTCTGAACATCATTATGGGTACCGGGCTCTATCTGGAACCTTCGCACCCTGAGTGGGTAAAAATCAGCAGCGTCGAACAGCTGACCGAACGGCTGATTTACGATCTTGGCGGCGCGGAGGAGAAACCGGAGGTGCTCGCCGGGCTCATCGGCGAAATCGGTATCTCCAGCCGCTTTACGCCGGATGAGGAGAAATCCCTGCGCGCTGCGGGTCGGGCCAGCGCCGCGACCGGCGTGCCGATCGAGGTCCATCTGCCCGGCTGGGAGCGGCTGGGCCATCGGGTGCTGGATATTCTCGAGCAGGAAGGCGCCGATTTACGCCATACCGTGCTGTGCCATATGAATCCCAGCTTTGCCGATAAGCGCTACCAGCGCGAACTGGCGCAGCGCGGGGCGTTTCTCGAATACGACATGATTGGCATGAGCTATTACTACGCCGACGAGTCGGCGCAGTCGCCCTCCGACGAGGAGAACGCCCGCGCGATCCGCGAGCTGATTGACGACGGCTACATCCAGCAAATTCTGCTGTCGCAGGACGTCTTCCTGAAAACCATGCTCACCCGCTACGGCGGCCACGGTTATGGCTACATACTCAAGCATTTTGTTCCCCGTCTGCGGCGCCACGGCGTCAGCGGCGAACAACTTGAAACCTTAATGATTGGAAACCCCCAGCGGGTCTTTGGCGGATAAAAGGAAACGTCATCATGCAGAAAAAAATCTTACTGGTCGGTGAGTCCTGGACCAGCACGTCAACGCACGTTAAAGGCTTCGACCAGTTTGCCACCGCCACCTGGCACACCGGCGCAACGGACTTTCTGGCCGCGCTCGCCGACAGTCCCTATGCCATTACCTATATGCCCGCCCACGCGGCGGCGACCGACTTTCCGCTGACGCTGGAAGCGCTGCAGGAGTGGGATGCGATTATTCTCTCGGACATTGGCGCCAATACGCTGCTGCTGCATCCGGACACCTGGCTGAAGAGCCGCCGAACCGCCAACCGTTTAACGCTCCTGCATGATTACGTGGCCGGCGGGGGGGCGCTGATGATGATCGGCGGCTATTACAGCTTCCAGGGAATCAACGGCGGCGCGCGCTACCGCCATACCGAGGTGGAGAAAGTGCTGCCGGTACGCTGCCTGGCCTGGGACGATCGCATTGAAACCCCGGAAGGCTGCTATGCCGAAGTGACGGAGTCTCACCCCCTGTTTAACGATATTCCGGGCGAATGGCCGTGGCTGCTGGGCTATAACGAAGTTGAAATGCACCCGGAAGGCAAACTGCTGGCGACCGTGGCCGGTACCGGTCATCCGCTGTTGGCTGTTCGCGAATATCAGCAGGGACGCTCGCTGGTGTGGACCAGCGACATGTCGGCGCACTGGCTGCCGGAAGAGTTTGCCAAATGGCCCGGCTATCGCCAGCTGTGGATTAACTGCCTCGACTGGCTGACGGAACGCCGCTGATGACCGCGACTCTTGAGCTCGCCCGGCAGCTGCTGGGCTTTAACACCATCAACCCGCCGGGCAGCGAAGCCGACTGCATGCGGTTCTTCGCCGACTGGCTTGATGATAGCGGTTTTGAGGTTTCGCTGTCGTCGTTCGGCGAAGGACGCTGCAATCTTATCGCCAGCCTGCCCGGGGCGAAGAGCGGTAAACCGCTGGCCTTTACCGGACATCTGGATACCGTCCCGCTGGGAAATGCCCGCTGGCAGTACGATCCTTTCGGCTCGCAGATGGAAGACGGGCGTCTTTATGGCCGCGGATCCAGCGATATGAAAGCGGCGATAGCGGCGTTTGCCGTCTCCTGTGTTCATCAGCGGGAAGCGATCCTCGCCGGACGCGGCGCGGTATTGCTGATAACCGGCGGAGAAGAGACCGGCTGCGACGGCGCGCGGGCGCTGATCGCCTCCGCAACGTTGCCGGAGGTGGGCGCGCTGATCGTCGGTGAACCCACCGCCAACTATCCGGTTATCGGCCATAAAGGCGCGCTCTGGCTACGCTGCGAAACGCGGGGGAAAACCGCCCACGGCGCGATGCCGGAGCTGGGGATCAATGCTATTTATCTTGCGGCGGATGCGTTGGGTAAGATTCAGCATTTTTCGCCAGGCGCGCCGCATCCGCTAATGAAGCAACCCACCCTCAACGTCGGACGCATAGAAGGCGGACTCAATATTAATTCCGTACCGGACCGCACGCGTTTTGATGTCGATATCCGCAGCGCGCCCAATTTACAGCACGCCACTATCCGGGAGCGCTTGACGACGCTGCTTGGCGAAAGCGTCACCGTCTCCACGCTGGTCGACCTGCCCGCCGTCCTCAGCCGGGAGGATCATGCGTGGATTAAGCAGGTTTATCAACGCTGTCAGCCGCTGCACGCTGAGCCGATTGCGCCGCGCGTGGTGCCCTACTTTACCGACGCCTCGCTGCTGCTGCCTGCATTGGGCGATCCGCCCTGTATTATTCTCGGCCCCGGCGAGCCGTCGATGGCGCATCAAACCGACGAATACTGCCTGCTCAGCCGACTGGCGGAGGCCGAACAGCTATACGGTGACATCATTCGCGACTGGATGGCATCACCGCCCGCGACGAAAGTAAAAAATGAGTGACACTGTCACTGAAAGCGCGTGCCATGCAATTCAGCGTTTGAATAATATCGCGGAATAACAGAGGATAACCGCCTCGTACACGACGGTATCACCACCAGCAAGGAGGCTTAGCATGTCCGTGAAAACCAACGCTGTGCTCGTTTGCACCCTCTCTTTACTCCTTTCCGCCTGCTCGGGTCGTGCTTCTGCGCCGGGCAGCGCCGAAGACGCTAAAATATCGGCTGAAGTGGATAAGATACTTCGCGATTATCAAACGGGTTCCGATACTTCACCCCAGGCCAATGCCTCACGCTATCTGGCACGGATCCAGGCGGCTATCTTCGCTAACATAGACCAGCCGGCCTCCTGGCAAGGGCAAAAATGCTCGGTGCGCTTTATGCTGCAGCGTGACGGGACGGTGCAGGATCCAACGGTCGAGAGCGGCGATCGGCCATTCTGCGCGCAGGTGATGTCCGCGCTGAAAAAAGCCAACATCCCGCCCGCGCCGGACGAAAAAACCTATCAAACCTTCAGTCATGTCGTGCTGGACGTGAAGCCCTGAGCTTGCCCGCAGAAATGGCCCCGGCCATCACCAGGGCCATTTCGAACAAGATAAGCTGACAGCCCTGCTTAACAGACGCTTTTTGGCGATCAGCGAGGAATGATTCAATAGTAACAGGCTGGCGCAAGCCTGTTTTTTTTCCATTCTTCAGGATCGTGGCCGGGTATGAATACCGCATGATATCGCTCGGTAAGCTGACGCAGCTTTCGCACAGACTGAGCGACATCAGTAGCAGACGTCATTAGCCCCGGGAGCGCCTTCTCATGGTAATGATCTAAGGTATAAGCCGCATCAATCGCTAGCGTAAAATTTGTACCACCCGGTAAGCGGATAAGAAAAGATTGATGGCCCGGTGAATGCCCTGGGGTGAAAATACATTGTAACGTGCCATCACCGTAAAGGTCATAGTGATCATCGGACAACCCGTTCAGAAATAGCCAGTTAAGTTGGGGACGATCGAAATCGCGTCGGCAATAGGCTCCCGAAGTAAACCAGTCAGGGGCAAAGGCATATTCATACTCTTGCCTCTGGACAACATGCGTAGCATGGGGGAAGCGACCAATTGCTCCCGTATGATCAGAGTGCAAATGGGACAGGACCACATAGCGGATATCCTCAGGAGCAATGCCAATCCTCTTAAGTTGTTCCACGCAACCCTGTTCTTCTGACATCACCGGTTTAAACTGCTCTACAGCACTTCCCCAATAACCGCTGGGATCTTTCAATCCTTCGACAGCCAGACCGCCGTCAATCAGCGTAAACCCATCCGGATGGGTCAGCAGAAACCAGGGGACAGGGATCTCATAATGCTCTCCCACGCCCTGATTCATCCGGATATGCTGATATCGACAATGCTGTGTTCCTGACTGGAACATGAAAAGCTTTATCTCTGGCATCATTATTTTCCACTAATAAATCAATTAAATAGATTGAAATTTAGCCTGACTCAGGCCTTGAGTCTGGATTTTTCATCATTTCGCAGTAAAGCAGTAGATACCTGTCCCCACTTACATTTATCGGTAAAGCCAATATAATTGGTGAATGGATCTCTTCTCAGCAATGCGCATATTTATCAGGGTGGTTGAACGGGGCAGCATGTCGGCTGCAGCCCGCGATCTCGGTATTGGCCAGCCCGCCGTGAGTGAAAGAATAGAAAAACTGGAAGCTCATCTTGGGACACGTTTGCTTAGGCGCAACACGCGTAACATGTCTCTAACGCAAAGCGGTAACGTGTTTTATGAGCGAAGCAAAACGGCCGTTCAGGCGGCAGAGCATGCTCTTTCTGTGAATGAGGAAAATCAGGGGCTGCAAGGCAAAATCCGTATTGCCGCGCCCTATTCCGCCGGAGAAAGCCTGCTGATGCCTGCATTGTTGCAGCTTCAGAACGAGCATCCGGAGCTACAGGTCGATGTCATTTTTAACGACCGCGTCATCAATCCCGTCACCGAGGGGGTCGATTTATCGCTGAGATTAGGTGATGTCTCCGAAGGTTTTTTTGTCGCACGCCCGCTTGGCACCGTGCGCAGAGTGTTACTCGCCTCTCCGGCTCTGCTGGCGAAAATGGGTCATCCTGACACGCCGGATGCGCTGACAGATTATCCATTTGCTGCTGTTTCCGGTGTATTCGCCAGTAATCGCATTCAATTGGTCGCTTCCGAAGATCAACTCATTAATGTTCCCGTCAATATTCAATTTCAGTCCACGCACTGGCGGAGTGTCCTCTCCTGGTTATTAGCGGGACATGCCATTGGTGTTTTGCAAAGTCCGGTTTGCAGAAAAGAAATGGCAGACGGCGCGCTCATCCCCCTCTTAAGCCACTATCCGATCCCGCCATTTAGTGCCTGGTTGCTCCATCCACCAGCTGGGATGATGTCGTATGAAACGCGAATTTGTGCCTCCCTGCTGGAGGGCTATATCAGAGATTTGTTGCTTGAGCCGGCCGGCTGAATAAAACAGCGCTGCCCTGGCGCGCTGAAGATGGCCTCTTGTTAATGACTCAATCTCTGATGCATGAAATCAATAAGCGCTCTTGTTTTTGCCGGCAAGTAACGCCGATCTGAATACAGAGCGAACAATTGCAAGGGGGCTGCCGATTGTTCAAATTCAATCTCGATTAACCGCCCATCATCAATATAGGGTTGGCAGGCTTGTTTCGACAGGATGGCAAAACCGACACCTGAGATGGCCGCTCGCCCTGCCATCTCTCCGCTGTTGACCCGATAACGACCGTTAACCTTGATCGTCTCGAATCCGCCCTTTTTATTCACAAACTGCCAGGGAGCGCCTTTAAGCGCATTCACCGTTGTAATACAGGGTAACTCTTCAAATTGCTGTATTCGAGAAGGCGTGCCATAACGCTGGATGACGGAGGGGGCCGCAACGATGGTGCAAGGGATCGTCACCAGATGACGGGCGATGTAGTCACTGTCATCCATCTGACCACGGCTAACAATGACAGCTAAATCCAGATCATCTCGCAGGGATTCATAACCCGACAAATTTGTGACGCAACTCATCTCCAGATCCGGATGCTGACAGGCGAAATCAGCAACAACAGAGCCCAGCAATACAGGACCGATTTCATTGGGAATACAGATACGTAATGGCCCCTTGAATTGCATTTGTCGCAACGTTAATTCGGTTTCAGTTTGCTCAAGTGCTTCCAGTAATGGCTTCGCCCGGGTATAGAGTAGATGCCCAGCCTGTGTGAGCTTCATATGTCGGGTACTGCGCTCAATGAGCTGAAGGTTCAGTTTGTCTTCTAACTGAGAAATGCAACGGCTCACATTTGATGTCGGCATTTCCAGGGCTTTCGATGCCCCGACAAAACTGTCTCTTTCCACCACAGCAATGAAGATTTTCAGCGCATTAAAGTCAAGAACTGGCCGCATCAACTATCCCACATATGATAATAATGAGTGCCATTTTTACCATCTAATCGACAAGTTTGATAGCAGTTAAGCTAGGATATCTTTCATCCACAGGTCGCTTGCTATGCCACTGGTCACCACAACATTTAATCAAAAGACGCTCATTCGGATTGCTATGGTAATCGCTTTTGTCCAGTTTACTAATGCGCTGGAATATATGATGTTCAGCCCTGTTTTTACATTTATGGCTGCAGATTTCACTGTTCCCGTCACCTTCTCAGGCTATGTATCCGGTATGTACACATCTGGAGCCGTCCTGTCGGGAATTATCGCCTTTTACTGGATTGATCGTTGCAATAAGAAGCATTTTTTAATCGCTAATATGGTACTGCTAGCCATGGCGACACTGTTGACGACATTCACTACCAGTTTTCCTCTTCTTCTTACATTGCGCTTCTTCGCAGGACTGGTTGGCGGTACGACAATGGCTGTGGGGATCACTATTTTGATAAACCACACACCGGCTGACTTGCGCGGAAAAATGTTGGCGACGGTGATTGCGTCATTTTCGATGATCAGCATCGTGGGGATGCCCGCTGTACTATTTTTGTGTACTCATTACGGTTGGCATGTCGCGTTGTGGTTAATTTGTACACTGTGTTGGTTGGCATTGCCACTGATCGTCTCCATCATCCCTCAGGATCCCGTCACTTTCGACACGTCCCACGCGCTGCCCCTCGATGTAGATACTTTACTGTTTGCTTCCGGTAATGCGCTGGTACAGTTTAGTCCAATGCTGATCATTCCTGTCCTGGCGCCATTAATGACGCAGCTGTTGGGGGCTTCTCAAGGTCTGCTGCCCTGGTTGTTCTTCGGCGGGGGCCTGGCGGGGTATCTGTCTACCAGAATGACAGGCGCATTAACCTCCCGTGTTTCTGCTTTGAGTTTGGCGACCGGGTCGACCCTCGTTTTTATCCTGAGCTTACTGATACCCGTGATGGGCTATCCGCATCCAGCGCTATTTATTACGTTATTTCTCGGCGCAGCTTACAGTCGTCTGGTGTCATCGTCGGCGGTGACGATTCAGTTTCCTGATAACAAGCAACGAGCGGGATTCTCTTCATTACAGACATCCATGATGTATCTGATGACAACTGCCGCATTTTTCCTGTCTGCTTTTTTGTTACCCGACCATCGCATGGCGCTACAAAATATGGATACGCTGTTGGCGGTATGTGCAATTACCGCATCAGGAACCCCAATTATTGTCATCGTTTTGCAAAAGAAACTGGCTAAACGTACGTTCGAGCCCGATCGTTTCACCACTGAGTAGTACTCCGCGGGTTGCTCATTTTTTAAGGCAAAAACAGGGGCATACGCCCCTGCGTGACTACCGCCGACTCATGGCCAGCTTCGCGGCAAACAACAGAAACAGGCAGCCGGTCGTTCGGTCCATCCATTTCACTACGGCCGGTTTTTTCAGGATGCCGGCGGCATAGCGAGTGGCGGTAATCAGCGTTAACGACCACAGCGTCCCTATCAATACATGGATAGCGACCAGGAGAAAAGTCCAGCTCACGGGTGAATGCCCGGCGGGGATAAACTGAGGTAAAAACGAAACGTAGAAAACACCCATTTTGGGATTAAGCACATTCCCCAGCATCCCACGCAGAAACCAGTTACTGGTGGTAGTGGATTCTGCCGGAGTGGTGTTAAATTGCTGGCGCGGGCGCAGAAGCAACTGGATGCCCAGCCAGCAAAGGTATCCTGCTCCGCACCATTTCAATAAGGTATAAGCCAACTCAGAAACCGCCAGTAGCGCACCTAAACCAAAGGCCACCAGCGCGCCCCAGATAAAGCACCCGAGATCGATGCCTAACGCGGCATGCAAGGCTTTGCGTCCCCCTTCAGCAGTCGCCGTGCGGAGAATAAGAGCAGTATCAAGACCTGGCGTCAGGGTAAGCAGTGTAGCAGCGAGGGTGTAAGCAAGAAGTGAATCAGTGACGAGCATTTCCTGTCTCCGAAAGAGACAAGGCTACTGAAGGGTTCACATTTTTGCAACAAGATTATTTCCCCTGATCTTCTGCTTACCCTGCTCCATTTTTCTTCGGGGATGACAGATGCAAAGGGTAGCCCATGACTAAGTAATGCTTAGTCATGGGCTGATGTTCTTACAGGAAGAGCTTAATGTTGATTTAAAATAACCCTGGGATACGTTAGCTCACTTTAATATCATCCAGGTCGATATCCTCTTCTTCGTAATCATTATCAACAATCACGTCGCGAGGGATATCTTTTTTGATGACGGCATAGACCGTGGCGGTAACAACGATATTCACCAGCAGGGCCATGATGCCTGCCATCGGATGTGACATCGTGGGGATCATCAGTACTCCGCCAAAAGGAACCGTCGCATCCGCACCATAGACCATGGTGACCGCCCCGCCGCACGCGCCGCCGATAGCCGCCGCCGCGATACCGCGCACAATATCATTCATGACGATCGGGATAGAACCCTCAACGATATTCACAATCCCCATCGGAACCGCTGATTTTAAGGTTTCCACTTCTTCACGGTTATAGATATTTTTACGCAGCAGTTTGGCAATAAAGAAAGCCAGGCCAAATCCGATAGGCGTAGCGGTGTTAACTAACTGAAGTGCGGTAATGGGTTCATTTATCCCCTGCGCCTGGAGGGTCAGCACGAAAGCAAAGCATGTCTTATTCAGCGGGCCGCCAAAGTCAATGATACACAATGCGCCTATGACTGCGCCTAACACCAAATTCGAAGACGTGCCCATGCTTCTCAGGAAAGACGTAAGCGCTTCCGTAAAGATACCGATAGGCGTACCGATGATATAGACCATAATCAGGCAGCTGATAATGGAGGCAAAAAAGGGAACGATCAGCGTCGGCATCAACCCGGCTTTGTTGAATAAATAAGATTTCGTGCGAACGACCCTGTAGCTGGCTGGATT